>Ga0209639_1000665_pt1 | contig 43837 bp, 44 predicted proteins | sample EPASupsiteHSE605_FD_187268 | JGI IMG/M metagenome (GOLD analysis project Ga0209639, IMG submission 187268) | Bioremediated contaminated groundwater from EPA Superfund site, New Mexico - Sample HSE6-05 (SPAdes) (version 2) | ecosystem: Environmental > Aquatic > Deep subsurface > Groundwater >... | reverse complement strand
TCACCTCTATTCCTCGTTACACTATTATAACATGTAACGAGGAATAAATGAAGCAAATTATGGCTCAAACCCTGATGTTTACTGGCTTTTTTAAGGTTTCATCGTTACATGATCCCGGGAATGCAGGATAAGAATATTAGGGTTCAATTTTAAGCCTAAAGGTCTTTTTCCCTTTTCTTTCTAAAATGAGTGTGCTTGAAGATAAGGAATAATTAGTAATTTGATGTCTCGGAATAAAAAAAGGTATCGTCGGAACAGAGACACCTTTTGAACCGAAATAAACTTTTGAGGTAAAGAACATAATTATAAAAAACATCCCAATTAATACAAAGGTTATGATTGATTCTGTCTCAAAATTGGTAAGACTCCCGTTCCTGAAAACAACCTTTCCTATGGGCCCGGGGCACTCTTACTGGAAAGGTTTGGAGGATATGCAGGTTATTTTTCATTACCTGCAGGCCGAACGTATTGGTCTGCTACTAGTGATTTCCGCCATTTGAAGACAACTCGCCCTCTCAGTCATGCCATATAGCAATGAAAACCCACTAGATACTATGGTGTTAGCTAGTGGGTTTTGTTTTTGTCCCTGATTTTCCGCAGAGTTGAGCCTGTATTTAAGACGGTGTTGCCCCACATCGAGCTGTTTTGAAGAGAAAATCTATGATTCCAGTGGAGCTGAACGAGTTCACTACGATTATGAGTAGTCCATACAAATGATAATTCCTTAGTTTCCAATGAGGACCAAATTGGACATGGTGAGCTCTTTTGCCTTTATTCTTCTCTTAAACCTGCTAGACTTCTGGCAAGGCTCTTTTTCTCTTCGAAGTTAGTAAGGGCATATAAGGCCATTTTTTGCGCCATGGGGGAACCGGCACCATGCCAAGTACCTGCACCATGCAGGCCGGCACACCAGTTTTGAATAAACTTGGCGATTCGGAGGCGTTGTTCGGCCGGCGCTGAGGCTTTCATGAACTTGCGGACATAATGGGCTGTTTCAGGATTTTCCAATTCCAGCTCGGAAGGCATGGTTACTGCCATCCCGCCGCCAATGTCTCCGGCCCATTTCAAGATATCCCAAAAACCGTCGGCAATGGTAAGTTTAGCTGCGTTGCCAAAGATGTCATCTGGCTGAAAAAAGCCGGAGCCGGCCGGTTCCTCATGTCCTTTCAGCGCTGCGGCGATAGTACAGGCCCGAGCGGTTTCATTGATTCGAATCATGTCGGTCATCTTTTCCACAATATGAGGTGCTTTTTGAACCCCGGAGAACTCTGCGGCAAGTTGGGTGGCACCGATGATCAGGTCAGCAAAACCCACTTTGCAGGCACCGCCGCAGTTCATGCGATGTGTCTTGGCGAACCGAGCGACTAATCGTCCGGAATACTTTGCTTCACCGCACATGAAAACATGTTCCCAAGGTATAAATACGTTGTCGAAGACCATGATGCAAGTCTCCCTTTGACCGTAAAGGGGATTGCCCAGATATTTCACGTCAGGGGAAAGTTCTCTTTCAGCGGTGAAGGGAGTGTACTGACAAATGTACGTTAATCCTTCGGTTCCGTTGGGTACGGCAAAGGCAACGGCGAAGTCCTCTTCTCCTTGCCGCATGCCCATAGTGGCGATTACTAAGGTCTCGTGAGAGCCGATAGCTCCACTTTGGCTAACCTTTGCTCCCCGTACCACGATGCCGTCTTCTCTTTTTTCCACGACGTGAACGTAGACGTCGGGATCCTCCTGTTCCACAGGCCGTTTAGTTCGGTCGCCTTTAGCGTCGGTAACCCCTGAAAAGGTAAAGCAAACATAAGTATGCGAAGGTTCGAATCCTCTCTACAAAAAATGAAAAATATCCTAGTCGCATGTGGCTATGATCAGAAATTAATTGAGAGTCTTGACGGAAGTTCCATTTGATACTTTTGTTTAAAGTGGAGTAAGCAAAATTCAGCGCTACTTTGCAGGAGGAAATTGCCTGAATGTTGAATATAGTTACTGCGTTCCGAGTGAAAAACAAAGGAGTGATGGAATTGTTGACCTTAATGGCAACCTTGAAGGTAAAAACCGGCAAAGAGGCTGAAGTGGCCGAAATTTGTGCGCAATTGGCCAAAGAAGTTCTGGCTAAGGAAAAGGACTGTTTGATGTACATACCTCATGTGGTAAAAAATGACCCGACTGAAATTGTCTTCTTTGAAAAATACAAGGATAAGGAGGCCTTCAAAGCCCATGGGAGTTCAGCTTATTTTCAGGCAGCAGCCCAAAAGTTTGAAGAACTTTTGGAGGGTAAGATCCAGGTAAAATTTCTGGAAGAAGTTTAGGTGGCTGCAGGTGAAGACTTGGTAATGTTTGGGTGAGGAACAAAGCAGGCCGCCTCGTGTTATGAGGCGGCTAACCCTTATTTTCTAGGCCTTGTCAGATATCCCAACCCACTTCTCATACAATAAATTAAGCCGGCTTTCAATAGTCTCCCGTTCATGCTGCAACGAAGCATGTCTTGAGGAGTCACAAGAAATTGCAGGGGCGGACATTTGAGCCTCAAGCTCAAGTAGTTGATCAACCAGATTATTGAGTCTCTATGCTTGCTTTTCTAGGCAGTCTGCATCTGCCTTTTTACGAGAATGAACGACCCTGTAATCACCGCTCAGTGATACTGATAGATTCTATGGCCACACTTCCGCCTCTAACCACTTCAATGCTTTGAAAATCACTGCTCAAGAGAGTAATCAGAGCGTTGTTCTTGCTTTCTGTTTGAACGCATTCCATCAAGACACTTTCTTTATCATAATCGATGATTGAAACACCAAAGACCTCAGCAATTCTGAACAATTCGTCCAGATCCCCTTTAGAGCATTTTCTGACTTTAACAAAGAGCAATTCCTTCATATGAATAGGACTATTCGTAAAATCGACGACCTTGATGACTTCTACGCAGCGATTTAATTGCTTCTTAATCTGTTCAAAGGTCTCATCGTCACTGATTAATCTTATGGTCATTCTGGAAACAGTTTCATCCTCTGTCATGCCCACTGTGAGACTTTCTAAATTATAGGCTTTGCCTGAAAACAGGCCTGAGATCTTGGCCAGAACCCCGATATCATTTTCTACAAAAAGTGAAAGCCAACGTTTTTCCATGTTTTTTGCCCTCCTTAATATTCTAAAATCATCTCATACAATGGTTTGCCGCCTTGGACCATAGGCAGAACAAGATCGTCTTTGTCAATGATAAATTCGATGATCGTAGGACCATCCGTGTTTTTTAAGGCCTGATCGAAGGCGGCCCCAATTTCCCCTTCTGTGGTCACCCGGATACCTTCCGCTCCGTAAGCTTTAGCCAAGGCCACAAAATCCGGTGAATAGGGAGGACATTGTTCACTTGTACCGCTGCATCTTCTGGGGCACGATTTCCTGCGTCTGGTACAGATACTTGAATAATTCTTTTCGAAAAAGAGGGTTTGAACTTGTCTTACCATACCTAAAGAACTGTTGTTAAACAGGCAGACAATCACAGGAAGCTCCTCTGCCACAGCAGTAGCCAGCTCTTGAATGTTCATCTGCATTCCCCCGTCACCGGAAATGCAAATCACCGTTTTATCCTCATTACCTAGTTTGGCACCTATGGCAGCAGGAAAACCATAGCCCATTGTTCCCATACCCCCTGAAGTTAAGAGCTGCATATTCCTATTTAACTCTAAAAACTGAATTGTCCAGATTTGGTGTTGGCCCACGTCCGTCACTACGATGGCGTCTTGGCAGGTTTCATTGATATGGTCAATAACTTGTTTGGCTGTCAGCCCGTTGTTACTCTGCATAGTAAGGGGGTGGGCCGCTTGCCAGGTTTCCAGCTGCTTCAGCCATTCCGCTGTCTCATGTTCGTTTACATAGTTAAGCATTGCTGTAATGGCTTCTTTGGCGTCTGCGACAATGGGTATGTCCACCTTAATATTCTTGGAGATGGCGGCTGAATCAATATCGATATGCACGATTTTAGCATTGCGGGCAAATTCACTGATTTTACTTGTAACCCGATCACTAAATCTTGTTCCGATGGAAAAGAGCAGATCACATTCCGTAATGGCCATATTGGCGGCATAACTGCCATGCATGCCTACGTTGCCGAGATAGTAGGAATGTTTCGTGTCAATACTTCCTTTTCCCATCATGGTCGTCACCACAGGAATCTTGGTCAGTTCCACCAGCTTGGTAAGTTCAGCCTGGGCCCCAGCAATATTGACTCCTCCGCCAATCAGGAAAATCGGTTTTTGGGAAGTTTTTAATAAATCTATTGCCTTTTTAAGCTGTCCAATGTGCACTTTTGTACTTGGCTTGTACCCCCGGATATTCACCTTGTCCGGATATTCATCACTGCCTAACTCCACCATAACGTTCTTAGGCAAATCAACTAAGACCGGGCCGGGTTTTCCGGTTCTGGCAATATAGAAAGCTTCTTTGAGTACTCTGCCTAGATTCTTGCGATCGTTAACAATGACTCCATGTTTACAAATATTTCTGGTGATCCCGACGATATCGGCCTCCTGAAAGGCATCGTCTCCAATCAGGCTGGAGGCAACCTGCCCTGACAAGCAAACCAGCGGCACACTGTCATAGTAAGCCGTTGCAATTCCGGTGACCATGTTTGCTGCGCCGGGACCGCCGGTAACCAGGCAGACTCCCACTTTACCTGTCGAACGTGCATACCCGTCTGCCTCATGAACCAGGGCCTGCTCATGGCGCGGCAAGACAACTTTAATGTCATCCTGGTGATAGAGTTCGTCGAAAATATCCGTTACTAGCCCGCCCGGATAGCCAAAGATTGTATCTACTCCTTCTTCCTGTAACGCTTTTACCAATAAACTGGTGCCTCTGATTTGTTGCATAGTCTTGTCTCCTCCTTAAAAATTTATAAAGGAAATAAAAAACCCTAAGCTAAATTTTACTTTAGCTTAGGGCGAATCTACTTCCGTGTTACCACCTAAATTCAGAGGAAAAACCTCTGCACTCTGTCAGTACGGAAAACATGTATGGTCCTGAATAAAATCAGCACGACTACTGTGATCGATACCGCTTTCCTTGTAACGGTGGAAACTCCGTTGAAGTCTACTAAAGATTTCTCTCGTTCGGTTCACTGCTCAAAGGCTACTTCCATACTTCCTCCATGAAGATTCGCACCAACCATCTTCTCTCTTAAATATCGGGAGTATGTACTTCTCCTGATCATCGCATTGCAATTTGCTTTTGTTTGGTCAGTATATCAAGGATCTTAGCCGGTGTCAATATCAGGATAATGGTATGCAAAACAGTTATATAACACAATTTAACGCTATTTATCCATAACCCGGTTCATAAGGCGCATAGAACACATTTCCCCGCTCAAGCGGAGGCACGCAATAAAGGCAAGAAGCGAAGCATTTTATAAAGCTGCTGCCAATTATCAGCCCTTGCTGAGTATCTTGAATCTGCCGGAAAACAGGGTAGTCACCGGTGGATTGTTAGTAGGTTTCCCAAAGTATACCTATAAACGATTAGTGGACAGAAATCCCTTGCAAGTGTCGTGGTGGGGCTAAAGGATCCAGACGAGGCCAAGGCTTTGCCCGGACATGGAGAATGGATCAAGTGGCTGGAAGAGAGAGTACGGAGCCGGACAGCTTGTCTACTCAAATTCGGATTCGAATCCGAATTTGAACTGCAGTCAGGCGGTGCTTCTTTTAGGTATCCCAAAGCGAGGTTTGTGATGAAGAAGACGGTTAAAGTTTGATTTCTGCTGTTAGTGCGCAGGGATTGTCATAGCCTTGATGAAGTAACTTGGGCAAGAATTTCTAATGTGAATTTCTTCTCCTTTTACTATTGAAGTGTAGGAGCTACATCCTGTTGTCTCATGAAAACCTAATTAAACGCTTCTTATGCAGGGAGTTTATAAATTCCTTCCTAGAAAAAGAGTATGTCCCTAAAGCCAGCCAAATTAAACCAAAGCTTATAAGGTCCACCCTCGAGAAGGGTTCTTTAAATATGAAAATTCCTAGTAAAAGGCCAATGCTAGGAGACAGATATTGGATGAATCCCAGGGTTGATAAGGGGACACATTTGGCACCCTGGGCAAATAATAAAAGAGGTGTGGCTGTGATAACTCCGGTCAAAACCACTAAGATCCAGATATTCAGCGGCAGAGCGCTTAAAGAACTGGTGCCTTCGACCTGTTTATAAATCATGTACCCTAAAGCTAAGGGCGTAATCATCATTGTTTCCATGGTAAGACCAATGATGGAGGAGAGGTTCGACAGCTTCTTAACTAATCCATAGAGGCCAAAAGTAATTGCCAGGGACAGAGCAACCCAAGGGATTTGTCCATATTGAAACGTGATGATCAGCACACCTAACAAGGCTAGTACTAATGAGGTAATCTGCCAGCGATCAATTCTCTCATGTAAGACGGTGACCCCTAACAGCACCGTAAGTAGCGGATTAATATAATAACCTAAACTTGTTTCAATGACATGATTACAATTCACCGCCCAGATATATATAAACCAGTTAGCACTGATTAAGAGCGAGCCCAAAAAAACCCCTATTAAGGTTTTCGGAGTTGAAATAACCTGTTTAAGGCCCCTTAAGCCTCCAATAATTATAATAATGAGCAAGAGAAATGCAAAGGACCATACAATTCGAGAAGCAAGTATTTCATCCGCATTAATTTGCTTTAAGGCTTTCCAATATAACGGAAGAATCCCCCATAACACATAAGACAAAACAGCATAGACAATTCCCTGACTTTGAGATTTTCCACTTAAAGCCTTCATCAGTCGATTCAGCAATTAAATATCCCCAATCCTCAATTTGTTTGACGGAATATGATTATTTTTATAATAGGGTATATCCAGATAATAAGCTTTAATACTTCCGCATTTATCCTCAAAATCCTCCTAGGATCGTGAAAATACCTACACTCGGCGTGACATTGCGTACTTAAACGTAAGTGGAAAAGGACTCAATATTAGTCCCTTGTAGGGCTTTGCTGGTCTGGGGGAAAAAGTCAAAGCTAGGCTCGATGCTGTATGCAAATTTCTCAAAATTACCTGTGAAGAGTGGTTCGAGGCGGCTTTAATCGATTCAGACATGACGTATTGACTAGACTGTTAAGCAGCAATGACGAAGATCAAACTAAATGCAAGTGGGATGCTAACCGTTGAAGGTGTGTTCTAAGTAGTGACGTTGAGTAAAAGACGGAGTGTAATATATTAAGTTCAAGAGATAAAGCAATTATCACCGCATCTACAGTTCTTTTTATCCTTAACCTACTTGATGCCTCATTAACAATTTGGGGTTTAAAAATCGGTGTAATCGAAGAAATAAATCCAGCAATGAAATGGCTGATTGAAGAAGTGCTCCCTTCCTTAATTATCCGGAATTTATAATGCCTATATTTATTGGATTATGGAATAGCTTTTTTATTGAGTGCCCATAATGTTAGGAAGAAAAGGTGTCTATAGAGGAGCGTTCAATATGACAAAAAATGGTTTTATTGAAAAGGTTAAAGATAGCTACTTTGAAGTGTTAACGATTAACCTGGACGAATTAAAAAAGATGCTGAAAGAAGTCATGCCTGTGGTTTGTTCATCCGCTCTTTGAACATTCCAGGGGCCAGAGAGTAATTCGTTTCTATGATGTAGATAAGCACATTATTGAAGTTGGAGAAAACATGGTGATGCTTGTCAAGAGATTTATCAACACAGGACTTTCCATTGAAGAAACGGCAACTCGTATGGATGTGCCGGTTGATTATGTGAGGTCGTGCTTAACGTAAAAAAAGAGCATACATATGTAAGGCGAAAAACCGGCGTATTCCAGTATTTATGTAAGATATTAGAGAGCGATTTGTTTATGACAGCACTAGAATGACCGGGTAATAATGTAAATAAATAATGAAAGGATGATTAATAATGAGTATCTTGGAAGATGTGATGAAAGCAATGAAAGAAGCAGGAAAACCTGTGAGTGCGGGAGAAATTGAGAAGATTACAGGATTGGACCGTAAAGAAATAGATAAAGCATTTAAAGAATTGAAAAAGGAAAATATGATTACTTCTCCTGTACCGTCAATGATATTGTGAAGGACAATAACAAAATGAGGATATGATATAATGAAGAAAATAGACTTAAAATTAAAATAAGAAACCAATACGGGGGATGGTATTTTGAAAATCATTGATGCACATTTGCATTTTTCATGTCGCCCTGGATTTAATGAAACGGCGAAAAATATATCTCAAGTGGAATTTAGTGCTCAAGGGCTCAGACAAGAGTTTGAACAAGCCGGTGTTGTAGCTGGAATCATCATGTCAACGCCCAGTCGAGATCCCAACCAACCTTCGGGGAGTCCGGAAGAATTTGTTTTGGCAGATGGGACTGTAGAAGGTTTACTTTCTTGTGTAGGCGTCAATCCTGAAAGGCTTAAGGAAGATCATAAAGAACTTGATTATATTGAAGGAGAACTTAAAAAAAGGGGAGTGACAGGGATTAAACTCTATCCCGGTTATTTTCCATATTACGTGTATGATTCGATTTATGATCCCATCTATGAGCTTGCTCGCAAATACGAAGTTCCCGTGGCGATTCATTGTGGGGATACACAATCCCCAAAAGGGCTTTTAAAATATTCCCATCCGTTAACGATTGATGAGTTAGCTGTAAAACAAGAGGACGTTACGTTTGTGATCTGTCATATGGGCGTCCCGTGGATGATTGATGCAGCAGAGGTCACCGCCAAGAATCATAATGTTTACGCAGACTTATCCGGACTCATCGCAGGGAATAAAGAGCACGTGATGAAAATCAAAGATAAAAGGCTTTACGTCGAGTATATACAACAAGCCTTAGTCATTTCGAATTGCTATAATAAAGTTCTATTTGGATCAGATTGGCCACTTGTACCTATTAAACCTTATGTAGAATTTATCAAGCATGTTATACCGGAAGAGTATCACGAAGCTGTATTTTATCAAAATTCGCTTACGGTTTATCCCAAACTTAATGAAATTTTGTAAGAGAATGCTACTTTTATTTAAAAATATTGTTGAACATGTGCTTCATCCTTCCAGTTTATTACCAATTAATATATTACACATCTGCAGCAGGCAGGGATGAGAAAAATAGTACAATATCCTTGAAGGTATTGTGAATGTGATGGAAATTGACTGCTTAGTATATACAGGTCTGCATCAAATAGTGATCGTCCCATTTGAGCCTAAGTATTATATGCTTAGGTTTTATATGCCCCACACCGGATCAGCAAGGTGTGGGGCATAGCGGTTATAACAAGATTATTTCTTTGATTTAAAACTTTTTAGGAGTGAAGTCCAATAAGCGAAGTCTAAAATCGATCAAACGAGGAATCCAGACAGAGAGGTGAGCAATGGAAGCGCAAACTATTGTCGCAGCAATAAAAGGAGATGATGAGGCTTTTTACGAGCTTATAAATCTTCAAAAGCATCAGCTATATCGGATCGCTTTTCGGTATTTGAAGAGTGAACATGATGCCCTCGAGGCTATTCAAGAAATGACCTATCGTGCTTACCGCAGCATACATAAACTTAAAGAGCCTAAATACTTTCAGACCTGGCTTATTCGCATTCTCATTAATGCCTGTAACGACGAGTTAAAGCGGCTTAGAGTCCAACTTCCTCTGACTGGTGAGGTTATTCAATATAAACTGACAGCCTTAGATGACTCTACTGAACCGGGAGGAAGGGTAGATTTGCAACGTCTGGATATTCTAGAGGCCCTCGATCGTCTCGATCTTAGATATCGTCAGGTTATTGAACTGAAGTACTTTGAGGATTTAACGATTCAGCAAATTGCTGTTGTTTTAGAACGACCTGAAGGGACGATCAAAACCTGGTTATTCCAGTCATATAAACTGCTTAAAGAATATCTTCAAGAGAGGGGGGACAGTCATGTTTGAACGAAAAGAACCAAATAAGAGCCATAAAGGGAAAAAAAGGATTTCAAGCCATTCAGAAACGATGGATGAATTAGTTAAGATGGATGAGTTAGATACAATGGACGACTTAGGAAAATTAATGAATGAGTTTAATGCTTTTCACGAACTTGATGGTGTTAATAAAGTTCATGATCAATTGATTCAAGCTAAGCCTCGGGTTGCTGACACGCCTATCCCCGATGAACTCGATGATCATATTCAAAAAGGTTTAACTAAGGGAATAAAAGCCCAAAAGGTATGGCGTTTCCGCAAATGGACTACTCTCGTGGCATGTTTTCTGATGGTCGCCTTCATTACGACTGCTCGGGTTTCTCCCGCTGTTGCGGCTGTATTGCATAAAATACCAGGTCTAGGTTATATTGTTGAACTTATAAACTATGATAAAGGACTTCAATCTGCAGTGGAGAATGATTTTATCTTACCCCTAGGGGTCTCAGATGAACATGAAAATATCGTGTTTACCGTCGATGGAATCATTATGGATGAGGCAAGCCTAGTCATATTCTACACTGTGGAAAACAAAAGGGGAGAAGGTACCTTTGATTTTTCCGATGTTAGGCTCTTGGATGAAATGGGTGAGCCTCTGAAGGAGATTTCTATTGGTCACAGTGGCTCTGGTGTGCCTGATAAGGATGGCGATGGCAAGATTCAGTCTCGAATTAATGTTGACTTTTATGACAATACTGTAATTCCAAATCGACTATCCTTGAAAGTTAAGCTTCATGAAATATTTCAAGATGTCCCCTTCGAACCTTCCTCACAACTTCCTTCAACATGGGAAATCACAATCCCTGTAGACAAAGATAAGTTTGTTGGTATGAAGACGGTCTATGAAGTCAACCAGAGTGTAGTTATTGAAGGGCAAAGAATTACCTTTGAAAAGGTTACTGTTTACCCGACGCGCATGTCCCTGAATGTATCCTACGATCCAGCGAATAGCAAAAAGATCTTTGCCTTTGATGATCTAACTCTCGTCAATGAAGAAGGGGAAGAGTGGGGTAGTATCATAAACGGAGTGAGTGGCAGCTATCCAGATGAGAACCGGGAAATTCTCTTCTTCCAGAGTAATTATTTTTCCCAATCTAAAAAACTCTTTTTGAGAGGAAAAAGCATTCGAGCTATGGATAAGGAGAGTTTAAGAATTACTCTGGATCCAGAAAAAGAAAGAATCCTTGTTGGACCGCCAAACCTTGTGCTTGATCAGGTAATTAAGAATCCCTCAGAAAAGAAAAAGGAACTAATCTTCTCCCTGAAAACTAATCCTTTGTACGATGAAAATCGTGGATTTTGTGTATTTCCCTTTGAATTTATCGATGCGCGAGGAAATTCATTCGAGATTAAAGGGCAAAGTACAGCAACCAACTCTGACAAGCCAGGGTATGATAAAACCTTATGGCTAACACTACCGGATAACCAATCTTACCAATCTCCGATCACATTTCAAATTCATGATTATCCAAGTCGGATTACGGGCGAGTTTGATATTAGAATTAAATAGCATAGCGGAAGTTTTGTTTTCCATGTAATTGTGAATTGTGATTGAGAGGGTGGGGCTATAATATGTAGTTATGAACAACAAATCAAATCCTCTAGAACGAGCTTCTGGAGGATTTACTATTTCTTCTACTAATCAGACTATATAAGCTGTGCGGCAAAGTAAATGGAATACTTGATAGAGCATTGTAACTTTAAATCCCAGAGATTTTTAAATATGCAACCTGCTCACATATGGAAACGCTACAAAGAGGGAACGATTACTTACTTCAGTACCGCCGAAGATACGCAGAAGTCGGCTGAAAAATTGTGTATATCTCACAATAGTCATTCGACAATTGTGTTTATGCATGGTATTATATGGATATGTTAGAGGTAAGAGGTGATTTTATGTTTAGGAGATCGATGGATAATTTGGTTACCTGGAAAAGTTCAAAGGATAGAAAACCACTAATTATTAAAGGCGCTAGACAAGTCGGTAAGACATGGCTGATGAAGGAATTTGGCAAAACTAATTATGAGAAATGTGCCTACGTAAATTTTGACAACAATGAGCGCATGAAAAGCTTATTCAATGGCGATCTTGACATAGAACGAATTATCACAGCTCTGCAAATTGAGACCGGTGTTAAAATTGAGGCGCAAAACACCTTGATCATTTTCGATGAGGTTCAAGAAGTGCCGAGCGCCTTGACCTCACTTAAATATTTCCGTGAAAACTCACCTGAATATCACATTATCGCAGGGTCATTGCTTGGCGTGGCACTCCATCCCGGTACATCGTTTCCTGTAGGGAAAGTGGAATTTTTGGACTTATATCCCTTGGATTTTTTGGAATTTCTAAGCGCTATGGGCAACGACGAATTAGTAAAATTGCTCGTTAGCAAAGATTTTAGTTTGATAACAAGCTTTAAGGGTAAGTACATAGATTTGTTAAAACAGTATTATTATATCGGTGGCATGCCAGCGGTTGTTGCGTCGTTTATCGAAGCCTCTGATTATGGCAAAGTACGTCAACTGCAAAAGGAAATACTAATGGCTTATGAACAGGATTTTTCCAAGTATGCTCCTAACGAAGCAGTGCCTCGAATCCGAATGTTATGGAGCTCGGCACCTGCTCAGCTTGCTAAGGAAAACCGCAAATTTATATACGGCCTTATACGGCATGGCGCAAGAGCCAGAGAGTATGAGCTCGCTATGACTTGGCTAATCGACTGCGGATTAATCTATAAGATAAGTAGAGTCACAAAGCCAGATATGCCACTCAGGGCTTATCAAGACTTCAATGCGTTTAAATTATTTGTTCTTGACGTTGGATTACTTGGTGCAATGAGTGAACTTGATCTTAAATCGTTGCTTGAGGGGGACAAACTATTTGAAGAGTTTAAAGGCGCCTTAACCGAGCAATATGTACTACAGCAGCTTATAGCCAGTCGAGAAATAACGCCTTATTACTGGTCCGCAGAAAAGGCTAGTGCAGAAATCGATTTCATATTCCAAAGTGAAATGAATATTGTGCCTCTTGAGGTCAAAGCCACAGAAAACCTCCAGGCTAAAAGCCTAAAAACTTTTTGTCAAAAGTATCAGCCGAAGTATGCGATCCGCACATCGATGTCAGATTACAGACATGAAGAATGGTTAACGAATGTGCCATTATATGCAATTAATGTTTTAGTCAATATTTTAAAAGAAACTATTACCAAATACATGAAGTATAAGCTGAAAACAATAGAAGATTATAGAAAATATTCTAAAGAAGTATCTAAAGATCGAGACAAGAGTGTGCTGAAAGAAATTAATTTCCATGATTGTACTGTTGTAGATATAGAAGAAGCAGAAAAAACCTTAACCATAATATTTGATAATTCAGGTAGTTTCACTGACATAACTAAAATGTATTTGGACAATTATGAGATTGTCAGACAAGATTCTTTACTGCAAAACTTATTGTGGGTTAACGATGAAATATATAAAACAAACGGAAAATATGAATTGCATGTAATGCTTCGAAATAAGAATAATGGGCTAGTAGAATTTATCGTTTCTGCTGAACACATATCATTTGAGCATATTTCTTAAATATGAAAAGCTAAGCACAAATTTGCTTAAATATGGATTTGCATTATAATTTAGTTTAGGTTTTCCCCAAATATTTGGTAATCTTATACTCTGAAAGCCTGAATCAGGAATTGTAATAATGAAAGAGAGACCTCTAAATGAACAAGGGTAATTTTAACGACTTTCAATTAAGTAGTGAATTATTAAAAGCAATTAGCTTACTAAATTTCATCAGTCCCAGCAAAGTTCAGGAGCAAGTGATCCCGGCAGTTTTGGCCCAAAAGGATATCATCGTCAAGTCCCAGACCGGAAGCGGAAAGACGGCGGCCTTTGCTATCCCTATTTGTGAATTAGTGGATTGGGAACAGAATAAACCCCAGGCATTAGTGCTTACCCCCACCAGAGAACTCGCAGTTCAGGTCAAAGAAGATCTGTTTCATATCGGCAGATTTAGAAGAATAAAAGTAGCAGCAATTTTTGGTAAGTACCCTTTTCATGTTCAAGAAAAGGAACTTAAACAAAAAACCCATGTTGTGGTTGGAACCCCGGGTCGCTTGATCGATCATATCGAAAGAGGGACCTTGGATATATCAAATATAAAATACCTGGTCATTGATGAAGCAGATGAAATGCTGAATATGGGCTTTATCGAGCAAATCGAAACGATCATTGCCAACTTGTCCCATGAACGGGTGACCGTTTTATTGTCAGCGACAATGCCCCAAGACATCAATGTTTTATGCAGTAAGATTATGAGAAATCCCATCCGCGTGGAAATCGAAGAACAGAATCCGGCGGCCGATCGGATCGCTCAGGAAAGATATCTTGTTGATCAGACAGACAAGATGAAGCTTCTTCGAGATCTAACAATGGTTGAAAACCCGGACAGTTGTATGATCTTTTGCAATACTAAGCAAACCGTCGATGAAGTTTACACTGAACTCCTGAAGCTGGACTATTCTTGTGATAAACTTCATGGCGGAATGGAACAACGAGATCGATTGAATGTCATGAAGGATTTTAAACAAGGATATTTCAGATATCTTTGTGCGACAGATGTTGCCTCAAGAGGTTTGGATATCGAGGACATTACCTTGGTCATCAATTATGACATCCCGTACGACCGAGAAAGCTATGTTCATCGGATCGGAAGAACAGGCCGAGTCAACAAACTGGGTAAAGCCATAACCTTTGTTACCAAAAATGAAGATAAGTTTTTAAAGGAAATCCACGACTACATCGGCAAAGAGATTCTTCTAAAGGAAAGACCGGAAGAAGCAACAGTGCATGAGTCGAAACAGGATTTTATGGCGAAAAACAATACCTTGCCAGAAATCAAGGAAACAAAAGGCGTGCAGTTGAGCACCGAAATCATGAAGATCCATGTGAATGCCGGGAAGAAAACAAAGATGAGACCCGTCGACATTGTGGGCACGCTTTGCAGTATTGAGGGCATAACCCCGGCGGATATCGGAATCATCAATATCCTGGATGTATCAACCTTTGTTGAAATCTTAAACAATAAGGGTGAGTTGGTGCTGCAGAATCTGCAGAACACTCCGATTAAGGGCCGGCTTCGGAAGGTAAGCAAAGCAGACCGGTAAACTCAAGAACTAGGTGCTTTAATGCAGGCGAATTAATGAACACTACTCATTCATATTAATTCCCGTTGCAGTGGGGAATATTAAAAAATGTATCAATCGTATTATCGTATACGAGATCAGATAGGACAGGCTTTCTCAGTGGGAATAACGTGTAAAATTTAAGGAGGATTCCTCTTATGGCTCATTTACTAGATACATTGCAAGCGGGCCCGTTGACCCTGCATAATCGTCTGATTATGCCTCCCATGGCCACTGCCAAGTCCGAAGCGGACGGTGGTGTAAGCAAGGCGGTCCTCGACTATTATCAAGAAAAATCGAAGGGCGGCTGTTTCTCGCTCATTATAGTTGAACATAGCTTCGTAAGTCCCGAAGGTAAAGCTAGCAAGAATCAACTCTGTGTCGCTAATGATCATCTGGTGGAAGGATTACGTAGTTTAGCCCAGGTTATTCACAGCAATGGTTCAAAAGCTGTGATGCAAATTAATCACGCCGGAAGCGCCACCACTCAGGAAGTCATCGGAGAGATTCCGGTCGCTCCCTCTCCAGTTCCTCATCCTTGGAATGGAAATACCCCTAAAGAGCTTAGCAAACAGGAAATTACCGATATCGTCCAAGCCTTTCAGGATGCTGCCCGTCGTGTAAAGGAAGCAGGCTTTGACGGAGTGGAGATCCATTCTGCCCACGGCTACCTACTTAACCAATTTTTCTCCCCCTTGAGCAACAAGCGAACCGATGAGTATGGTGGAACGATTCATAATCGCCTTCGCTTCCATCTGCAGATTATCGCAGCAGTCAAAGCTGTTGTGGGCAACAATTTCCCACTACTCTTACGGTTAGGGTCTTGCGATTATAAGGAAGGCGGCATCACGATTGAAGATAGCCAGATAGCGGCTAAAGAATTCGAGAAAGCAGGCATCACCATTCTCGATATTTCCGGCAGCTTCTTAGGTTATAAATCTCCGGGGAGTTCTGAGCAAGGCTATTTCTCCCCTCTGACAGAAGCGATTAAAAAGGTTGTATCCATCCCTGTCATTCTAACTGGCGGCATTACTGAACCCCAAGCGGCTGAGAAATTGCTGGTAGCAGAAAAAGCTGACCTCATCGGCGTCGGTCGCGCGGTACTACAGGATTCTCAATGGGCGAAACAGGCAATTGAAACATTGCGATGAGGGAATGCCAATTTTTTTCATTAGATTTGATTTAATAAATAATGATGCTAAGGGTGGTACATGAAAACAAAGAAGGAGGTGCCTAAAGAACTGAGTGCAGTTCGAAAGGCACCTCCTTTTCTGTCGGTAAATTGCTTACGTCACCGGCGGATCGTAGAGATCGTTAGTGGTCATGTTAACCACCCTGATATCTCGTATCGCGGCCAGTTCACCGCTGGGGCTGTTAAAAATATTCTTAGCTATGACCGTTTCCATCACTGTCTGGGCCTCAGACAGTGTCAAGTTCTCCCTCGGCTGTTGAACGGAAATAACGAAGGATTTGCCGCCAGTGGTAAGAAAAGTTAGCTTTAACACCTTACTTGTAACAATTGCTATTTTAATCATCTCCTAAAGATTACTTTGACTTTTCATAGCCGGTCTTCCAGGCAGATTTTCCCGCTGCTTATTCGTCAATAAGCTCCCAGTTTTTGCCGAGTACAACATTCAGCAGCGGGTACTGGCTCAGACTTGATAGAGCCGCTGCAACATCATAGATGTCTTGACTCGTGACTGATTCGGTAACTGAGGTCATCAGCGGACGCACCACCCAGGTAATCGCGGCTGAAATTAATATGATTAAATTCCAGGCTGAGAGGGTCTACCTTGCCGCCGCCGTCGAGATCGGTAGGCGGCTGACGGAGGCCAAGGCCCTGTTCAAGTATGGAGAATGGGGCAAGTGGCTGGAGGAGTCAGTGGATTTCTCCCAGAGCAGGGCCAATAAACTGATGCGTATCTTCAAAGAGTACGGAGCAGAACAGCTTACCTCCTCAAATTCGGATTCGAATCCGAATTTGAACTACAGCCAGGCGGTGCTTCTATTAGGTATCCCAAAGGAGGAACGGGCGCAATTCATCATTGATATGGATATCGAGGAAATGACTAATCAGGAACTCAGGAAAGCAGTCAATGAACGGACGCAGACCCGGCAAGAAAAAGACCAGGCCTTGCAGGAAAAAGAGCATGCCCTGCAGGAGAATGCGGACCTCCAGAAAACGATGGAAGACCAAAGCGGGGTCATCACCGGGCTGACTAGGGAGCTTGCCAATCTGAAGGTTCAATTGGAGAACGTCAAGACGTCCAAAGCGGAGCTCGATAAAACGGCCAGGCAGTTGAAGGATTCGCTGGAATCCCTCCAAAAAAGCTCATCCGCCAAGGGCTATGAGAGGATGAAAACGAACTTCATTAATACCTCGCTCAAGGTCAGGGCCAACCATATCGCCTTTCTCTCTGAAAACCTGAATAAAACCATTAAGGAAATAAAGCATGAACTGCTCCAAATCGCCCCTAATGACAAAGAGACGTATATCATTTATAAGAATAAAGTTTACGATCTTTTGAATGTGTGGCTTAAGGACGAGACGTGGAGCAGACAAGCTTGCCCAGGCGAAGATGCACAGTAAGGGATGGTAGATGAGGAAGAGGAATTATGTTTTCCCGGCCATTATTGAGCGGGATAAAATAAGCGCCATCGAAAGGGAGGATTTTATTCAGGCTTATTACTGGGCCGGGCCCAGGCTGGGGTTTCATTTATAAACGCGGAAACCAAAACCTCTGCCATGACAGGTAAAGGATACAAAGGAAAGTTGGGTATGAATGGAGGAATTCCCTTAACTATGTGGAATAATTATAAATGCTAGTGTTATATATTTTATTTGATAGAGAACAAGTGTTTGCCTCCTGTTACTTTTTAAGGTAAAATAAGAGGTGGGTGTGAGAATGAGCTTCGAAATTCGCGACCCTATTCACGGTTTTGAGAGTGAAGAGGACAGAAGGTCAGTTCCGCTTTCCTCTTTATCGAGTCTAGTAAAAGGTCTTTCCCCGGTTTTTCAACAAAGAATTTATGTTCCAATTGAAGAGAGAGCTAGGGCACAAGAAATTATCGATAGAATTATTAAGGAGGTTGAGGCTTAATGTTTTCATCGGATATACCATGGGAAAAGTATGGATTAATTGTCGAGATAGCTCGTCGCATTCAAGAAGTATCACCTCAGTTCGGAAAAACTGTTCTACAAAAGTTGGTCTATTTGCTTACAACTATTTATGTTGTGCCAACTGGTTATGAACATACATTATATACATATGGACCCTTTTCAGCAGAATTAGCATCAGATGTCGAAACTGTTTCTGCGATGGAAGGAGTTCATATTACGCATGGGGCTAAGAGTGGATATGAAATTAACCCAGGAAACAACGCTGATTGGGTATGTAGCAAATCAAAGGAGTTCATTAACGTAAACTCAGATAAGATAGATTGCTTGATAAGAGATTTTGGATTTTTTAGTGCTAAGGAATTAGAGTTGAGATCTACGTTGATATTTCTAACTAAGTCCGAAAAACTTTCAAGGGAAAAACTAAAGCATCAATTAATTGATTTAAAACCGTATTTTACTGAGGAGGAAGTATATTCAGCGATTGACGAACTTATTGGCAATGAATTTATCAAGTTATAGGTAGTATAAATTATAGAACCTGTTCTTCAAATAAAAAGGTCCTTGTCAAGGAGACAATATAAAAGCAAACTTAACCAGCGTGGGTTCGGTAATCAACCGAACTCATGTAATTTTATTAGATACATTAATTTTGTAGATAATGGATAAGCTCAGTAGCTTTGCAAGTGGCGGCCGACCGGGAAAATCCTCCTTGCGGCACCTTTGAGATCAGCCGTCGTCTGAAGGAGGCTAAGAACCTGCTTCCCATGGGGAATGGGGCAAGTGGTTGAAGGAGACTGTTTGCCCCCCCCCGACAGTGATCACTCTTGCTTGAAGATCAGGATCGTTTTACTGAAATAAGCTCAGCAATACTTATCGCAATTTCGGGCGGGGATTGAGCATGAATATCTAAACCGATCGGCACCTTTAAACGAGCAAGAGATTGAGAAGTGCACCCTTTCTCTTGTAAGTAGTTTAAAATGGTGCGGATCTTTTTTGTACTTCCCAGCATCCCGACATATTTTGTTCGAAAGTTGAGGATCTCCTTAAATTAGCAAAATCAGCAATTGAAAAGATATCGGGACAAGTCATTCTTAAGATTAATCAAGCAGTGGGATTTAGATTAGTAACTAAATTTGGCACAAGGGTCTAATTAACTTGGGTAAGACAGTACCTCTTGTGGGTGGAGCTATCCCGTCGCAGGGTGTAGTTGCTTTGAGCTTAGGAATACGAATATAAAAAGCGTTCAAGGAACTGGCTTATGAGATGACCAAGTTCGCTTTGATTGATCCGGATGTGCACGCTAAATATTTTAAAGGAAGCTATACCAAATACGTGAAGTATTCATGGAATGAACGGAAAAAGCAGCCTCTTCTTAAACAGGAAGAAGCTGCTTGCGTTCAATAAAGCGGACAATTTTGAAACATCTCAGAATGGTCCGCTTTATTGATTAGTAATCAGGAATTAGGCGGTTAGATTTTGCGTAAAAATAGTTAGTATTATTTTATTACTAACTATTGACGAATGAATTTGTTAGTAATAAAATAATACTAACAAAAGATGTTAATGATTCAATACTTAGTAAGGGGTGCTTCGGATGGAATTAAGAGACCATCAAGGACTTACAGAACAAGAATTTCTAACGAGCTATGATGCCGGGAAGTTTGAAAGACCTTCGGTTACTGTTGATACTGCAATTTTCACGATTACTAGTGATGATGAAATCAACAAACGAAATCTTTCGAATCGAGAACTCCAAGTGCTTCTAATAAAGCGCGGTGGGCATCCTTATTTGGGCCAGTGGGCATTGCCAGGGGGATTCGTTAATCCTAAAGAAGATATTGACCATGCAGCCGTGAGAGAGCTTAAAGAAGAAACTAACCTAGACTGTAGATACATGGAACAGTTATATACTTGGGGCGAAGTAAATCGTGATCCCAGAACCCGGGTGATCAGCATTTCTTATTTAGCGTTATTGGATTCCACAAAGTTTAATATTCAAGCGGGTGACGATGCGTCTGATGCAAAGTGGTATTCGGTTAAAGATACTGTGCTTAAAAAAGAAAAAACTTTAACTGAAGATGGTTTTATTCAGCAGAAGTGGGTTCGGCTTGAACTTATTAGTGATGAAGTAACGTTATCTGCGATCATTAAGATTATCAAGATAGTTAAAGGCACCAGCATTGAGTACCGGCGAGAAGTTGTCGAACAGACGGGAATTGCCTTTGACCATGCGCGCATCATTCAGTACAGCACTGAGCGCTTGCGTAACAAGGTTGATTATACCGATATTGTTTTTGGGTTGATGCCCCAACGCTTTACGCTAAGCGAATTGCAGAAGGTCTATGAAGTTATTCTTGGTAAAAACCTTTATAAAGCACAGTTTCGCCTAAAGATTGAGAAGATGGTAAACGGGACCGGAGAGTTTCAAAGGGGAAAGGCACATAAACCGGCTGAACTCTTTCGATTTAACCCCAATTGGGATGAGGACGATAATTTTTGAATGAGGGGGAATTGCTGTGTTTAACAAACGTGATTTTTTAGGACTTGCTAATCAAGTTCTAAGCAAACAGGTTGATGTTCTTAACAACCTGGGGGCATTATCGTCTAGCGATTTAGACCCAAATAAAACAGTACTTGTGGTCATTGACATGGTTAATGGGTTTGCTAAAAAAGGTGCACTTTACAGTCCCAGAATCGAAGGGCTTATCTCTGAAATCGGGAGAGTTATGCAAATTTGCATCGATCGTGGTATTCCCATCGTAGCATTTGCAGATAATCACACCAAAGAAAGTCCCGAATTCAAACGCTATCCCATACACTGCGGGTATAACTCTAAGGAATCAGAAATCGTGGATGAGTTCCGAGGCCTTTGTCGGGTCTTTAATAAAAACTCAATCAATGGTTATCTTGAAGAGGAGTTCTGTGAATGGTTAAAGGCCCATCAAACTATTGATACATTCATTGTTGTTGGTGATTGCACGGATATTTGTATTTCTTCATTTGTATTGACCGCTCAAGCAGATTTCGACCGGAGAAACAGGGACTCTTCGGTGATCGTTTTAGCCAGAGGCGTGGAAACGTTTGATATCCCAGGTGTTCATGATGGCGACTTTTATCAGATGCTTGGACTAATGTATATGTCCTCGAATGGAGTGAGACTTGTCTCGACGTTAGTTGAATAGAAAGGAAGGAGTGATGAAGATATGAGTATTTTTAATGGTCAACGACTGCCGGCAGAAATCTTCAAAATTGACACTGAACGGATGAGAAAAGGGTGGTACTCTGACGCGTATTTCTTAAATGTTGGGATTATAGGTGATTCATGCGAGTTCTTGCTCTAAATTGCTAAAGACATCCATATTAAAAAAGTCCGACAGTGAGATTTCTAAACCATCACACAATTTTTTAATGGTTACAATACCAGGGTTAACGAATAGAGAATAGGACAATTTATTTCTCACATAACCTTTCCTTAGGAGGATTGGGGGTGTGTTACTATGCCCGGGCTTGTTGATTGGATTAGATTGTCCCAAATATTTTTGGATCCCTCATTTGTATGTGAAGAGGATACACGATTAACAGCCGATATCAAAAAGAATAAATTGGACAATCCATTAATCGTTGAGGGGCCAATCAATGATCACTATATTCTTGTAGACGGCTATAAGAGGTATATAAGTCTGGTTCACCTAGGATGGGAAAGTGCCCAATGTACTATCGAACCAGTTTCGGATTCTGCCTACCGTATCGCAAAGCGGTTACGCTGGGACTACAATAAGCAAAAATGCGTAGCTCAGAACGGATCCGTTACGTTCATCGGTTGTTAGGTATGCAGTGGGATATCGACATGATTAGCCAGGAAACTGGCATTGCCAGGGCTGTTGTTCGTAAATACAAAAAGATTCGTGATATACCCCAGGAGTATAAGGACATTATTAAGTCCTTAAAGCTTGGACACGAAGCACTTTTAGCTTAAACGTTTGACTGTACTTTTGAGCGACCTGCAGGATTTAGTGCGCGAAGCCAAACACTAAATAGTTTTTTTACACGATCATGTGTATATACATATAATGCATTAAAATTATTATAAAGGAAAAGTTCTTAAGAATTGCTAGTGAAAAAGGTAGGATGCTTTACTAAATTGGGAAGAACTAATAAAATTTCCTGTTTATTCGTATAGAATTATTTTGTAAATTATTAAACTGGAAAGATGGAGCGTAACTCTACTAATATTATTGAATCTTAATTAATATATAGGGTCAATTTCCTAATGTGAATGGAGTATGGAATAATGGAGAAAGAGATTCGAGAGTTTATTTTAAGCATAGGTATTGATGATGTAGGATTTGCCAATGCGTTTGATTACAACAGCCCAAAATCTTATGAGATCACGAAGTTTCTACCTGATGCGAAGTCTATAATAGTTTTAGCATTTAAAGTCTTATCAAGTTGCGAAAGTCCAAGTTTAAGTGTTGCCCTTAATGGCTATTTAGATTTGGAGCAGTTCGCAAGGAACGCAAGCTATCGAGTTGCTAGGTTTCTCGAGAACAAATTTGGGGCAAAAGTAGCAAATATTCCATGGACAGCCCCGTTTGAGATCCATAATGACAGAAGGGCTATTGCAGACTTTTCTCATCGTCATGCAGCTGTTGCTGCTGGGCTGGGGTCTTTTGGTCGCCACAACCTGGTAATTCACCCTCAGTTCGGCACCCGAGTTAATTTTGTTAGTATCGTTACCAACCTTACTTTGCAACCTTCGCTAAGACCTAACGAGGATTTCTGTATTCATTGCAATCTTTGTGTGAAAATTGCCCTGGAAAAGCTTTGGATATAGAGGGAAAAACCGATCTGATGAAATGTATACCGCATTCACTTCCATACGGGGTGAGGACTGAGATAATGTTCTGGAACCAGCTGTTTGGGGGTTCGCCTGAAGAGAAAAAGAAAATGCTTATGAGTGAAGAGTATCAAAGACTACGTGAATCGCATCATTTAGGTAATCAGTATCAATGCTTTAATTGTATGAAGTCATGTCCTGTCGGGCAGTAATGATATGTAATATCGTAAAAGAGACTCGAAATCGTCAATTAAAATTTAATGAAAGGAGTATCTTATGAGCAGTGGTTATGAACAAATTTATGAAGGCCTTATACCCAAATTGAGCGAATGCAATTTTTTAGAGGTTGCAGAACGGCTTGGTCTGTCAGCTCAGCAGGAAGGTATCTTATTGGTTAATTTTCTTGGCCGAGAATACGAGATTAGTTCCCGTGGTATTAACCCGACAGACGGTAAGCCTGTTAATGTCAACAACCGCAGTGTGCTGGCTTACTATACCTTGTCCCAAGGCATGGGTGAACCTGCATTTTCATATGTGCCGATTTCTAATCTTGCCGGCCCAGGAATAATATTCGGCAGCACAAATATAAAATGGATGACCGATCCGCTCGGTAAAATATTTAGTGGAGATTATGTAACATTCAGCGAAACTATCTGTAGATTAGGTGGGGTTTTTAACAATAAGTCGAAATCGGGCGGCTATTCCTGGCTTCTGAAAGCATTACCGAAAATCCCCCTCCAAATTGTTTATTATGATGGAGATGATGAATTTCCTTGTGAAGTTCAGATTTTGTTTGATAAAAATGCTTCACGTTTTATGGAGTTTGAATGCCTAGCTTTTTTACAGGGATGCCTTGTAAGGGCGTTGATTATGACCGCGAAAACGAGAGACACAGCCGGGTGGGTTTAATAAGGGTGTATTTGCATTATTACAGAAAATCATTGGGTAATCTTAGTCTTAACCAACTTCAGTATTTATAGAGAAACCAAAAAGCCGAGCGTCCTAAGTTTGGACAGTTCGGCTTTTCATATACTTACCTTTCTATTTATAGCTCTTTTAAGCGGACAAGGCACGTTGAGAGTATAGTTCTGATGACGAATAGTGGTTTGAAGGGCAAATAAAGCAGGTCCGCAGTGTGGCGAAAGGCTCATCCGCTTTTCGTATCGCTAGGTAAACAGGCAAGAGACTATCTCTAACGTTAGAGGTAGTCTCTTTGTGTTAGGTGCAAGTATTAAAAAAGAAAGGCTCGTTCGTAACATTTGTTGCTTTATGAGGCGTGGTGTATAGCATATGTTCCTTCGTATGTTAAACATTAATTAAGAACAATCGCCTAAACACAAGTGTAGGCGATTGCTAGGGCTAGAATTACGGACTTAATACTATTCGTGTGGGAACCCTTTAAGTAATTCTTTATTTACATCATTAAGAAGCCGATTAATCTCCAGAATGGAATGAGGATCACGAAAACGAAGATCATAGTTAATACGGTTTTAGCTGCTTGGAACTTTACAAAATCGGACAACTTTACGATTCCAAACGAGAAGAAGATCAAGTATAGGACATATTCATAGGGCAATATAATTGCGTCGATTGCTATTTGGATAAACATATACCAGGCAGCAGGGTTAATTCCAAAGCTCATAGCAATTTGGGTGAGGGGTAAGGTGAAGGCGGACATAATGGCCAGCGGAGTCATCAAGAAGTTCAGACCAAAGATCATCGCATAGACTGTGCCAAAAATAAACATAATCCCTTTACCGGCGAGTAACGGCATGATGACCGCGGCGACAACTTTTCCTAAGCCTAAGACTCCAGCCGTTGTTCCAATACCCATACAAGCAGCGGTGAAGATCGCCATTCCATAATTGACGTTTTTGAGATCTTCGTTGGTAGCTACGCTTAAACCGGGGAAGTAGAGCAACATCGGGAAAATTATAAAGCCCCAGCCAGCCTCTATCTTATGGTATTGAGTGGTTAAGAGAAAAACAAAAAGCAAAACACTCATAATAATAACCTTTTTCTCATCAAAGGACATTTTCCCTAATTTCTGCAATTCAACCTTAAAATACTCTTTAGCATTGATGGGTACTGATGGTTTAAACATTTTGGTAATGATCCAAAACATAAAGGCATAGAAAAGAAAGGAAGCACTATTGTTCATGAAATACTGAATCCAGGTTAAATTGACTGGACCAGCTGCACCTTTACCTAATCCTGTCAGCAAACCATAGTTGGCGTTAAAGATGAACCATCCCGGAAGCAGTGAGGCAATGGCTGCAGCCATGGTGATGCCGGCTGTTTCTTTTCCTACGTCAAGATTCAAGGCCTTACAAAGACCATAAGCTAAAGCAGCCAAAGGAAAAACGCTACTTGTGATGCTGAATTCTTTGAAGATGAAGATGTAGTTGTCATCGGCAGCGGTGACCAAGCCATTGAAGAAGGCATGTATATTACTAAATTCGCTAATAAGGTGACTACAATCGTTTTACATGATGAAGGGATACTTGATTGCAATAAGCTTAGTGCTGAAAAAGCTTTTGAAAATGAAAAGATGAATTTCGTTTGGAATTCCACTATTGAAGAAGTATTAGGTAAGGACAATGTTCAGGGAGTTAAAATCAAGAACATTAAGACGGGAGAAAGCAGTGAGCTGACCTGTCAAGGGGTATTCTTTTTTGTGGGCATGATACCATCTACCGAATTTTTGCATGACAGCGGTGTGGAGATGGATCAAAAAGGATATATTCCGGTTAACGAGTTAATGGAAACGAATATTGAAGGTATTTATGCCGTTGGTGACAACAGGGTCAAGTATTTAAGACAGATTGTTTCAGCTGCAAGTGATGGTGCAACTGCAGCAGTGGCAGCGGAAAGATATATAGAAGAGGTTAATGATTTTAGGGCAAATGTCTTAGAAAGCGATAAGCCTGTCATACTGTCCTTTTTTAATCCGGTAGTAGAACGGAGTTTAGCTTTTAATACTGTGCTAGAAAAAGCGGTCAGTCAGAGCGGCAGCAAATATAAAATAGTTAAAGTTGATATTTCCAGGAAAAAAATGTTAGCAGAAAAATATGGTGTCAAAGAAGTACCTTTTAGTATTGTTCTAGATAAAGGTGCGGCTATCAAACAATTAAATTGTGCGATGGATCCTGATAAGTTCTATACTCAATTGTAAGTTTGTATTGATTGTTATATTTTAAAGAAAGGAGCTCAACGCCTGCCCAATGGTAACACATTATAAAACACAACTTTTCAGTATCTGTTTGTAGGCGTTGAGCTTTAATATCAAGGGCTTTTGATTATTAAATATTCAGAGCACATAAGAGATTGGGGCATTCCCCCAATCTCTTAATGCAATTTATGTCTCAGAATCGAATAAATCCAAGGAAATATCGAGGGATTATAAAATAGCAAAGAATGAAGGTTATGCTACACCCACAGGTCAGAACTCGTGTATTGGAGTGAAATCAAATTGGAAAAACTTATAGTTTTAGGAACTGGTCATGCCTTTGTGACAAAATGCTACAACACCTGTTTTGCGATCACTAAGGGGAAGGAATACATTTTGGTGGATGCTGGGGGTGGTAATGGGATTCTTGGAGTTCTAGAAAAAGCGCAAATTCCCTTTGCTGGTATACATAATGCCTTTGTTACACATCGGCATACAGACCATTTATTGGGTATGGTGTGGGTTATTCGTAGTATAGCATCACTAATTCTTACAGACCGATATGAAGGTAACTTAAATATTTACTGCCATAGAGAGCTAGTTAATAATATACTATCAGTTACTGATGCGACACTGGATAAGGTAATTACAGATTTAATCGGAAGGAGAATTATCTTAGTTCCTGTAGCAGATGGACAGAAGGAAATCCTTGCGGGGTACGAGTTTACATTTTTTGATATTCATTCAAAGAAGGAAAAACAATTTGGCTTTACTACTAAGTTAAATAGCGGTAATACTCTTTCTTTTCTGGGAGATGAACCTTATGATTCGATATGTAGGGAATACGTAGAAAATAGTGACTGGTTATTAAGCGAGGCATTTTGTCTTTATAGTGAGCGTGAAATCTTCAAACCCTATGAGAAAAACCATAGCACGGTAAAAGAAGTATGTGAGCTTGCCACACAATTGAACGTTAATAACCTTATTTTGTGGCATACTGAGGACAAAAATATTGAACAACGCAAGCAGCTATATACTGATGAGGGAAAGATGTATTATAATGGGAATATTTTTGTACCGAATGATTTAGAAGTCATTGAACTGTAAGTCGCTCGTTTTACGCGGAACTGCTTATGAGGCTTCATTTATTGTCGCTCCGAATAAGTTCCAGGACCCTTCACGAAACGACAAAGTTTCGCCGAGTACGCCCCTTAATCCTCAGATTTTTAAATTCCTTTCCGGGGGCTCATAGCAAGACTAACACTCTGATTGTATCTAGGGAAAGACTCCATATGCATAAGGCCACCTGAACAGGGAAAAATAACTTAAGAAATTTCTAAAAAATTGATAATTTTGGAGGTTGGGCAATAATGAATATTGAAAAAGTTAAAGAAATACTAGCTGATGGAACGATGGGATATTTTGCAACGATAAACGGTCAACAGCTAGAAGTAAGGGGATGGCAATATCAATTTGCCGAAAACAATAGGTTCTATTTTATGACAACAAACACAAAAGATGTATATAAGCAAATGCAAGCTAATCCACAAGTAGCATTTGCATGTACTAGCGATACGCACAATGTTAGAATTTCCGGTAAAGCAACTTTTGTAGCAGATGCTGTTGAAAAGGAAAAAGCTTTCGCAAAGGTTTCAAAGCTTGTCCAAGATATGTATAAAAGTGCATCTAATCCTGTTGTAGAGATTTTTTATATCGGTAGTGGAGAAGTTAAGATTAATAAAGGATTTGAACCTTTTGAAGTAGTGACATTCTAATAGATTATCCATAATTGTAAGTTAGGTAAACAAAAGTTCCCTCAAATATCACTCTGAGGGAACATAAAAAATACATTAATTATTGCCCCATAACCGCTCAACCCCTACTACCAAGCTATCTCCGCTCTTATGTAAAGCTTTACATAATATTTAAAGTAGCTTGGTATCAGTGGGTTTCAGGGTTTTGGGGTAATTTGATAGTGTGTTTTATTTTTCTGTGGACGTAAGTAAGAAAACTTTTTCGATCCCAGGGGGTGCATCATTACGCGGATACAGGGTATACGTGGTAGGGGTATAAGGGGTTTTTGCGTAATTATATTTGAGATTTAGGGAAAACGACCCCCCTAAAGAGAAGAGAGTGGATTTTGTATTCCTGTTAGAAGACGATACCATGCTGCATCTGGAATTCCAGACCACAGTCCCTGAGGACTTCCTACGGCGAGTTGCCTACTACGGAGCCAGACTCATTGAGAGACATAACATGGATGTCAACACCGTCGTAATCTATTCAGGTCGAATTGAACGTGCTCCCGAACTACTCGAAAAAGGATCACTATGCTACAGAGTCACCAATGTCTTTCTCAAGAGCATGGACGGCGATGCCGAATACCATAGAATAAAGAATCTTCTTGAGCAAGGGCAGAAATTAGAAGACAAAGATCTCTTAAAACTCATACTTTTGCCGTTAATGAAAAGTCAAGAATCCGAAGCAGAGTTGACCATTAAAGCCGCGCAATTGGCTAAAACAGCGGATTCCAAATTAACCAACTTTGTCATTGGAGCCATCGTAGCAATCACGGATAATTTCTTACCTGAAGACTATAAAAAGAAATTACTGGAGGTGTTAAGCATGACCCAGATTGAAGAATGGATAAGAGAAGAGGGTATGGCAAAGGGTATGGAAAAAGGCAAAGCTGAAGGTATAGCAGAAGGCAAAGCTAAAGGCATAGCGGAAGGCAAGCTTGAAGCTGCTCGTAACGCATTAATTGAGGGGATAGAGCCAATAGTCGTGGCTAAAATCACGGGCTTACCATTAACCACAATTGAGAAAATCAAAGCTGAACTTCAATAAATAATAGCACCAGCGTTCTATAAATATAATGCTGGTGCTATTTTCATCAATTAATCAATTATCGAACGCTGAGATTTAAGGAATAAAAGGCTTTTCATTTTCCATTGGCTATTTCGCATTCGTAGGAAAATGTGAAGTAAAAGGGCAATTCATAAATGTTTTATTTTGGTATATGTAGAATGATTATGGTATCAACGTAGGGGCGCGCATTGCGCGTCCGCAGAACAGGGGAAAAATGACAAGAATCACAGAGATTAGATTCCTGACAGCATCTCTCCGTCTACCACTGCCTGCCCGGATCGTCGGCCATCCCATTGACAGTGCCTTGGGGATAAAGAACATTGTAGTGGTCAATCCCTGGGTCCGGATTAGTGGTGGTTGCTGGAGAAAATACAAATTCGATTTTAAACTCCGCTCCTGCCGTATATCCGAAAATCCATTGCCCATTGTACTGAGTAGAGTATGCCGGAGGAGTACCGAAAAACTCTTTAACTTTGGTAAGGGTTATATTCTTCAGTTGGCTATCGTACGACCTGACTTCAAATATTTGTCCCCCTTTATTAAAGCCAAAGGCGACGTTATGACTCAAATAGTTAACATAGGTTCCTTTGGCAGATGCTATATAATCGGTAGAATCAGGTTTTCCCCAATTATTTTCGACGGTTTCGATATTCGTTGTTTTTACTGGAAATTTTGTTGGAAAGTCAAAGTCTAAAATCTTACCTTGTTTAGCCAGCTCCACCATATTCAACAGTAGTGCTATGGCAGGATCGGTGGCTTGAGTTGCCTGCAGAGGATTATTTGAGTTTGAGTTTGAGTCAGCAGATGAGGAATGAGTTAATATCAGGGATCCTTTCGGATAGTGTTGTTGGACAAATTCCAAACTATTAAGCGCTACTAACCTCTGGACATGTTCTTTATAGGTGTCATACCAATCCTGTGGGTTATTGTCCGCATACTTGATATCCTCGACACCTAATATGCTCCGGCAAAGTCTCTCCATTATCTGCCCCTTCAAGCCGGTTTGCCCGTCTTTTTCAAAGCTGGAGTACGTGGTTACGGGTTGTGCGCCACGCTTAGGGACCTTTAAAAGACCGAAGGAACAGCATTATTCCATTAGCTAAAGATGCGATCAAGCAGATGCGAATTGTTCATCTATCCCATAAAGCTTACACAAAAATCAGTGGCGGCGAGCGTCAGCAGGCGAGCATTGCTCGGGCTATTGCTCAACAACCCAAAGTGATTTTAATGGATGAGCCAACAGCCCATTTAGATTATGGCAATCAGATCAAAGTATTAAAAATCATAAAACAAATGGCAGAAGAGGGGTATGGCGTGGTTTTAACCACTCACAATCCAGACCAGGCATTTTTGCTTAAGGGTAAGGTGGCATTTGATAAGAAGGGCGAGTTTACCTTTGGAGATTGCAACGAAGTGTTAATTGAAGGCTTTTTGCGTTCATTATATGGGATTGACTTGCACTTGAGTTATATTACCGAAATCGACCGAAGAGCCTGCGTGACACCGAAACTTTAGAAAATATGATTTAGAAAGTGTGTGTGTTAATGGTAATTAATCATGTTTTAGAAGCGGCCAAGCCCTATCTAGAAGGAAGAATAATTAAGGATGCAGTCGTTGGTTTATCTTTAATTGGCATTGAGTTGGATAACGAACATGTTGGACTTTCATATATGTTAAGAGAAAACTTGCCAGCAGGCTGTTCTGTATTCTCCTTTGCGCAAAGCAGAAGAAAGTTTCCGCGAGGATCTGGCTCGAAAAATAGGTGTTGAATTAAGAACATACGGTTGTGAAAATGACTGTTATTTAAAGGGGAGATTGGAAGAGTCAGGCTGTATGGTAAAATGTGAAAGCATAAACCATGACTTTGGACAGCCAGTCGATAATCTAGACGAAGCGAGCAGATTCTTATGCTGGCAGTTAAAACTAGAGGAAAGATATGTTGAAAAGATTTCAAAGTATGCTCAGGATTATATCATTGAGAGAGATGGTGTAATGTATATTCCTATAAAGAGAAATAGCTGTGTTCTTGTTTTTGAGAGATAGCTTAGTTAGTTTGATGGGCCTCCGCGGAAAAATCTGCGGGGGTTTTTCTTTTGCAACTTCAGGAAGTTCTTACTCGACTAGATTAAACATATTAGATTGAAAATTTTGATTGACATAATGAAACGAAGCCCATATAATCGAGACATATGATATATGATGTCATATTGTTAGAAGGGGGTAATTTAAATAAAAAGGTGGTGTTCGTGATTCCCTTGGGGCTATATTTCCCTTCTCAATGTAACGCAGTCAATTACCGCTGGCCTAATATCCATCTCTACAAACAAATACGTTGTTCTTTTATTAGTCAACCTGTTTCTTCTCTTTGTCGGTATGCATGTTGACCAATCGAAAGAATCGCTAAAGCAGCATTTCCCTTATTCTGGCACTGCTGGTATCCCTGGTTATTATCACTCTCGTGCTGGAACTCAGCTTATTATTTGCATAGTTTAAAAAAATATAGAATTAACGTCAGAGGGTAGGTTATTTCGCAATGAAAATTACAAGTATTGAGATTTATGATATTGATAGCAACAAGTACATTGCTGGAGGTACCACTTGGAATCCAGTTGTGGTCAAAGTAAATACCGATGAAGGAATTTGTGGGTTTGGCGAAGCAGGTCTTGCCTATGGTGACGCCAGTAAAGCTGCCGTTGGGATAATTAGGGATTTAGCAAGGCACGTAATTGGAAAAGACCCTATGCAGATAGAGAAAATCTGGCATACATTACAGGTTGGTACCTTTTGGGGGCAAAGTACCGGGCCGGTTTTCGCTAGCGGAATGAGTGCTTACGATATCGCGCTTTGGGATATAAAGGGTAAAGCCCTAAATATACCCGTATATCAGCTATTAGGTGGCAAAACAAATGAAAGACTGAGGACGTATGCCAGCCAGATTCAGTTTGACTGGCATACGGAAGAAGAACAAATCCTCTATAAAACAGAGCAATATGCCGAAGTCACCAGGAAAGTAATGGCTGAGGGCTATGACAGTGTCAAAGTTGATCCGGTTATGTTTGATGATAAAGGAGTACCATTTGGTTGGAGGACTAAAGGGGTAGCATCTAAAAAACTGATTAGAACCGCCTGTGAGAGAATTGAAGCCATCCGCAAAACAGGTGGCGACGATATGGACATCATTGTCGAGCTGCACAGTTTTACGGATACGACAGCTGCCATCCAATTGGGTAAGGCCCTGGAGCCGTATAACATCTATTACTACGAGGAAGCTACAGCGCCACTTAACTCCAAAATGATGAAAGTAATCTCCGATAAGGTCAACATTCCGATAGCCAGCGGTGAGAGAATCTACACAAGATGGGGATACAGGCCATTCCTTGAGGACAGGTCCCTAGATGTTATCCAACCTGATCTTTGCAATTGTGGTGGAATCACTGAGGGTAAGAAAATATGTGATATGGCTCATGTTTATGACATTGGTGTACAAATTCACGTTTGTGGCGGTCCAATATCTACAGCGGCTGCGCTGCAAGTTGAGGCTGTGATACCAAACTTCTTAATCCATGAACAGCATTCCTTTGCCCTTCTTGATGTAAATATCGACACATGTAAATATGACTATCAACCAAAGAACGGATATTTTGAAATTCCTGATCTTCCTGGCATCGGACAGGAATTAACTGATGAAGCCATGGCTAAATATCCAAAAATAACCATTAAATAAATGTCTGCTCAAGCCCTTTTTTGTCGGCTACTACACTCCAATTTGGGTCTGTGATTCCTAACTTCGTCATCCATGAACACCATATTACTAATATCGACCCTACCACTACTGAGCTGTGTATTGCTTCAGAATACTAGGAAAGTCTTATTTCTAATAATTTAGGGAGGGTGTTTTTATGAATCCTGTTGAAGCAATTGGGGTAAGAACAATGAGCAAGATCAAATGGAGGCTTATCCCATTCGTATTAATACTTTATATAATCAACTACATCGATCGCAGTAATATCGGTTTTGCCGCACTGACAATGAACAAGGAACTGGCAATATCTGCCTCAGCGTTCGGGGCACTTTCGGCAGTGTTCTTTGTTCCTTATTTCTTCTGCGAAGTTCCAAGCAATCTTTTGCTACACCGTTACGGAGCAAGAAAATGGATAGCCCGTATTATGGTGACATGGGGAATAGTAACCACATTAGCTATGTTTGCCCAAAATTACTGGCATATCTACGCGGTACGCTTTTTTCTTGGAATGATGGAAGCAGGGTTTTTCCCAGGCATCTTGTTTTATTTCACCTTATGGTTTCCTCAAAAAGAACGGGCAAAGGTAGTCGCGTTGTTTATGCTGGCTATGCCGGCTTCCAACTTCATTGCAGCACCCATTTCGGGATGGATTCTTGATAGTATCCATTGGCTTGGTCTGGGGGGCTGGCGGTGGTTATTCTTTTGGGAAGGAGTACCGGCTGTCATCCTTGGAATCATTACATGGTTCTTTTTGACGAATAGTCCTGATGAAGCTAAATGGCTAACGGCTGAGGAAAAGAAATGGCTTATTACTAAACTTGAGCAGGAGAATACAACCAAAAGCGGCGGCGGCACCAGACATGTTAAATTTATGGAAATGTTCTCCGACCTAAGAGTCTGGCGTATTGGCATTATTTATATGGTGTTTGCGATGGCATCAAACGCTCTGATGATGTGGAACGCTATCATTATCAAAGATTTTGCCCAAGTATCTAATACGACAGTTGGTTTTCTTTCAATGGTTCCCAGTTTATTTGGCATGATAGCGATGCCGCTTTGGGCGATGCATTCAGACAAAACAGGAGAAAGAAAGTATCATGTAATAATTGCGATATCTGTTGCAACAATCGGAGCATTACTTACAGTATTTGGCCCTAACCCGACAGTTAAGCTGATAGGGTTGGTAATCAATTCCATAGGGTCGTTATCCGCTTTGGGACCGTTCTGGACAATACCGACACTTTTCCTTGCCGGAGCATCGGCTGCTATCGGAACTGCTGTTATTAATTCCTGCAATAGCTTGGGAGGATTTTTCACCGGCTATATAACCGGTTATTTGAAAGGCGCTTTTGGTTCGAATGGAGTGCTATTGTTCGTTTGTTTATGTTACATTGTTGGTATGGTAATACTTGCTACCATGCCTCTGAAAAAAGAGGAAGGTCAACAAGTTAAATCTATGAATAGTGCTTCTAATTAATGTAATCGTTCAGGAGTTAACCAAGGAAGCGATGGCTAAATTCCCAAAAATCACGATCAATGAGTAGGGATAGAATGTTAGCAGGGCTTTGGAAAGCTAACAGGCTGTCTGATGAAATGCTAAAGGGGCTGTTCAGAAAGATTGTAAAGCCCCTTTAGCTTATCAATTATTGGAGCACCATCCCGCTTCTTGCGAGGACAGGTTAGCATGGAGTTTGAACCTGTCTCACATTCTTCCAAGTACATTTTTTCCATTTGTAGAATCTAAAGAGTCTTTATATCCCTTTGATTATTACAAGGCTCTGCCTTTCCATTCATAGATATTTTTATGTTATTTGCTTTTAGTACATCGATATATTCTTGGTTTGTAAATTGTGAACCGTAGGAGGTCGCACATGGATCACAACGACGTATTACATTTTTTAAGATTGCGCACCTTTGTATACGACCTGTTCCGTAATACATTTGGCCAAGAACCTTCGCCAAGCTACGTCGACACTATTTCTAAAGAAGGTTTTATACTTAAGTTTCCGTTCACAGATGAAAGTGAACTTATTCAGAAAGGTGTAAAGCAGATTGATGACTATTTTAAGCAACATGATGTAACAAGCGGCGAAGTTTATGATCAGCTTCATTGGGACTATACACGGTTATTTATTGGTCCTTATAAGCTTCTCGCTCCTCCCTGGGAGTCCTTATACCTGTCGGAAGAAAGACTGCTTTTCCAGGAATCGGCCCTCCAGGTCCGCAGTGCCTACGCGAAGTACGGATTTCGCCCGTCCCATTATCAGCGCGAGCCTGATGACCACTTGGGTTTAGAACTGGACTTTATGTACCAACTGGCCCATCAGGATGAAGAAAATTTTAACGATGAAAAAGAGCAATTCATCGAGGTTCTTCTCGACAGCAGGTCATTTCTGGAAACCCATCTGCTTAACTGGGTTCCCTTGATAGCAAAGGATATTGTCCAACATGCCCATACTGACTTTTATAGGGGAATGGCGACGATTCTAACCGGATACATAAAAATAGACTTTGATGCGCTTAATGAACTTGTCAATACTGAGGAAGCAATTAATAACGACGGCGGTGAATTTCCGTGAATTTAATTAAAAAAGCCAAAAACTATATCATGGACCGGACACCTTCCTCCATGCTTCCGGGACGTGGTTTATCAAAAACCAGTACTGACTCTCAAGAAATTGATTGCCAAACAGGCCAGTGGGTGACTGCAGCCTGCTGGCATAACTGCGGAGGACGCTGTCTAAATAAGGTTTTGGTGGTCGACGGTGTTGTAGTTCGCCAAAAGACCGACGATACCCACGTTGACAGCCCGGATTTTCCACAACAAAGAGGCTGTCCGCGCGGACGCTCCCAGCGTCAGCAGGTTTTTGGCGTCGACCGGCTCAAGTATCCCATGAAACGCAAAAACTGGGAACCAGGAGGCGGTAACAAAGAGCTTCGGGGAAAAGACCAGTGGGTCCGAATTTCCTGGGACGAAGCTTTGGCTATAGTTGCCAGTGAAGCGAAACGCATTAAGGAGAAGTACGGAAATTCTGCCATCTTTATTCCTAGCGGTTTTGAAATGCAGCGGGTCTTAAGTCTCTATGGAGGATATGCTGAAAGATGGGGACAGGTCTCTTGGGGTGCCTGGCCAGGTGTTTATCCGTTTATAACTGGAATGAAAACACCACAGGGCGGAGATACAGAAGGAAATGACCGTTTCAGACTGCGAAAATCAAAGCTGATCATCCTCTGGGGAGCGAACCCTGCAGTTTCCAGCAATGGCAATCCCGCTTATAATTATTTGCAAGCCAAAAAGGCCGGTGCTAAATTTATTGTTGTCGATCCGCTTTATACAGATAGTGCCAGAGTATTAGCTGATCAGTGGATTCCTTGTCGGCCTTGCACAGATACGGCGATGATTTTAGGGATGATTTATCATGTTGTCATAAATAATCTTCATGATCAGCTATTTCTTGATACCTACTGTGTAGGGTTTGATGCCGGTCATATGCCGGCAGGAGCGGACCCCAAAGAAAACTTTAAGGATTACATTCTTGGAACCTATGATGGGCAGCCAAAACATCCGGAATGGGCATCCGAAATTTGTGGCGTAGACCCCGCCGTCATTCGAAACTTTGCTGAAGAATACGCCAGCTCCAAACCGGCAGCAATTATTACTGGGGGTGCTCCTGCCCGTATAAACAATGGCGAGCACTTGCCGCATGCCATGCTGACATTAGGGTTTGTTACTGGTAATCACGGCATTCCTGGTTCTGGTGTCAGCCCCTGCATGCATAATAAGGCCACCTATGCCGGGCCGGACCTTGTAAGGCCAGGATTCAACGGTATTGAAAGCATCGCCAATCCATTGTGCCATATCAAAATAAATAACGGTGAGATGTGGGACGCGGTGATGACGGGTCAATATATTGCCGGCAAAGGAGAAATACGGGATATCAATATCCAGATGATATGCCATGGCTCTGCCTCTTGCTTGAACCAGCGGTCAGGTACAACCAGAGGTATTGAAGCTCACCGCCAAGTAGAATTTGTTGTCGCTCAAAACTATGTCCTCAACACTGATGCCCAATATGCAGATATTGTACTGCCTGTCGTAACCCAATGGGAAACAGAGGGCGGCGGCTTTGCTCCGGGCAGTAACACAGAAATCGTCATTTTCTACAGCAAGGTTATAGAGCCTCTTTATGAAGCGAAACCGGATATATGGATTGCGAGGGAGATCGGCAAACGTTTGGGACTGGATTCTGACAAAATTGATCCCATCCCGCCGAAACAAGCGGTATTTAACCAAATAGCCGGAGCGCAAGTCATAAAACCGGACGGCAGCGGTTATGAAAAGCTGATAACGATTACAGAGGAAGATCTTTCCGGTCTCGGGGTTCAAGGGACACCACAGACAGGGCGCATTCCTTACAAAGAGTTTGTCGAAAAGGGCATTTATCAAGTGCCTAGATCACCAGGAGATAATCTGGAATACACAACATTCACAGCATATATTGAAGATCCTGAAAAGAACAAACTTCAGACTGTAAGCGGTAAATTTCAGATACACAGCCAGGAACTTTCCAATTATATTAAAGCTTTTGGCTGGACGACAAAATCGCCAATTCCCGTATATGAACCTACGCGGGAGGGTTATGAAGAAGGCCTTAAGGACGGTTACACACACCAGCTAGTTACCATTCACTACCAGAGACGATCCCATTCTGTTTTTGACAATGTACCTTGGCTGAGGGAAATGTTTCCGCAGGAGTTCTGGATTAATGCTGATGACGCCGGTAAACAAGGTATTAAAAATGGCGATATTGTAAAAATTATCGGTCGTAAAGGCGCCTTTTTCCGGCCTGCCTATGTAACAGAGCGCATCATGCCTGGCGTTGTCGCTGTTGGCGAAGGCGCCTGGGTGGAGATCGACGAGAAAAGCGGTTTGGACAAAGCAGGAAGCGCCAATATTCTCTATGGGCCTGTAGCAACCGGCCAAGGGCATACAGGCTATAACTCTTGTAATGTGAAGATCGAAAAATACCATGGCGAGTTGCTTCCCGACGTCCAGTGGCCGCTGAGAATTGTTTTATAAGGAGGTTTAAGAAATGCCGCAGCTTGGCTTCTATTATGATATGACGGTCTGCAGCAGCTGCAAAACCTGCCAGATTGCCTGCAAAGACAAAAATAACCTCGATGTCGGGATCAACTTCCGCAAGGTGCACTATTTTGAAGGCGGAAAATTTCCTAATCCCTGGGCTTATCCAATTTCAATGTCCTGCAACCACTGCGCCAAACCCAAATGTGTGGAAAACTGCCCGACAGGCGCTATGGTTAAACGCTCTGAGGACGGTGTCGTCATCCACCGTAAAGAAAGATGTATCGGCTGCCAAATGTGCGTCTGGTCCTGTCCCTATGGTGCTCCCCAGTATAATAAAAAAGCCGGGAAAGTAGGAAAGTGCGACTCATGCGTTGATTTACGCGCCAACGGAGAACAGCCTGCCTGTGTAAGCTCCTGTCTGATGCGGGCCCTCCAGTTTGGCGATATTGAGGAATTCCGGCAGAAATATGGTGGTACTGTCGATATCAAGGGACTACCCGAGTCGGGCATCACTTCGCCTAACACTGTCATCACCCCCAACCAGTATGCACTTTCTGTTAATAGGAGGCTTGACAATGTTGATTAAAGAAGAATGGCCACTGATGCTGTTTACAATGCTCAGTCAATTTGCGATAGGCACATTTTCATTGCTGATTGTGGTCAGCAGCTTCATAACCACGGATAGTATGGATGTGGTGAGTACAGTTGTACGACCTGGAATCTATGCTTCCGTTCTTGTTATGGCTCTGGCGCTGGTCTGTTCGTTCTTCCACCTTGGCACTCCATATGTAGCTTATATGTCAATTGCCAATGCCAAATCCTCCTGGCTGAGCCGGGAAATTATTACAGGTGGAGCTTTTTTGGCCTTCGCTGCTGCTTATGCCTATACCTGCTATAGCGGCAGTTCAACGATTCTCTTAGGCTGGTTAGCTGTGATCATCGGGCTAACCAACATCTACTGTATGGCGAACATTTATCGTGCTACCATTTTCCCAGCCTGGACCAGTGTCAATACATTTATCTCCTTTTACTGCACAACCTTCGCGCTGGGTACGCTCAGTGTAGCAGTAAGTATCGCTTTGAGCACTCAGGGCGCTCCTCCTCCAGAAGTGGCCGCTGCGATTCTCAGAAGACTCCTGTACCTAACGGGTTTGTCCCTATTCATTCCGTTATTGTATCTGCCCGTCTTCCTCCGTAATTTATACTCAGGAAATGCAGCATCAATAGCCAGTGCTAGGCTGCTGGGAAACTACTCTTTGCCGCTGGTTATCCGCTGGATGCTCTCTTTCGCCGGGTTCGGGCTGCTGCTGAGCGCCGTCCTGCACCAGGCCGTCAGTGCCCAAGCGCTTAGCACAGGGTTAATTTATGCTGCTGCAGGTCTTATTCTGGCCGGCGAATTCCTTGACCGCTACATTTTCTACGCCGTGGCCGTACCGATAGGAATTGCTGAAATGATAGGTTGTGACCCAGAGAGGTGACTTGTTTGAATTTAATTGAGAAAGCCAAAGTCTATGCCATGGGTAGGAGACAGTTCAGCACTATAATAGGTACTTTGCTTCTTCCGCAGAGTGGATTATCCAAAACTACGGCCTTGGATGCAGCCCCAAAAGAAGAAATGTGGGTCACTGCTGCCTGCTGGCATAATTGCGGAGGCCGATGTCTAAACAAAGCCCTGGTAGTTGACGGCGTCGTCGTTCGCCAGAAAACGGATGACACGCATCCGGATAGTCCAGATTTTCCTCAGCAGCGGGCTTGCTGGCGGGGGCGGGCACAGCGGCAGCAAGTGCTTGGGGCTGATCGTCTGAAATATCCGATGAAGCGTAAACACTGGGAACCCGGCGGGGGCAAAAAAGAACTACGCGGTAAGGACGAATGGGTCCGCATTTCCTGGGATGAAGCCTTGGATCTGGTAGCAGCTGAACTCAAACGAATCAAAGACCAATACGGAAATCCGTCAATTTTAGGTCAGGTAAACCAAGGAATGGATCGAACGCTGGCTCTGTTTGGCGGTTATTCTAACGTTTGGGGGTCAACTTCCTGGGGAACCTGGGTCGATGTCGGGCCGGCAATGATTGGCCCCTATGCAGACAGTACTCATACCTTTTCCAACACCGGCAACGACAGACTGCGCTTAAGACAGTCCAAGCTGATCATCATGTGGGGAGTCAATCCAGCCTGGACTTCCGGTGGCAATCCGACCTATAATTTCCTGCAGGCTAAAAAGGCCGGAGCAAAGTTTATTTTTATCGATCCGTTCTACAACGATACAGCTAGAATTATGGCCGATGAATGGATTCCGATCAGACCGGGAACCGATGCCGCGATGCTGCTGGGAATGGCATATGTCATGATAACCGGTGAATCTAAGTCCCGCCCCCTGATTGACTGGGAGTTTCTAAATAAGTGCACTGTAGGTTTTGATATGGATCATATGCCTGAAGGTGCTGACCCAAGAGAGAACTTTAAAGACTATGTGCTGGGGACCTACGACGGGCAGCCCAAAACACCGGAATGGGCTTCGGAAATTTGCGGTGTCTCTCCATCTAAGATAAGGCAGCTTGCTCTGGAATATGCGACTACCAAGCCGACGGCCGTCATCTGCGGCGGGGCTTCCAGCCGCACACACCAGGGAGAACAAACGGCTCAAGCCTTTATTACGCTTGCCTGTATGACAGGGAATATCGGCATCCCTGGTGCAGGAACTGGACTGAGCTGTCACAATCGAGCCGGTAATGCGGGACCCGGATTGGTGAAAGCGGGTTCTACCGGGGTCGTTAGAATAGCCAACCCGATCAGTGTCAACATTAATCAGAATGAGCTTTGGGATTGTGTCCTGACAGGGAAATATATTGCCGGGAAAAATGACGTGCGCAGTGTCGATATCCGCTGTGTTTACTATGACGCTGTTTCCACTTTGAATCAAACAATTGGTGCTGCCAAAGGAATTGAAGCCCATCGCCAAAAACTTGAGTTTGTAGTTACGCAGGCCTATAATTTAAATACGCAGGCTAAGTTTTCGGATATTGTACTTCCCGTAACGACGCAGTGGGAAAAAAATGGCGGTTTTGTCGGTTATGGCACGCCGTACAGCAGTAACCGCGAAATGCTGATTTGGTTTAATCAGGTGGTTAATCCGCTGTTTGAAGCCAAAGACGATATATGGGTAGCCGCCGAAATCGGCAAGCGGTTAGGGCTAGACCCCAAACAAATTGATCCGATCCCCTTAAAGCAGCAGGTATTCAACCAACTTGCCGGTGCCATGGTCATCAAGGATAACGGCAAGGACTGGGAAAAACTAGTCACGATTACTGAAGAAGACATCCAGGAAATGGGGGTATCCGGGGAGCCTCAAACCGGACGGATTTCCGTCAGGGAATTCCGTGAAAAAGGCCTCTATCAGGTACCTCGCTCAGAGAACGATAATTTTGGTTTTACTGAGCTTGAGGACTTTCGGAATGACCCGGAAAAATATCCGCGTTCCACTCCCAGTAAAAAAATTGAGATTCACAGTCAAAAACTGGCTGATAAAATTACCAACTACGGCTGGAGTGTCAAATCTCCGATTGGGAAATACGATAGACCGGCCGAAGGATATGAAGATACATTCCAAGACTGGGAAAAGAAGATTAAAGGGGAGTTCCCCTTCCAGCTTTTTACCATTCACCATCGCCGACGTGCCCATTCCAACTTGGATAATCTTCCCTGGCTGCGGGAGGTTTTTGAGCAGGAATTCATTATGAATGCTGGGGATGCCCAAAATTTGGACTTAAAAAGGGGTGATATTGTCAAAATCACCAGCCGGCACGGTACTGTCCTCCGGTCTCTCTACATAACAGAGAGAATGATGCCTGGGGTAGTCACGCTTGGCGAGGGGGCGTGGATTGAGCTGGATGAAGCCGCTGGGGTCGAGAAGAGCGGCAGCGTAAATATCCTTGAAGGTGGTATCCCCACGGGCCAAGGCCATATGGGGTCCAACACCTGTAATGTAAAGATTGAAAAATATAGCGGCAAGCTGCCGGATGCGCAGTGGCCGCAGAGAATTGTATTTTAATTCCTTCGTTTCTCCCGACATGTTTGAAGAGTTCTTTCTGCCTGCTTACAAGAAAATATATGGTTTTTATAAAGCCAACGGTGTTGAACTGATCGTGCACCACAGTGATTCCTATGCAGCTAATCTGGTACCCCATATGATCGAAATGGGAATCGATATCTGGCAGGGCGTCATGACAACCAACAACATACCTGATCTGATCAAGCAATATGGTGAAACCTCAGGTTTGCCTATGAGTTCATTCCCGGGCGTGTACGATGTTGTAAATAAAGAGATCGACAGAATGAGCAAAGAAATGTTCTAAACATCTCTCTTCAAAACTCTGAATGAGTCCATGAAAATAGCTTCTTCCTGGTATTAATCCTTAATGGATTCTTGCCAGAAAGAAGCTATTAATTACGTATTATTTACCCGGATGTAATTGGTTGTATTTTTTCCCAAATTCGAGATGCTCGATCATGGCCTTGCGTGCTTGTTCCGGATCATGATTCCTGATTGGTTCGATAATTCTCATATGAGTGGCATGGTGTCCCAAATCAGGAGGAATAAAGTCCTCACTCCAGTATCGTTTCATATACGCTTCACTGAGGATATAAATGACCCTGGCTAAAACTTCATTTTTTGAACATAAACTCAACTGGGTGTGAAAGGAGATTTCATTGGCAATATATTTTCTGCTGGCTATTTCTAGGGTAATTTTATTATCTATATAATCGTGATAAATCTGTTCATACTCCTCCAGGATCTTTAGGATTTCTGCAATGTCTTCCTCGGTTGCATTAACGGCCGCCAGAGCTGCCGATACAGGCTCTATTATGGATCTTACCTGGTAAATATCCTCGAAAAGATGGGTACTCTCCATAAAGGTTAAACCGAGGGGATCACTGCTTAATCCGGGCTTATGGCAGACAAAAGTTCCGACACCACGGTGAATTTCTACGATTCCCATGGCAGATAGAATTTTAACAGCTTCCCGAATAGTAATTCTACTAACATCCAACATATTGGATAATTCCGTTTCGTTGGGAAGCTTATCACCCGTTTTAAATTCATTCCGTATGATATAATTTTTTATTTCTTCAGCTACTTCATTGGAAAGTAGAACATTCTTTGGCATGAATCAACCTCCGCTTTTCAATCATAAAATCATTTTTAGTAATTACCATGAAGATAATATGGATAATTTGCTTTCAATATTTTCATTGATTTAATTATATAGAAATATTTTTTTGATAGCAACACATATGACGTATTATTTTTTACCTTCAAGCTCTTTCCTCTCTGATACCACATCAGGATGGTCATCGGAATAATCCAAACTCCATGGGCAATGGAAATTATAGAAAATAAAGAATTATTTGAACAAATCGCTTCTAGTAGAGATTTCAACTATTAGATACAAGTATTTTTGAATAAATATTTGAGATATAATGAGTTTTACCAGACGGATAATAAACCTAAAAAATTAAGGGAATTCTTGCTGAAACAGATAATTCGGACCGCTGGAATGGCTAAAGTAAAGGAACTGGCAGATAAAACTGGATACTCTGTTCGATACATAAACAAGGTTTTTACAGACGAACTTGGTGTGCCGCCGAAAGTTTTCTGCAAGCTGATAAGATTCCAATATCTTTTGAATAGTCTGAATGATGAAGGTGTTAATGCTGACTTTGTACAGCTTTGGGATAGGAATTTTCTTTTCCACACATATACGATTTAATCTATTTGATGGTCTATATCAAGGTATTTTTGAGGAAAATTGAGCTGTTGGTTTATAATGAGAGGATTTCATACGGCAAAAAGAGAGCGA
>Ga0209639_1000661_pt1 | contig 44086 bp, 38 predicted proteins | sample EPASupsiteHSE605_FD_187268 | JGI IMG/M metagenome (GOLD analysis project Ga0209639, IMG submission 187268) | Bioremediated contaminated groundwater from EPA Superfund site, New Mexico - Sample HSE6-05 (SPAdes) (version 2) | ecosystem: Environmental > Aquatic > Deep subsurface > Groundwater >... | reverse complement strand
TCAACAAATTCCTGAAGAATATCACTGTAGCATAACAAAATTTATATTTGATCAAAGCGCGAAAAAGCCCGTAGTTTCAACAACTATGGGCTTCTTACCTTTATTAAACTGTAAAAGTCAGGTTATAGCATAATCTTCCAGACAAAAGGATGAAACTTATCCCTGACTATTCCAGGGTTCAGGCCGCCTCATAAAACGAGGTGGCCTGATTTGTTTCCTTTTCCTTTAAACAACTGTTTACATTCCACTTCTAAACCACGAATTCTGAATTCCCCAACCCGCATTCACATGTAAGGAAAACTTCACTTGTCAATCTCAAACCTTTACCGTCTTCCTCATCACAAACCCCGGCAGCGGCTCCTTCATCTTCCAGACAATACTGATAGGCGCCGTACCATAGTGACTTTGAAAATCGGCAAAGCCCAGACAGGTAAAGGGAGAAGCAAATGCTCCCTCTTTCTTATACTCCCTGACAAAAAACAATACCTTTCGATCATTAACAGGCTGGTTAAGATACCTCTGCCCTGTCAGGGATTCCACTGTCGTTCGGCTTTGAGACTGCCAATGAAACAGCTCTTCATTGATGGAATAATCCTGATACATGGTTGACGGAGAATAGTCCTTTTCTGACTTGTTCAAGGTCACGAAAAACACATCCAGCTTCTTCTCAGCTAAGTAGAGAACTCCTTCCCGGAAAGAGCTCCTCTTTTGTTCCGTATGTTTTCCCAGAGCCACCAAAATTTGATCAAACGTGTAAGCACAATATAAGTCGAGTGGGTATTCATCCTCAAATCCGACCAAAGGCTTATCCACGGAAATCCTTGTGGTCTTGTTCTTCACGGTGTTGTCTGAGGTCTTCCGTTTCGAGGTAATGGTAATATCCGGACCGAGAAACAACGGCAGCAGCGCACAGCCAGGCAATATTCAGCAAATTGTTGTCTCGCTGGGTCATCTCACGGATGATAGCATACTTGGCAGATGCGGGAACATTCATGATTCCGCATCCTCCCGGCCTAAAGATACAATTTTTTTTAGAAATTCTATCTCCTGATCTTTGTATGCCAATTGCTGTTCAAGGTAGTTTACTTTTGCTTCTGGATCTGTGTAGTCTTTGAGATATGACCCGTATGTTTTTAAGTCCCTGAACCCTTTTCCCGCTCGTACTTCATTTCGGATCATACCCTTCAATCCGTTTACACGATATTCGCCAAGAATATCCGGATCGACGCCAAGCTCGATAACAATAGCTCGCGGCTCTTTTCCTTCTTGTATTGAATTCCAAAACAGTTCCTTAAATCTGGCCGAGAAATGCACAATACTAGGGCTTACATCCAAAACATAAGGACTTGCTCGGAGATGATTCATATCTTCTTCAGTAAATTTCTTGTTCGCCATGTGGCAGTCCTCCAATTCAGTTCGGTTTTATTGTAATACCTGTCTGAACTGGAGTCATAAACCACTATTGTCCGAGGTTAAGGGTTTCAAAAATCCACCTGTCTGAATTTAGGGGTTTTGAAAATCCGCCTGTCCAAAATGAAGGGTTTTGAAAAGCCCTGCTGTCCGTTTTCTAGGGTACATTTTAGAATGCATAATCAAAAAACCTCAAACCTTTGTGGCACAAGGGTTACCACCCAAATGGACAACAATTGAACCGAGGGGTAACCGGTACGGGGCAACAAGAAAAAGTAGGTATCCTTTCACGATGAGTGAGAGGATATCTACTTTTTTGTTGAGTTGTTAACCCTGTACTCTCGTGAAAAAGGTTTTATGTCTGTCGGAAATATGGGGCATATGGCTTGATGTGACAAACGGTATAATGTTCATGAGGCCAGAAGTTCAATCTCGTTCCTCTCAACCAAGTTTTTTAAGTTGAGAAAGATGCCATAAAGAAACTTTGAACTGTTTGAGGGACTCGAACCTTCGTTTAAAATTCCCAAAATACTTGATATGGTCGACGAAGAGAAAATTGCCTTTACGGTAACGGAAATTAATCATTAGTCTCATTAAGAGTATAGCCCATATTTAGAAATTTCACATATGAATAAACTATTGACAGATTTTAAAAATAGATATACTATAAAGTAGTATACCATATACTACTTGGAGGCGCTATATGTCAACTGTCGATTTGATGCTACTTGGAGCGTTGATGGAAAAGCCAATGAACGCGTATGAAATGAAAAAGAATATGGAAGCTCGCAACATAAAGGCATGGGTGAAAATCAGTTCTCCTTCGATTTATAAAAATCTTGTTGCACTGAATAGAAAGGGATACCTTGACGATGAAATTGTAAAGGAAGGTGAAATGCCCGAGAAAACTATCTATTCAATAAATGAAAAAGGCCGGAATTATTTTATGCATATGATGGAAAAGTATTCGGAAGACCCGGGAATGATTTATATCGATTTTGTAGCATTCGTTGCAAATCTTCACAATGTCGAGTCGGATAGGGGTTTGGTGATGATCAAGAGCCTTAGGAACAAACTTTCTGAAGAGAGAGAATACATTCAGTCCAATATTGAGGCAAAGAAAAAATTTGTCCCCTTTTACGCATTCTCTATACTGGAACTGTACGACAAGATGTATTCGCTATTTTTTGAATGGTCTGAAGAAATTGCCCATGAATTTGCTGAAAAAACGGCCTCTGATATTTAGCCTGTTATAAAGAATTATGTTCTATAAGGAGCATAATTCTTTTATCTCCATGTGGTATAAAGTATACTAATATAAAATAAACTAATTAAATTGGAGGTATTATCTTGAAAACAAAAAACTTAAGCAAAACCGAAATCACGTTGATTCTTGCAGGACTAATGGCAAGCCTCCTGCTTTCGGCTTTGGACTCAACCATTGTCGGAACAGCGATGAAAAAAATAGTAAACGACCTACAAGGGATGGAATACTATGCGTGGCCATTTACAATTTATATGCTTTGTTCAACCGTCATTACCCCGGTTTCGGGGGGAATCGCTGATATCTTTGGACGAAAACCGGTATTTATAATAGGTATTCTGACATTTCTGACCGGCTCGGCATTATGTGGAATGTCGCAAAGCATGATGCAGCTCATCATTTTCCGTGGCATACAAGGAATCGGTGGAGGTATTCTTGTCACCAGCGTTTTTATAGTTGTAGCAGATTTGTTTCCACCTGAAAAGAGAGGAAAGTATATGGGAATTGTCACATCAATATACGGATTGGCAAGTATAATCGGCCCGCTCCTTGGCGGATTAATCATCGATCATCTTAGCTGGCGTTGGATTTTCTACATAAACGTACCCGTTGGAATCTTGGCTTTAGCGATTATAATCTTTGTAATGCCGAATTTCAAAACAGAGGGACAAAAGAAATCGGTTGATTATTCTGGAACAGTTGCAATTATACTTGCTCTGGTTCCTATGCTGCTTGCCTTCAGTTGGGGCGGAAAAAATTACTCCTGGCTGTCAGTACAGATCATAGGTATGTTTATCTTCTCGCTTGTTATGCTAGCACTTTTTGTCTTTTTTGAATCGAAAGCTCAAAATCCAATTATACCGATGGCATTTTTTAAAAACAGAAGTATAAATGTGACACTGATTGTGGCATTCCTTACACAAGGAATCATGTATGCGGCGATTATGTATATTCCATATTATGCACAAGGAATCATTGGGACAACTGCAACGACTTCCGGCACAATTACGATGCCAATGATGCTTGGACTCTTATTTGCAAGCTCATTAACAGGGATATTAACATCAAAGACGGGAAAGAATAAAGTTTTTGTTTTTGTTGCTTTTATTTTCATGGTCATCGGAACCGGATTACTTTCGACAATGAGTGCCGATACCTCATATTTTAAAATCATTCTCTATATGATTATTTTGGGTCTGGGTATTGGAATCAATATGCCAATCGCCAACACGAATATTCAGAATTCCGTACCGCCGAGGCAAATCGGTGCTGCTACGTCTACAGTTCAGTTTTTCCGTAATATAGGCGGTACCATTGGTTCGGCAATATATGGGACAATAATGGCAACAGCAATGAATACTGGGTTTTCAAAGCTGGATTTAAGTAATATTCCGGACAATGTTCAGGACTTGCTTAAGAATCCTCAGATAATAACAAATTCCGAATCTGTCAAGCGGATCATGCAGCAGGTTCCAGCACAGTACTCAAGCTTTTTGGGAACAGCACTGGAACAGGCAAAAAAAGTACTTTCGAATTCCATACACGAAATTTTCTTGTTTTGCATGTTTGTGGCTATTGTAGGCTTTGTCCTCACAATCTTTTTCAAGGATGCGCCATTCCGTACAAAAGAGATTGTTAAAATTGATGAGAAAACGATTTGATTAATGAAATATAATTGCTATTTATAAAGAAAATTGTCATGTCAGATTTAGAAAAAAGACTCTAGATTTATGGATTAAATAAATTATTGTCGTCCTAAAAGATGTGATTGTGCTTTGTGAAAGAAAAGTATAGCGATTGCACATTCTTTATGATGAAAAATTCATTTTTTAAGCTTTCCAAGCAGAAAATAAATAACATTATGTCAAGGGCGTCCTTACCGAAAGGTAAGGACGCAAAGCTTAGGGTCTAAGGTGCAAACGCATTATGACAGCCTAGTTGCCATATACAATTGCATATAATACCTTCCTTTTACGGCAGGTATTTTCATAGATTGATAAAAAAGGAATGCGCCACCCGATTTGTTACCGATATTTTTAAATTAATGGTAAAAAGCCTCATCCAACAGTAACTGAAACACTTGCTTCGAAGTTTCCCTGTCCCGGTAGGTCAGCGAGTACAATAACTGATTGGTCATCCCCTGAAGAAAAATGTCCATTGCTTTAGCAATCAGGAACCGCTCACAAAACAGCAGATTCAAATGCTCCATTTCCTTTTCTCCGCCGAGAGCTTCACAGATTTTGTTGTAGAGGTTATTCAAATCCACGATATCAAGGAAAGCCCTGATGTCGTCAAGAAGATCTGCGTAATACTGCTCGTATACAGACTCCAGATAACTGCCCAAAAGCATCACACTATATAGAGATTGTTGGGTAAAACACTCTTGATACTTTAAGGGATGAGCATCAATAAATGTCTTGACCTGTTGGTAAAACGGATGGGCCTTACTTTTTGTATCACCCTTTAGTATTTCTGCGCACAGGCTGTTGAGGGTACTTTCAGTTTCAAAGCCTTCTGTAGCCGCCTCATATACCAGCATCCCGTTAGTGGCCTCAAATAAATACGAAAGGTATTTGTCCAGCAAATATCCCTGCTTTCCAAGCCTTGTGCGTATTTCGTTTGCCTGTTTAAAGAATTCCTTAATTGATTCCTTTAAGTTATCCACGGATGCACTGCCAAGAATACCGGATTCGTTTTCAAAAATGTTCATATTCTTCCGACCTTTCAAATTTAGTCGGAAGGTTCCCAAGGGCAATCCTGCGGACGGATGCTCGGCGCGCTGGCCTATGTGCTTCAGGATAAAAAAGTACGCTGTGATGGCGTTCGAATCGAAAGCGGCGTCAACTGTATGCCCTACACCAGCTACCTCGAAATGATGGCGACGAAGCAGCTGTTCAAGAAAACAGACGACGTATGCTTCTTTCATTTCGTCCAGTCCTTCTCGGATAAGGAGAAGATCACGCCATGGCAGGCCAATGGGATTGCCCGTGAGCTTGCCGAAAAGCTGTTTCCCAATTACGAATGCGTCATTGCTACCCATACCGACACCGACAACATTCACTCTCACATCATTGATAACTCGGTCAGCTTCAAGGACGGGAAAAAGCTGCACCTATCGCCCACCTCCATCGAAGAACAGCGGCAGGTCAGCGACCAAATCTGCAGGGCTCACGGCTTCTCCGTACTGGAGCCATATACAAATCAGAAAAGAAAAAAGCGTCTCATTCGGGTGGCCGACTGTTGCCCCACACACCACTACTAAATGCCTGGCATTCATCACATCTGGGTTAAATGATAAGTTGGTGTCAGGCACGGTCCCCTGTGTTGCAGATAGACTCAGCCCCCCATTCTCTCCTGCATAGCTTTAATTAAAAAATCATTCACCATCTTTTTATACGCTGCATGCACATCCGGGTCAATCGAAGCGAACTTGCTCATCTCATAAGCCAGTTCCTTGAATGCTTTGTCCAGGTTCTCGTATAAAAAAGCGAATTTATTGGCGGCCACCCACTCGTCATAACTGACTCAGAGATATTCGATGATCCAATATATACGGTACTGAAACCGATGTTTCTTATTCAATGCATTCAAGATTAATCAGGATGGTTAATACACAGCGGGACAGATCCATTGTACTGCATTATTGATCAACTTTAAGCCACTCCACATAACAACCAATCCCTTAATGAGTTCGACAAATTGCAGGAAGTCCCCGACCGAGCGGGAACCGGCGAGGCGAGCAATTGGAAGAGCCAGCTGGGAAACCCGATGGCTTTTCTGGCGAATTTGGGACCGTACATGCGCCGGTACTCCTGCAGATCGGCCGCTACCGGAACAACGACAGCGTCCGCCGCGATTTCCCAGCCTGATGTATCCGAAGCTTCGGGGATGTGCTCATGCTCACCATTCCTTACTGTGTATCTCCGCCGGGACGAGCTTGCCTGCTCCACGTCTCGTCCTTAAGCCACACATTCAGCAGATCGCAAACTTTATAATATGAACTTGAAAATGAGCAGACTGTAAAAGGTAAATGATTCATCCATTCAGAGAAGGAAAGGGTGTCACATGATAACCCTCGAAAAACTCCCTGACCTTTAGCTCCTGCTTGGTTTCTATAAGATCATAAAGCTTGCTGATTAAATTACGCTTTGTATTAATCGCATTTCGGATGTTCTCTAGAATGTAGTCCTGAGCTTGTTTTTCCAATTGGATGGAGCAGCCTCTAGGCACATTGGCAAAACCCGTCTTTATTTCCTGCTCAATGGTTTTTCGAGACCTTGATAACAAAGCTTTAAAACGGTCTTCAAAGGAATACCTCTGATGCGCTTGTCCTACAAAATCCAATACCGTTAGCGCTTCTTTCCCCTCACAGAGTCTTAGCCCCCGACCTAACTGCTGCAAAAAGACGGTTAAGCTTTCTGTCGGCCGCAGAAAAAGATGCCTTATTATTTACTGGGGTCTAACTAACATAACTGAAATTTCAAATTTTCTTTAACCGTAGAACAATCCAGCCGTTTGACTTCTTGTCCTTTGTTCAATACCACAACGGATGGCACCTTTTCGATAGCATACTTTTGTGCGAGATTCTTCTTCGTGGTCATATCAACTTTTACAATCTTGTAAAGTTCCGGCAGTTCTTTGTTAACTTCTTCCAATAAGGTGCTGAATTCCAAGCTTTTGTTATCTAAGGCATTAAAGAAGAGCAAGATAACTTGCTTATCACTTTGCAGGACATTTGAATGAAAAGCTTTCATTTCTTCAATGTAACGCTCGGCGGCGACTGCGGCAGTAGCTCCATCCCCGGCAGCGGAGACCACTTGCCTTAAATATTTAACCCGATTGTCACCAACCGCATAAACTCCTTCGAGGTTCGTTTCCATCAGATCATTAACAGGAATATAGCCTCTTCCATCCATCTCGATGCCGCTTTCTTTAAGAAAATGGGTCGAAGGTACCATGCCTACAAAGAAAAAGACACCTTGACAAGCAAGTTCAGTTGAGCCACCGGATTTTAAGTTCTTGATCTTAACCCCTTCAACATTATCTTGACCCAAGACTTCTTCTATCGTAGAATGCCAGATGAATTCCATTTTTTCATTTTGAAACGCTCTCTCTGCACTCACTTTATTGCAATCGAGAATACCTTCATCATGGAGCACAATCACGGTGACTTTATGAGCGAATTTAGTAATGTACATACCTTCTTCAATGGCCTGATCTCCGCTGCCAACAACGACCACGTCTTCACCTTCGAAGAACTCCGCATCACAAGTAGCGCAGTAAGCAACACCACTGCCTTGGAACTGTTTTTCTCCGGGGATATTCAAAAGTCTCGGTTCACTGCCGCAAGCGATAATAACTGCTTTGGCCGAATATACTTTACCTTTTTTCGTAGTAATTATTTTATCCTCCTGTAAAAGATCCGTTCTTATAACTTCATCACGTAAAAATTCTACACCAAAGGCTTCTGCGTGCTTTTTGAAGTGATTCATGAGATCTTCTCCACTGATATGTCTATAACCGGGATAGTTAACAATTTCCCGTGTTGTATTCACCAACCCGCCAACGGTTCCTTTGTTAATGACTAAGGTTTTTAGCTTCGCCCTTCCCCCATAGATCGCCGAAGACAATCCTGCCGGTCCACCACCCACAATGATTAAATCATAGGTATTTGTTATTTCTCCCATTATCCTCAACTGCTCCTTTGCTATATATCTAACTTCGAGTTTCCTTATCGCTCGTCTTAAGTACTCAATATACCTCTGCCATGAAAATATAAAGATGATTTTTCTCGATACCTCTTAATCCAGCCGTGCAGAGTATTTTTATTTACTCCTTATTAGCTGCTACTCTATCTACTTGGTGCACCACTTGATTCAACCCTCTTAATTGCTTCTAATTTGAACTCAGCACTAATTGTTACAAAATGAGGAACCGCTGTATATCGAGCGGTACAAACAGTGGTGTGGTAGGTCGGCCACTCAAATAATGAGTTGTGTCCAATCCGATTTAATTCTTTTCTTTAACGACCTTTGAAAACCGGTCTTCTTTTCTCGACAAATGCCTTTACTGCTTCCTTGTGGTCTTCGGTTAAACTGCACAGATACTGAGCTTCTACTTCATTTTGCATACATGCGTTAAGTTCCGTATAGCTTACCCTGTTTATTAGTGTTTTAATAGTTCCATATGTTTTTGTTGGGCCATTTGAATACTTTTGAATATATTTTCGAACAGTTTCTTCGAGCTTCTCTGAAGGGACTGCTTCGGTGATAATTCCCCAATCCCTTGCCTCTGATCCGGTAAGTTTCCTGCCGGACATCAATAGATTTGTTGCTTTTACGGTTCCAACTGCTTTTGTCAAGAAATATGTTAGACCACCATCTGGAGTATAACCGATATTTACAAAAGCAAAGACAAATTTACTTTCTTCAGCAGCAATAGAAAAATCACACGCCATTGCAATACTTATGCCTGCTCCAGCAACTGCACCCTCAATCCAAGCTATTGTTGGCTTACTGATGGTTTTAAGTCTCATAATAAATTCTCCGCCGGCTCTGACACCATACTTAACCTCATTAATATTATTATCAATTTTTTCTTTCATCCTTTTAACATTACCGCCAGCTGAAAAATTACCGCCAGATCCTCGTATTACTATTGCTCTTACAGAATCAGTCTTCTCACAATAATTTAAACATTGAGTTAAATCTGCCAATACTTCTACAGTTACTGGATTCAAGTTTTCAGGGTTATTTAAAATAATATACCCAACCTGGTCCTTTTCTTCAAAAAAAACGTATTCATAATTCATGCTTCCATCCCTTTCATTGTTGAGTTTAGCTAAAAACAGTTAACAACAATTATCTATGCAAATACTATGCCAAACCCATTAGAAGAACTATGTCTTTATGATAACTTTTTACCATCTTTTCTATTTTTATTTGGTAACTGCAATTTCCGAACTAATGAAGTACTTTTTTTTTGCACTATTAGTTAAATAAATCAAAATTCAACAGCCAAAATAGTCTGTTGCTCATTTGTCAGCATTATACATAAATTGCAAGTGCTTAAATCGATACAGTCTTACAAAAATACTCTGGGTGTTATCAACTAGACCAAATTTAGTTCTCTTCATTTAAGACCTATTTTTTTCCTTTCTGCCATAAAAGAAAAAGAGAAAACCTCCATATGATGCTCTTATCTTGCATCAGTCTGGAGGTTTAAACAAAATCCAAAAAACAGTCTCGTTAGCATTTAGGTAAAGTTCAACAATCCCTTCTTAAAAGTATCACTGTAGTCCCGTTTGACAATGGTGGCGCTAAGTCAACATCCCTTGAACTACCGAATTATATGACTAATTTCTTTTTATTTTATATTATAGCTTCTAAGCTTATACTGAAGTGTTCTCCTTGATATACCAAGGTATTGAGCAGTTTTCTCTCTATGTCCTTCAAACATCTCTAACGCCGCCATAATTGTAAGTAGTTCCTGTTGTTTTATAGAAATTTTTATTCTATTTTGTTTAGAATCACTTTTTGGAAATTTGTCTTTACATATTCTTATAGGTAAATCTTTAGCTGTTAATATTTCACTATCGCAAAGAGCAACTGCACTTTCCATTACATTTTCTAGTTCTCGCACATTACCAGGCCAATCATAACGTTCTAATAATTCCCAAAATTCATCGTCAACTGTACTGATATACTTATTCATACTTTTGATAAAACGGTCAATAAAAATCTTTGAAAGATTAATTATATCATCTTTACGGTACCGAAGAGGAACGACTTCAATTCTTACAACATTTAATCTATAGTATAAGTCTTTTCTAAAAGTTCTATTTTCTACACATTTTTCTAAATTTTCATTAGTCGCTGCAATAATACGTGCTTCATATGGAATCCTATTTGTCCCACCAATTCTATCAATTGATTTCTCTTGAAGTGTATTTAATAGCTTTGCTTGTAAATGTAATGGCATGACACCTATTTCATCCAGAAAAATTGTTCCTTTCCCCGCTAATTCAAATTTACCTTTTTTAGTTACTATGGCACCAGTGAAAGCCCCTTTTTCATAACCGAAAAGTTCACTTTCTATTAAATTCTCTGGCAATGCAGCACAATCAATATGAATAAAGGGTAAATTTTTACGACAACTGTTTTTGTGAATCTCTTTGGCAATCAAGCTTTTACCTGTACCATTTTCGCCTGTTATAAGAATAGTTGTATTTAAATCTTTGACCTTATTAATCGTGTTCTTTATCTCTCTGATTAAAATGTTATCACCTGAAAAATTGTTATTTGAATTATCTTTAACTATATCGTTATTTTTCTTGTGCTGTTTAATTTTTGCATATTGCGAAATTTTATTTAACAATTCATTGGTATCATATGGTTTAGTGATATAATCATCCGCTCCTAGTTTCATAGCTTGGACAGCGCTTTCAATACTGGCGAAGGCTGTAATCATGATTACAATAGGATCTTTAGAAGCCAAACGTATTTCTTTAAGGACTTCTAAACCAGTTTTAAACGGCATTTTTATATCTAATAAAATAATATCGAATGTGTTTTTAGAACAAAGATTTGAAGCTTCCGCGCCATCTTTAGCAATTTGAACAAAATATCCGGAACTACTTAATTCTTTTTCTAAAACTTTTAGCATGATTAGCTCATCTTCAGCAACTAAAATGTTAATCATTTAGAATTTCTCCTTTTACTGATACGATTGATATCATTAATCTCAATCGTAGTTGGAAAGGTGATTTTACATATAGTACCTTTACGTGGGGTTGACTTTATTTTAATTTTTCCATTATATTTATCTAATACCTTTTTTACAATGAAAAGGCCTAATCCAGTTCCATTGCTTTTTGTAGTAAAGTAAGGATTAAAGAGTTTATCTAGAATATCATTCTCAATCCCTACGCCAGTATCAGAAATAGTAATATTTAAAGATTCTTTTTTATTGTGATATTTGCTTTTTATCTTTATAACCCCATCGCTTTCAATTGCTTGTAATGAATTTATCAGAATATTTAATAAAATTTGCTGTAGGTCTGTATTTTTTGCTTTAATTAGCGGTATTTCTTTATCTAAATCATAGCGCACATCGATGCTTCTACATACTTTTTGCCTATTAATAATTTGTATAGAGTTATAAATTACATCATTAATATTTAAAAGAGTATACGTATCATTTTTAACAACATTACCAAAAGACATCATTTGATTGATAATTGAATCAATTCTGTCTACTTCTTGGATGATTAAGTTTAAATAAGTCAATTCAGCATCTTGAATATTTTCGCTTCTTTTTAGAAAAGCTGCACACCCTCTAATATTAGTAAGGGGATTTTTTACATCATGCGATAAACCAAGTGCTATTTCTCCCAACAACCCATAATGCTTTAATTGATCTAATTCATATTCTAATATTTGATTTTTTGTTATATCATTTCCGACAAGAATAATACCACATATAACATTTTTACTGTTTCTTAAAGGTGATATAGTGCTATCTAAAATGTGGTCTCTGCCGTTAACTTTAACAATCAAATTGTTTAAAAATTCTTTTTTGCCACTCAAGATTACTCTTTTGAAAATTAATTTCAATTTTTCAGTATCTTGAATATTTAAATTATCTACTGCTAAGGCAGGTTTAAAGAGATTAAATAATATTTCTGCTATTTTATTTAATGATATAACTTGATAGTCTAGGTCAAATATAACAATAACGGATTCTGTACTATCAAGAACATTTTCTAAATAATCATGTTCTTGTACTAAGACGTTATTTAAAAGCACTGTTTTATACGCAGCCTGTGCATAAACTTTATTCCATTCTAAATCTTTAATTATAAAAGGCCCACTAGCTTGTGTCCTGCAATGAATAAAAAAAACCACATAAGTGTCTGCACTTCTAATTGGGATGATAGCAAAATAATTCGTTTTATATTCATATAATCGATATTCAAAATCTTGTTGAAATAGATTATTCCTATGATTTGTCAAAAAGTCCAATACAATATCATCACCAATTTTATTGATGTCGTATTTGGAATCAATTTTAAATTTAAAATTATGGGTAAGTATTATAATTCCAAACCAATCACTCCCAAGAAATTCCGGAATCCGATTTTCCATTTGGGATTTAATCGTATTCTCAGAAATGCAACTTGGATCATGAAATAGCATCTAAATCACCTCGTCTATTATATTGTAACACTTAATGTAAAAACCAGTCAAAGAATTATAAAAAAAAAAGATGATGACTCCTGTTCTAAAGAAATCATCATCTTTATTAATAATATACTAAATTAAATTAGATAAAACTCCACTGTTGTTGACATTTCATAATATTAGTTCATGAATATCCTAATATTTACATCAATTTATGCAATTCTTACTTTATTCATAACCAAGTTCAGCCGCATGTTTTTTACTAACTTTAGTAGAAATATACCAAAATACTCCAACAATTGCAGCTATAAAGGCGTAAATAACCCAAGCGATTTTATAACTTCCTGTAGTATCAAAGACAAACGCGGCCAAAAGTGGTCCAATTATTTGACCAATATTGCCCTCCATAGTGATAACCCCCATAATACTTCCGAAATCTTTGTCTCCATAATTTTTCGCTGTAAGAATTGGAGGTAATATGGTAGATACCGAACCACCAAAAATAAACGTAGCTAAAAACATCCAGGAAGGTGCACCTGAAGCCATCAAGTATAATGAAATAAAGGCTAAACTAAAAAACAGGGGAGAAACAAGACTTGCTCTGGGTACTTTGATTAAATCAGCAATAAATCCTATGATGAGCTTTCCAAACATCAAAGATCCCATAGCGGCAGAATACAGGGCAGCTGCAGCAGCTGGTTTCATACCCAAATCAGTGAAGTACGGTACAATTTGAGAATAAACACCGGCACTACATGCAACAATCAGAACCTGACCAACACTTTGCATCCAAAATCTTTTCATACCCCATATTTTTTTGAAATCGATACCCCGTTTAGCAACAGAAACATCAGCATCCCCTTCAACTGGGTCACCAGGTCGATGAGTATAGCCTTTTTCTTCGGGATAATCAACAGCTACAAAATATACCAATGGAATCATAATGACTAAAAATACCGCAGCAATGCTAAGTTGAGCTCCTCTCCAACCATAATGTGAAACAATGTACTGGAATATATTAACCCATATTATTGCACCGACACCACTTCCCAAAGAAGCAACACTCTGCATTGTCCCTTTTATTTTCGGTCCGAACCAGTTATTAATCATAATGTTTACGGGAAGAGTAGTTGCACCGGCATATGCAATACCCAAGAAAGCAGATATAACATAAATCTGCCATAAAGCTGTCACTCGAGAAAAGAACACGTACGAGACTGCTAGAACCACAAAACAAACGGCCATAACATTCTTCAGCTTAAACCTCTTAATAATTCTTCCCATAAAGAAACATCCACACATCATTGTAATTGCCATAATTGACAAACTAAACGTGTAAGCTGTTCTCGTTACTCCGAGTTCTTTAGTGATTGGTACGACCAAAAGACTTGAAACGTTGTTCTTTAAGACCAAAGCAATAAAGATAACCAAGAAACCTAAGAGTGCCATTACGTAACCATAGTAAAACTTTGATTTGAGTTCAGATTGATTTGCCATAAGCGTCCTCCTAAATATTTTTTTGCATAAGATAACCTCATGGTACAGTGGAGAGTATCTAAATGCTATCTTAAATGCTTTAAGTGCAATTTTCATGCCAATAGATTGTTAACTCGGAAAATGTTTGAATTAATTTCATAAAGATCGATTATTTGAGTTAAAAAATTATACTTAGTTACCCATTCGCATAGAAATTATCCTGGATGTAGGAATATTTTCGCAGAATGCAGATCAAGCAATTTATTGTAATAATAGTATTTGAAATATTTCTTAAGCTTGTTAAATGTGCAAATGATTGCACTGTCTTTTTTATGCTTAGTAACTCATAGATGGCAGCCACTTTTTTTCTAGGTCTAATTTCGATACTTTTGGTTAATTTATATTCGGCTATACCTAAACCTACTGGTTGGAAGGATAAGATTAAGACTTGCAGCCAATATAAAGGAGATTAGGTTTTAAACTTTATAACGATGATAAAGTCACCTAAGATTTGTCTATTCCTTATTTTGTAATTATTCCTACATTATCCTAAATATTGAAGAAAATAATTGCGAACCTTATGTAAATATGGATGCCCTCACATAGCATCCTGTTTCTTTGGAAGGATACTATAGTAAGGGCAAAATTTAATTGTGCAAGATTGTTCATTTTACCGTATAGAAGTACAGTATTTTGCACATTTTTTAATTCATGTATTCTACTTTAAACGAAGTTAATTCATGTTCACTGTTTAAAATAATTTTACTTATCAAGTTAGAGTTAATTATTTTAATAGGTGATAATGAAATACAAACAAAATTCATTAGTATAATACTTTTGGCATAGAACTTGCATTAGTAAAGCTATCGATAAACTTCTGATGAAAATAAAACCTATTCCGTAAACGAAAAAGGAGGAATCAATGATTTATTTCCAAGTAGTTTATTTGTTGGCATTACTAAAGGAGGAAAATAATGAATCAATCAAACTTTAAGAATTTTATACTAGAATTAGATGATGGAATTGCAGTATTTACATTAAATCGCCCTGAAGTTAGGAATGCCATAAGTAATGAATGTTGGGAGGAAATGTCTCAATTTTTCAGTTATGCAGATACAAATAAAGAAATTAAAGTAATCATTTTAACTGGGGCGGGATCAAAGGCATTTGCTTCTGGACAAGATATTAAAAACGTCCCTGTAAAAAAAGGAGTCGACGGTATAAGATCCATATCACGAGAGCCTTTGTTGAAAATTGAAAATAACTTTAAACCTGTTATTGCAGCTGTGAATGGTTTTGCCTTAGGGGGCGGCTTTGAAATAGCTTTAGCTTGTGATATAAGGATTTTAGCTAACCACGCAAAATTAGGCTTTCCCGAACCTAATTTAGGTATCATCCCTGCCGCCGGCGGGACTCAAAGGCTGTCCCGGCTTGTGGGGATAGGTAGATCCAAAGAAATAATACTTGGGGGAAGAATAGTAACTGCGGACGAAGCCGTTAACATGGGATTAGCTATGAAAAGTGTACCTATGGAAAATTTACTTGAGGAAGCCAAAGATATCGCAAAAATAATGCTTTCGAAAGGTCCGGTAGCCTTGGCACTTGCCAAAAGAGCTATCAATGCTTCTATGTATACTGACATCAACACTGGATTATTTTTTGAAAACTTAGCTTTTGATGTATTGCTGGAAACAGAAGACAAAGTAGAAGGCACCAACGCCTTCCTAGAAAAGAGAAAAGCAAATTTCATTGGAAGATAGAAGTTTTTAATGCGTAATGATGTATTATGTTTAAAGTTCAATCAAACAAATATCACAACCTCAATTATTTTGTAAGGAGGATAAAATGAAATTACCTTTAGAAGGAGTTAAAGTCGTAGAACTTGGTACACATGTTGTCGTACCGAATGCGTCTAGGTTCTTAGCTGACTGGGGGGCCGATGTTATAAAGATTGAAGGTCTGGAAGGTGAAATGTGGAGACTTGTAGGTCTTCAATATAATACCCCTGCTAAAGACGAGGAAAATCCTCTATTCGCAGAACAAAACGCCAACAAGAAATTTATTTCAATCAATATCAAAACACCTGAAGGTATTGATATTTTAAAAAAATTAGTTGAAAATGCGGATATTTTCCTGAGCAATGTCAGATTAAATTCTTTAAAGAAAATCGGACTTGATTATGAAAACATAAAACAGCTTAATGAAAAGTTGATTTATGTACACTTGTCAGGTTATGGAGAAGAAGGGCCCGATGCTCCACGACCGGGCTTTGATTTGTCAGCTTACTGGGCAAGAAGCGGCACTATGTGCGATTATGTAAATCCTGGCGATTTTCCTTTTAGACCACCTGGTGGTTACGGGGATGCTATTACAAGTTCCTATCTTACAACAGGTATACTTGCAGCTTTATTTGCGAGAGAAAAATCAGGAAAAGGAACCTACGTAACATCTTCACTATATGGGGCTGCTCTCTGGACGAATCAAGTAGGGATTATATCGGCACAGAGTGGTAATCCCTATCCCAAATCTAAATTGACCCCCGCAAATCCATTCTCGCACATTTACAAATGTAAAGATGATGAATGGATATTCCTCATCATTACTAGATATCAAAAAGACTATGCGAAATTTTGTAAAACATTAGGTATGGAAGAGTATATCGAGGATGAAAGGTTCAATAACTTGGCAAATGTGCAACAAAACTCAGCTGAGTGTGCATCAATCATCGCTGAAAAGTTTGCTCAAAAAGATAGAGAGGAATGGTGTAAACTTTTCAGAGAAGCTGATATTGTACATGAAAGACTTGTACATGCAAAAGATGTACACAAAGATGAACAAGCTTGGGCAAATGGCTACCTTAGGAGCGTAACGTATCCGTCCGGAAATACAACATGCTTCCCTACTATTCCTGTTCAATTTAAAGACTATCCGGTTGAAAAATTTGATCTTCCAGGATTAGTAGGTAGAGACACAAAAGAAATACTACTGAAATATGGTTATACTGAAAAAGATTTTGATGAATTAGTCGCCAAAAAAGTAATTAAATAACGTTAAATGCCGGCTTTACTTCCGTCTCTAGTGAGGAGAAATCTCCGCTAAATGTTTTAGTGCATGGTCCCTCTCCACACTAGGGTCATTTAGTATTCACTTTTATAGGATTTGAACGTAATTATCAAAATGAAAGCCCCTAAGCACACTCTTGATTTAAAATGCAAAAGAGGCGGAATGGAGACTAATATGAAAATTGAAGAGGTTAAAAAGATTGCGGTATTTGGTTGCGGTCAGATGGGAAGACAAATTGGTTTAAATAATGCAATTTACGGATTTGATACCTATATAACCGATGCGAATTTAGAAGTAGTTGATAACGCCCAAAAATGGGCTGAAGATTATATTAAGGGCAGGATAGAAAAAGGTAAATTAAAAGAAGGCGAAGCAAAAGCTGCCTTAGCCAAATTCCATACCGTAAAAACCTTTAAAGATGCAGCAGAAGATGCTGATATTATCATAGAAGCAATTATTGAGGATAAACAAATTAAAGAAGATTTTTTCAGCCAGATAGATAAAATTGCTAAAAAAGATGCGATTATTGTCACGAACTCAAGCTTTATGGTTTCATCGATGTTTAAAGAAGTAATCAGTAATCCAAGCAGACTAGCAAATTTACATTATTTCAATCCGGCTTTAGTTATGAAACTAACCGAAGTTGTTCAAGGACCACAAACGAGTGATGATACTGTTCAAACTCTAATAGAATTCTCAAAGAAAACAGGCAAAAAGCCTGTGTTGGTTAAAAAAGAAATTGACGGATTTATCACCAACAGAATATTAAGAGCAGTAACAAACGAAGCGCTATATTTACTGGAAGAAGGAATAGCTACTCCGGAAGACATCGATACCGCCGCTGAAAATGGTTTAAATTACCCGATGGGACCATTTAAACTTATGGACTTAACAGGTATCGATACAGGCTATCTTGTGGCAAAGCTAATGCTGGAGCAAACAGGCTTTAGAAAGCCCGGTATAGATTTGCTTGAAGAAAAATATATCAAGAAAGAATGGGGTCGAAAAACCGGCAAAGGTTGGTATACCTACGATAAAAAATAGTATCAGTTTTAAACCATGAGTGGAATATTAATTTGCATGGAGGAAATAAAATGATTGAAGGTTTAAGAGAAGCAGTTATCGTTGCATATGGACGCTCAGCAGTAGCAAGATCAGGTAAAAACGGATTTTTAAGAGAAATGCATCCTGTTGATTATGCAGGGACTGTATTAAAGAGTGTTTTGGGAAAAATCCCTCAATTAGATATAAATGACATTGAAGACGTTATTCTAGGAGTTTCAAAACCAGAAAGAGTACAAAGCGGATGTGCCGGTAGAGTCGTTGCTATAAGAGCGGGACTTCCAGTAAGTATCCCGGGGCAGTCCGTAAGTAGACTTTGTGCATCGGGACTCCAGGCAATATCCATAGGTGCAAATATGATTATGACGGGCCAGTCAGATATAATAGCTGCAGGCGGAATGGAATCAATGTCAGGCATACCTCTCGGCTATGATCCAACAGCTGCAAATAAATGGATTGAAGAAAATGCCCCTGACCTATATATAGGTATGGGGCTAACTGCTGAAAATGTAGCTGATAAATATGGGGTAACAAGAGAAGAAATGGATGCTTTCGCACTGGAAAGCCACAGAAAAGCAGCTGCTGCTCAGGACTCAGGGATATTTGATACAGAAATTATACCTGTTGAAGGAACAGATTTAGAAGGTAATAAAATCATATTTGATAAAGACCAGGGAATCAGAAGAGATACTTCATTAGAAAAATTAGCAGGCCTAAAAACTGTATTTAAAGAGGGCGGCAAGGTAACGGCAGGTCAAGCCTCACAAACCAGCGACGGAGCAGCATTCGTTGTTCTAATGGCTAGGGAAAAGGCAGAAGAATTGGGGATTAAACCGATTGCTAAGTTTATTGCCTTTGCAGTAACCGGTGTTGATCCAGCAATGATGGGTATCGGTCCTATTATGGCTGTTCCAAAAGTCATGAAATTAGCAGGTTTATCAGTTAACGATATGGATGTAATTGAATTAAATGAAGCTTTTGCCGCTCAGGCAATTCCCTGTATCAACGTACTAGGATTAGATAAGGCGAAGGTAAATCCACATGGCGGTGCTATAGCTATGGGTCATCCATTGGGAGCGACTGGAGGCGTATTAACCTGCAAAGCTTTAAATTACCTTGAAAGAACGAAGGGTAAATATGGTCTGATCACAATGTGTATTGGCGGCGGTCAAGGCGCAGCAGGGATTTTTGAAAGATTGTAATAATTATTATTGAGATAAAAGAAAATGGAGTATCGGTAAAACAACTTAGACGTGAGCGATACTCCATTTTCTTATTAAAGTTAAGATGCACATGTGAAGGCACTACACCTCTACATATGCATTTTTTTATGGTTAGGGAGATTCAGTCTATGAGGCTGAAATACATCAAACGGCATAGCTAATACTATGCCGTTTCTGAATATCTACACTGTATTGCTCCATAAGCAGAATTATCCATAAATATTTTGGATTGCTTCCTTGTCCACGTCGAAACGTCCATCGGAGGGTATAACCGGTTCATCTCTAAAGAACTCAGGCAAAACATTAGATTTCTTACTGAATCCTGCTCCTTCATTAAATTCTCGCTCAATCTTCAATATCTGTTCTGCCTGGTCAGTGAGAGAATCGATAGATAATTTATCTCCTGTAACGATCTCTGTCATGTCTTCAAGTAAATCAATATTTGCTGTAGCCAACTTAAGCGTAATAAAACACACCCCCAAAGCATCAATCATCGTACACGTGCGCTGAATTTGTTTTGAGCCCTCTACTTGGATATCCTTATCCTTATGGTCCATAGTCAAGAACAAAGTTGTGCCTGCGGTATGGTCTGCACCCATAGGTGATGTTGCATATGTTACACCTAATCCTTTGCAGAATCTTGGGTCGTATGCAGGTATACCTTGTCCGCGTACAGCCGGAGTCCTTCTAATACCGTATACTTTTCCACATATCTCTGCGCCGGCACCAACTAGCCTTCCTAGCGGTGTATTTTGGCCAACCTGTCTTAGAGCATCCTTATAACCTTCTATATCGCCAAACGGTATTACTCCTGCTTCGGAAAGAACTCCAAGAGCAACCCCTGAATCCATTGTATCAAAGCCTATATCATCGCTATAATAATTCATACGTGCGATCTCATCTAAGTCATCTACATCTAAATTTGACCCCATCAAGCACAACGTTTCATACTCGAAAGATTGACATAACAGCTTTCCTTCGCTATCAACATATTCCTTGGAACAACGTACTAAACAACCAGGCATACAGGCATGAGGAATTCTTGCTTTGCCCTTTCTTTCAGACTGAACTTCAAACATTTTCTCACCGCTAATATTTTCTATTTTGTCATATTGTCCCTGTGAGAAATTCCTTGTAGGCAGTCCTGTCATATTATTGATAAATGTCAAGTTTCCAGCTGTTCCATAATACGGATACCTTTCCCCCATTGATGGATTTTCAATAATAAGTTTTGCATATTCTTTAACAGTCTGGCTTAACAATTCATTGCCTTTAAATAAGTCTATTCCCTTATTATCTATAACAATAGCCTTAAGTCTCTTACTGCCCATAACTGCACCCATGCCGCCACGTCCTGCGGATCTCCCAGGAAGGCCGTCTTTATCTGTCAATACAATTTTTGCGATAGGCATACGGAATTCGCCTGCACGGCCAATGATCATAAGCGCTGCCTTACGACCATATCTTTCGTGCAATTTTGCCCGACTGTCGTACACATTAAGACCAACGATGTCACCTGCTTCATCCAAACGTACTTCATCAGGGCTTATATAGAGAATTTTGAATCCCTCTTCTTCAGGTACGATATCTTCAATAATGATACCTTTTATACCCATTCTTCCAAGCTTAATTGCGCAGTCTCCGCCTGCATTACTTTCCTTAATACCGCCTGTCAATGGGCTTTTTCCTCCAACAGACAATCTGTTGGAACTTGAAAACGATGTTCCTGATATCAATCCAGGTGCTATTACAAGCTTGTTATAAGGTCCCAGCGGATGACAATCAGGAGTAACCTCCTTACTAATTATTGTTGAAGTAAATGCACGACCACCAAGAGTAGCGTATTCTTTCTCAGAAGAAGTTACACTTATCTCACCATTTTTCAAGTTAACACGTATCAATTTTTTTTCAATCATTTCTCTTATCCTCCCGAAACTGCATACATTATTTGAATAGTTTCATTTTCCATAGGACAATAATCCTGAGTTATAAACTTACCGTCAGTCAACACAATATAATCATCCACCGGTAACCCAAGTGCTGCGATACAATCTCTTACAGAATCATTGTCACCTATTAGAAATTCGAACTTTGCCTTTTTGGTGGGCATTTGTTCAACCATATAGCCAACCGTTTTAATTGTAATTGTCTTACTCATGAAAAGTAGCTCCTATCAACTTCAGTTTTCAGAAAACTAAACATAAATCTTATGTTTCTATTATATCTACCAATATCTTGGAGAGCATAATGAAAAAACCCAACTAGACCATGCTTAACTTCCTGGCAAACATACCTTTATCAATCAAACCTATAACAATATTAGATCATGGACATTCCCCCATTTACATCAATGGTACATCCAATAATGTAATGTAATGTAATCTGACAGTTGTGAGTTTAAAAACGTTTGCAACGTCTTCTGCTGTCCCCAGTCACCCCATGGGAACATCTTCGGCTTTATTTCGTCCTGCAAGAGCAGATAAATAGACTATTTTCCTGCAACCTTGTTGTTGCATAACCCCAGTGAACTCGGTCAACTAAAGTTGAACATCGAGTCTTCAGTGGGGACTCTACACCCACACCCACCGAAACAGAGGTCCCACTCACACTTATAGGGCCGCACCTATACCCTGCCCGCTCCTGTTATAAGCGCTATCTTACCAAGGAGATCATTTTGTTCAACATACTATCCCCCTTTTTAATAGTATCTTAGTTCCCTTTAGAGACAATGAATCCTTGGTTTCTGTGCAGGAGACAGAAAAATTAATGAAATTCTTCCTAACAGTAATTTACGGAAGTCCGAATATGGGTTTCCTACGACATAGTATATGTGCAATTTTCATGCCAACTCCACTATTTTTGATGTCGGTTACAAAATACTTCTTCGAATACTCATAACTCTGCAGACTAATATCACTAAAAAGTTTTTGAAAAGAACAAGATGTGATATTTCCTTTAAATTTGTGCAAATTTATTCACTAGGTTGTGCAAATTTATTATTCCGTGCAAATCTATTCACAATTCTTAAGTGAAACTACCTAAAGATTTTTTCATTAAACTATTATAAATAAGAGCTTTATTTGGCTTATTAGAAATTTCTTAACAGTATTTTTGAATTGATTTATATTGGCATAATAATTGCATTATAACATTAATACTCTTGTATTTATGTTGTACCTGTAATTAGCGAACTACAACAGTTTTATTTAATTACTTAAGTTGAGGTGAAACAGCATTGACAAGACAAAAATATTGCGTCTCAGATTAATGTTTTATTTTGTGAAGGAGGATTTATTATGTATGACAGTTTTGAATTCCTAGCTCCACGTTGTATTTTTGGGGAAGGTGCAACAAAAAGAATTCCTGAAATTCTTGCAAACTATAATGTTAAAAAGTTGATGGCCGTTTATGATAAGGGTGTTAAAGCCGCCGGTATCGTAGATCCAATTCTGGATAACATCAGAAATGCAGGATATGAGGTAATTGAATTTGATGAAGTAAATCCTGACCCTGACCAGGTAATGGTAGAAAAAGCTGCTGATATAGCCAAGAAGACCGGAGTCGAATTATTTATAGCTATCGGTGGCGGAAGCTCATTGGATACAGTAAAGGGTGCTTGCGCTCTTCATAGTAACCCTGGTAAGTTATCAGATTACGCTGGTGCAGGCCTTGTAAAAAATACCTGTGCCCCCTGGTTCGCTGTACCTACAACATCCGGTACAGGTTCTGAAGTTACAACCTTGGGAATCTTCTCGGATTTTATATTGCAAAAGAAGTATATGGTAAAGGACGTTGTAAAATTGCCTGCAGCTTGTGCGTTCATGGATCCTGATCTAGTTCTGGGATTACCTGGAGCAATAACTGCCGCTACCGGTATGGACGCTCTATCACATGCTGTTGAAGGCTATACCATTCCAAGAAATAATCCCATTTGTGACGCATTGAACCTGGATGCCATTAAGCGTATATTTAAGTGGTTGCCAATTGCTGTTACCGATGGAAAAAGCGTCGAAGCTCGTGGGGAAATGATGCTTGGTGCTACATTAGCAGGACTTGGCTTTGCTAACACATCACTCCATATTGGACATGCTTTTGGGCATGCTCTTGGTGCATGTTTGCATATCCCTCATGGTACTGCTTGTACATTAAGCTTACCTTATGCCATGAGACATGCTGGTGAAGTTATGCCTATAGAAAGACTTAAGACTATAGCCGAAGCGATGGGTATGGATTCGTCAAATAAGGAAAGGGCTCAGTTGATAGAAGACTGTGTAAACGCAATTAAATCTTTAGGAAAGCAGATTGGAATCCAGACTATTAAGGAACTAGGATTTGGCGATGCAGAATATCTTGAAATGGGTATCGAATTTGCAAAGAAGGAAGTTTATATGTGTCAGGCATCTGGTCAACCTCTTACTGATGAGAAGATGAGAGAATATATGACCGATATGTGGAATCAGTAATATTTGTTTGAAAACAGTAGCTATTAATTAAACACCTGCTTCGCAGGTGTTTAATTAATAGCTTTAATAGCCTAAACCTATCATCTTTGGAATAAGGGTAAATTATTTATCCAAGCTCATATGTACTAAAAAATTATTATATATTAATATTCTTTTAATATTTTAGATATAGTATAATTGCAATATTAAAAATCTGTCGAATAGCATTATACATCTCCATGGATATAGTTAGTAAATTTACGAGCTAGTCAAAACGCTAATAAAGGTATCCTTAGCTATCACAAAATACAAATAATAGACCGATAAAAATTGGAGGCGGGACATATGCGTATAGAGCAATTACAGTACCTAGTTCAAGTGGCTGAAACCGGTTCTATAAATCTTGCTGCCGAAAAAAATTATTTATCTCAACAGAGTCTTAGTGAAGCAATAAAAAAATTAGAAAAGGAATTCGGCACTGAGTTGCTTAAGCGCACCTATAAAGGCGTAGATCTTACTGAAAAAGGGGAGATTTTTGTTGAAAAAGCTAAAGTTATTTTAAATAATATTGAGGAATTAAGAAAAGAGTTCCAATTAAACAGGGCAACTGAAGCTTCAACACTTAAAGGTAACTTAAAAATTATTATTTCAGCTCTCCTACTGCTGGATAATAACTTATTGCAAAATGTTCTGTCTTTTTTTAATAAAAAATATCCTAAAGTTAATATTATTATTGGAGAAAGTGACTACAAAAATGCAATTGCGAGTGTTGCCGCTAACAAAGCTAATATTGGTATTCTTGTATCAACAGAAAAGCTATTAGCAGGGAATGATCAATTGTCTATAGATTATAATAATGAAGTTATCTTTGAAGAACTTTATTCTGATAAGGTGGTCATGTGTGTAGGTAAAATGCTGCCACTTGCAAATAGAAAATCAATTTCCTTTAAAGAAGCATTAACATATCCAATAATTGTATATCAACCTAATAACAACGAAGCTTCGGATAATTCTTGGTACATCAATCGGCTAAAGGCACTTGGCAATATTGAGAAATTTATTGTAACCAGTAGTTCAGATATATACAGAGAAACAATAGTCAAAGGACATGCTATAGGATATAGTGCACTTTCACATTTAGATGCAAACCCGTTTTTCAAGAATGATGTTACCGTACTATCTATCAGTGGCTATTCAAAGTTATCCTGTGGGTGGATACGGCCAAAGAACCACGATCTTTCAGAGGCGTCAAAAGAGTTTATAAATGTGTGGCGCAAGCTTGAACGTCACAAACCCTATAAAAATTCTAGAAAGAAAAACCACTGATTCTTCTTAAATGAGTTATATACCATTTCCAAAAAGAGCCCATAACAAATTGTTCTCTAAATAATTTTCGGAAACCGCCATCCAATTCGAGTCAAAAAAGCCGAAGTCTCTTTTCTAGCCAAAAGAGTCAAGATAATTTGTTACCGTATTAGTGATTTTCAAACATCAGAAATTGTTAGCGGATTATCTAGCCAATTAAAATGTTATGTCTTATACACATTACATTTTACTATAAATTACCCCAACTTAAGACCTTTCTAAATTAAACTCCCCAAATCTTTCTAATTTTTCGTTATCTCTGTCAAAAAACTTCCAAATCAACAAATTAATTGCTGTCAAAGCAATAAAGGCTATAGATGAAACATAGGCCAAGGCCATAACAATCCCAAATTTATCCGAAAATACACCACATAGAACTGGGCCTATTGTACCTCCAAGACCTTGGTTTGCAATGGGAATTAATGAACTGGATATACTGCGGTAATAGGGTGGAAGCAGATCTTGCGTGATTGTATTCGCGGTCGCCATTAAACTTGCAAGAGTCGCCTTACATAATCCATACGTAATAAATGCAAATACAAGGTTTTTAGCAACTAAGGCGTATTGCGTTAGTACAAGCATAGATAGAAAAAAAGTTACTGAAAGTATAACTAAGGCTAACACTCTGCCTTTCTTATTTCGTTTATGCAGGTAATCTGCCATCCTTCCGAATAGGATTGGTGCGATAATAGCAATTATCCCGATAAAACCTATAAAGGTCGCTGCTTCTTTAACGTTCATCCCGAAAGATCTAACAAACAATGTTACTCCCCAAATAGTAAAAGTAGTACCTGCGAGTGCAATTCCTCCGCTAAAAAGGATTGTCATAAGAACTGCAGGAGACTTTAAAGTATATAAAATAGCATCTTTTGCACCTAATTTTAAAACACTTGTTGTACCTCCCTGTTCTATTTCTTTAACCTGATCATCTACCTTGTTCTTAAAGTCAGGCATGAACCAAGCAAATATTCCCAGAATTAGCCCAGGAATAGTCAGTATGCCAAAACATGCTTTCCAGCCATAAGTAAACGCAAGCCAACCTGCAAGCATAAGTCCTAATGTAGCCCCTACTTGTGAAGCAGAATAGAACCAACCCATCATTGTTGCGCGCATTTTTTTAGGATACCAGGTACTGATAAGTGTATAGCTTACAGGCGCATAACCTGCTTCACCAACCCCAACAGCAAAACGAGCTGCTACTAGAGGGATAAATCCCTTTGCAAGACCGGTACCCAAAGTAGCGATACTCCATAAAATTACCATTATTGAACAGACCTTACGTCTGCTCCATTTGTGAGCAAGTAAACCAGCCGGAATAACAAAGAATGCAATACTGACAGCAAATGCTGTACCCAACATGCCCGATTGTGCATCTGTTAGATTATAAGTAGCTTTAATCATAGGCAGAGTAGCAGCCAATGCATATCTATCAGTCATATCAATAAAGAACAATAAATATAAAACCACAAACCACGAATTCGCTTTCCATAGAGGCATTTTTAGTTCTTGAGTATCTTCACTTTTTGTTGTCGTCATAGCTAAGACCTGTCCTCTCTTTAAGTTTTTCGTGTCAATAAAACTTATATTAACTCCTTGGCAACCAATGATACGTTGTTCATTTCAGTACGTATGCCTGCTACTTCTTTGATTTCTTACTGTGTTTTGACTCCCTTTAACTTTAAATTAGTGTGGGCAGATCACTTTTCATAGGAAATTATATTTTTATGGATGCCTGGGTTAAAGATCAGATGCTAGCCATAAGCATTTAATAGATTAGTCTCTTTCAAGCCTCCCGCCTAAAAATTATTCTTGGTAGGGTAAGTTAATAGAACAACTTTCTTTATTAATTAATTATATCATTACCATTAAGTATACAATGTGGTAACGAGGCTGACTAACAGGATACAACCTTATATTAGTTAAAACATACAGGTTTCACCTGTATCTATAACAGAAAATATTTATAACACATGCCATAAGAATCCATATACGCTAATCGACTTAATTGCTTTTAAAGTAAGTGCTGGAGCAGCAATTTCCAGCATATCAGAAAATTGCTCTCTTTTGATTGCGGCGGGCAGTGACTGTAGTTGTTGTAACACGGTCAAATAATCCTTGTCAAAAATATCAGTCATCAATAACAGAAAATCATTACGGGTAATATTTACTTGACCATCCGGATTATTTTCCTTATTTTGACGATACTCCAAAATTGGGGTTGACAGTATCTTTTGCTCTGCAAGCCCAAATTTCTTTTCAATTGTTTTAGGCCGATATCCATTAGCACAATATTGGCATTGACCCAAATCATCCAAATAAGCAAATCCAGTCATCGTATGATATTGAATAGATTGGTCCAAATTTGAAGTTGAAGAATCAATGCTTTCAAGCAGCGTATTATATCCGGCCGCATTTAATAATTTGGCGCTCATTGCTGTCTGAACCAAACCCGCAAAAGCATTCCATTTGTTATCAGTTGCATTGTTGTTGAGCTTATTGCGGTAATTCTCCAAAAGCAAGAAGGCTGTATTTTGGCTTGGCTCATTGCCGAATTTCGTGAGTAAGGAAAAATATTCAGGAGTAAATGTATCAAAAAGTTTCTGCTTTAGTTCTTCCTGCAGTCTAAGCAGCGACTGCTCCCTTTCCGCCTCAGACAGTTTCAATCGGCGAATAATTTCCAACACCGGTGTTACGATAATTCCCTGCAGCATCATTTGCTCAAGCGCAGCACAGACAGAGATTTCGTCAGATGAAATAATGCAATGTGCGTCGTTATTTCGCCAGTAGGCAACCCCGAAGTATTGAAATCCTTCATCATAATACCCGGATTCAATCATTTCTCTTACCATGAAGCCTGTATTTATGTCTCTGTGCATTTCATGTAATATTTCCACTATATTTACACTCCTGTAAAAAAACATACCAATAATAATCACATTTATTATAGTAGGTACTGTAAAGCCGTTGTCTATACTCGTCGGTTTCTGGCCCGTTTAACCCTAAATAATGGAAAACGTGGAATAACGGTCTGTTCTCTGTCATGGAGAATCACTATATTTTCTTCACACAAGCCTTGCAAGTGCCTCTTCAACAGTATCAATTTTTGCTATGTCAGAAAGGTGTTTTGTAACTCCTACAACCTCATCAGTAGTCGCGGCAATTTCCTCAATTGCGGCAGCCTGGTTTTCAGAATTCATACCGGTTTGATTGATTTGCTGTACTATGGTTTCAATTGCGCTTTTCATCTCTGAGAGAGATTTAGCTACTTTATCTGCTGAATTTTTGCTCAAACCGGAAAGATTGCCCATTTCTTTTGCTACAACGTGAAATCCCCTTCCTGCATCACCAGCTCTGGCCGCTTCTATTGACGCGTTCAAAGCCAACAGGTTAGATTGTTTAGATATTTTCTTAATATCTCGGATGATACCGTCAATTTCTCTGAGTTTATCTTTAGTCTGTTCGCTGAAATTCACAATTTCCTTTATAAATATGGCAAGTTGCTGTGAACTTGAGGCAATCTCCTCTACTCCAGCATTTAATTGTTCCATGTAATTAAAAAGTTTCAAAGATATGTCTTCGACTTTCATCTCTACTTCCGTGCTTTTAATTACTGCAACAGCGGCTACCGTTTCCTCTTTTTCATTGAGTATAGGAGTAAGAAGCACTTTTGTTGGTTCTTCAGATGAATTTCTTGGACTCAAGGAAGCGATTTGCTTTTTGTCCTTTATAACTGATTGAAAAGCAGGCCTTCCCTCAATTGCAAACGAATCCCCCGGCTTTAAATCTAATGATTGCAATACCCCGCTTGTTTTGAATGCAAGAATTTTAAATTCTATAAGATCATAGACAATGATTGCCATATCATCTTGCATGATTTCCGTTAAACAGGTCATCGATTCTAATAGAGGCTTCAAGTATTTGGCTTCCAATTATATACTCCTTTTCTTTTTACATTACATACAATTAATAATGGAAAATGAATTATTAGATTAATGCCAAATATCATAACTTTAGAATAAGCTATGATATTTGGCACAAGTAACCTTTTATAGTTAAATTTCTTCAGTCAAAATCTGGTGAACAGGAGATCCTTCATTCTGAGCCGGTAAGCGAACGCCTCCAAGGAAGGCCATCGTAGGCGCAATATCAACCTGACGAATAACACGATCCGTATAACCTTGTTTTATCCCAGGTCCTGCCATGACAAGTATCGGAGATACAGATGAGCCTGCATAACCATCTTGAGTTGACAAAGAATTTGCATGAATACAATTAAATCCTTCTTCAATGAAGAAAATAATATCACCAGTTTCCGGTCCATCCATGCCTAATATCGCAGCGTCTTTATTCCGCATTGCCATGTATACAACACGCTTGCCAGTTACAGCATCACGATAATTATACAGATCAGAAATAATTTGTGTTTCTAAATCATATTTATCCTTAGGATCAACAATTCCATGTTCATCCCGACCCTTTAAGTTGATATAAATATAATCACCACGACTGCATACAGCTTTGGTATTAGCCCAATCAACTTCTTTCGTCTTATTACCATCTGCATCCTTAACCAAGGTAAAGTACCCTAATTCTTCCATAACAGGTGTTGTAATCCCACCTATTTCACCTAACTCTTTGGCATGATATTCTTGAATTAATAAACCATGATCAGAAGTAATAATCGTAGTCCAACCTTTATCTACATAAGGTAAGAACCTTCCCAAGTAGTCATCTGTCTGAATATACATTTGCTCAATAAATTTTAGATAAACTTCTTCATTATTATCCCACTCTTCTTGATGCTTCGCATAATGCCAGAAGAAATGACCTGCCCCATCAATATTGTGTATGTGGGAGTAAATAACATCATAACTATTGTTATCCATAAAATACGTTAAGGCATCTGCCTGCCACTGGCAATAAAAATCATACGTCGGAATGATAACCTTTTCAGCAAGGTTTGGGTTTTTAGCACTTGCTCCTGGTCTTGATGGTGGTGGTCCGACATTCTCCACAACTTCCTTGAATACTGACTTTGGATGGAACATATCATCCCTACTCATATCCATGGCCATATCAATAATCATAGTAAGCGTTGAACCATCCGGTTTAATATCCAGGACATGATAATTTCTATTAGTTTGAAGGTCTTCGCCATTATCATTCTTCAACGTATCAATGACGCTAAAAGCAGAACTTCCGGCCTTAATTGTAGCTAGTGGTTTTGTTTCTTTTTTGGACTTATAAACTGCAACTGTATCATAATTGCCTTGTTCGTTCTTCAAAAGCAACGCCACTCGACGTTCTGTACCTTTTCCCAAATAGTAGGCAAACTCCTTAGCGTCAGATGGTGCATCAGCCCAACCTGTAGCAGCCTTAATTGGAGATTTGACCGAATCAGCTACCATCTGACCTAAAGTATGAATCTCATTTTCTGCAGCACAAGTAATAATATTTCTGATACTATTTAAACCTTTACCCAGTGCGTCTTTAAACGCATTTGACTTTAATTCTTCTTCCATGACGTCATCTACATTTTCGATAATACAACCCATACCTTTTGGAAGAGTTGTCGTATTTGGCAAAAATTGAAGCTCTTTCAGGGCCTCCGCAGCAACAACTATCTTTAGCATATCAACTACGGCAACTCCAGAATTAACGGTAGATGGTTGAGCACCATCGACAACATGAAGATTGGGATTATCCGAGGTTGGAGGCCAAGCACTACCAGGCCAATGCCAGACCATTGTCTTTTTGCCCTCTTCAGCAAAAACGTTCCATAATGGTTCAGCTTTACTGCGTCTTGAATCTAAGTTATATACTAAAGAATCCAACTGTCCATGATTATGACCAAAAAAGCATGTAATCCCATGCGTTGAGGGATACGCGCCGGTTGATAATGTTGTCCACAACGGAGGCGTCACTGTAGGCACTCCACCTAACAGAGCTAGATCTTCCCGACAAGTACCTTTTTCAACAAACTTCTTAAGATTGGGCATTTTACCCTCATCCATGAGCCTCTTGGCAGTCTTCGGTTCAAAACCATCTACTCCCAAAACAATCATTTTCTCTGTCAATGCTTTTCTATTCATCTTTTTCTCCTCCTTCAGTGCCATATCCTTTCAGATAGCTAAAAGGATATTAGTTCTTTTCTTCAACTTGATTAAGTAATATTTGTTGTCCTATGACTTATGGATAGTATACTGCTCAGAAAAAGGCTTGACTAACAGAAAGCAACCTCAGGACGAATAACACATACAGATTTCACCTGTATTATAGCCGGAATACTTTAAATATTACCGAGGCAGAAAACATATTAAACTGAGAATTTGAAGCTGACAAACCCAATCAAAAAACTCAGCGACATTACCTACATCTAGACTGAGGATTGTTGGTTATACATAGCGGGAATTCTGGATTTTATCGGTCAAAAAGTTGTTGGTCTCGCTATGAGTGAAAGAATGACAATAAACCTTATAGGTAAGGTAATGTAATGAAATTAAGGGTAATTCTTTGAAATCCTGAGATATATTTGTGTTTTATGTGTTTCTATTAAACAAGGATCGCCGCATAACACTATTCTTTAGAAAATATAGGAAACCACTAAAGTAATCCTTCAATTTTTTCTTCTACTTGTTCTTCTCCTAATCTGCCGGCGAGTTTACCTTGGAACTCACTATCTTTAAAAAATAGGAGTGTCGGGACCCCTTTTAACGAAAATCGACTATACAAATCCTTTTGCTCTTCTACGTCAACATAGTAAAAGCCAAATTTATCCGTGTACTTATCGGATATATCTTCCAACATCGGAATAACCTCTTTGCAAACATGACAGTTCTTCCTAGAAAAAACAACCAAACAGCTCTCACAATTATCATAGATTTTCTCTTCAAAAGTTACAGCATCAAGCTTCTTTAATTCCATCTTATTTCCTGGTTATCAAATCTTTACTGTGAAGATTTTTCCAGGTTACCTCCATCCTCTCGTATAATAAAGTAATTATTCTTATTACCCAGCCAGCAAATTAAGGATATTCTTTAGACATAATCATTTGCCTCATTCCCTTCTATGGCATGCAATAACTTAAGTACTTTTTTGTCTACCATTATGAATAGTATACTGCACAGAGAGAGGCTTAACTAACAGAATACAACCTTAGATCAGGTATAACTTACAGATTTCCCCTGTACCGCAGTTACGACCTTTCGTCTGTTCACAAATTGATATTAGTTAATCATTGTAAAATAACAATGACTGAATGTAATAGAGATTGCTCGAGCAGATATTATCGTCTTTACAATAAGAAGAGCCCTTCAGCTCAAACGTTGAACTTGAAGGACTCTTCAGAGAGAAACAACTTCGTGTGGTAAATTGAAATGTAATAACCCCAAAAACGCCGCTTCTATAAGTGGGGGTGGGTTCTTCGTAAACTTCAGGTGGGGTAGATTCCATCCTTCGCCGCGAAGTGTTCTTTTTGGGATAGGCGGCTACGGCGAAACCAATCCTCAGCGCGATAGCATTCGTTAAAGGCCGTGCGCTTCGGCGATACTCTCCTCTGGAGACTATCGTCACAGTTACCTTTTTACTATAGACGTCTTGGGGTGTTACATGATAACCCTCGAAAAACTCCCTACTTTAGCTCCTGTTTGGTTTCTATAAGATCATAAAGCTTGCTGATTAAATTACGCTTAGTATTAATCGCATTTCGGATGTTCTCTAGAATGTAGTCCTGGGCTTGTTTTTCCAATTGAATGGAGCAACCTCTAGGTACATTGGCAAAACCCGTCTTAATCTCCTGCTCAATGGTTTTTCGAGACCTCGACAACAAGGCTTTAAAACGGTCTTCAAAGGAATACCTCTGATGCGCTTGTCCCACAAAATCCAATACCGTTAGTGCTTCTTTCCCCTCGCAGAGTCTTAGCCCCCGACCTAACTGCTGCAAAAAGACGGTCAAACTTTCCGTCGGACGTAGAAAAAGAACCGTATTCACCTCAGGAATATCGATTCCTTTATATATGTCTACCACAAAAACAAAGGTGATTTCCTTTGTTACAAGGCGCCGCTCACGCTATCCCTCACATCATTTTCCGATTCCGCAATCAGAAATTCTGAAGGAATGCCCGCTTTGTTAAAAACCTGAGCCATAAATTCAGCATGCTTTTTACTTAAACAAAAACCAATCCCGATGGTTTCCGAACGATCAAGACAATATCGCTCCATGGCATTGATGATATACCCAACTCGTTTTTCGGCAATCGCTTTTTCGAAAACATAAAGGTTTTCTAGCTCCCTCTCATCATATTTTCCAGCAACCCATTGCACCTGGCGAAGGTCAACATTATCCGTCACCCCAAAATAATGAAAGGGGCTGAGCAATTTCCGTTCAATGGCTTCCCATAACCGGATTTCCGCAGCAACTCTGCCATCAAAATATGAATAGATGCTTCGTCCGTCCGCTCTCTCTGGAGTTGCCGTTAGTCCGAGTAATACCTTCGGTTTATAATACTCTAAAAGTTCTTGATAGGATGGGGCAGCGGCATGATGGAATTCGTCAATCACAATATAATCGTAGAAATCAGGCGAAGTAACCTCTGTTAAATCCTTAGAGTTAAAGGATTGGATGGAGACAAATAAATGGTCAAAGCTATCCGGCTTTAGGCCTCCACCATCATGGCGCCAAAGTTGTGATCCTTGAGTATCCCTCGAAAACAAGACAAACTCTGACTTAATATTTCCTTTCGATGAGCGACAAAGAGCAGTTTGTTGGGTCTATTGGGGGTTTGCCCTGCAAAAGTCCGGTAGTCAAAGGCAGCGATAACTGTCTTACCCGTACCCGTGGCCGCAACCAACCAGGTTTTTAAATGAGTAATGGACTTCCCGTTCAGCCTTCAATCTGTCCAGAATTTTTTGCTGATAATAGTAAGGTTTCAGATCAAAGTGAAAAGCTAAGTCATTCGCTTCATCCTGACTGCTTCTTCGCTCGGACCTCAAGGCCTTTCTCAAACGCTCGGAATCAAGCGCTGCAATAAAGGGCGTAAACTCAGGATTATTCCAATACCCTTTAAACGTAGCTCGGATTTTCTCCAGAATATCCACTGAGTCATATTGGGATAGCTTAATATTCCATTCCAATCCGCTAGTCATGGCTGACTCAGAGATGTCTACGATCCAATATATACGGTACTGAAACCAATTATAGGTTAATAATAATACCATTCAATAATTAATTGTTATTGGTAGATAATGCTTTTTATCATATCTAGTTCAATATTTTTAAAATTGTCTTTATCTTCTTTGCGTAAACAAGTTGCTCTATTTAGCTTTTGTTTGATGTAATCGGTAAAATTAGTTAAATGCTTTCTAGTGCTAGTGTCTATGATTTTCACGAACTCATTTTTCCTTTTATTTCTAGTAGCGATATACCAACTCGATATCATAAGCATGAATCCATACAAGGTTAAGACTACTAAAAATAGATATATTGAGTGCTTTATTTCCCACCAACTTGGAAAGATACTAATAGGTGTGAAAAGATTCCATACTGATAAATATACTATTGCCGATGCTGTATAAACAGCAAACGTTATTACATTATAGACTAAAATACTGATTTCCATTAATATTCTTAGTAATGGATTTCTATTAATAAGAGTTTTACTCTTCAAGTAATCTTTATAAATAATATCGTGGGCTTCTCAAAATTCATTTTCGATAAATAAATAATATGAATCAAAGCACTTCCAAAATTCAGATCTATCAAGCTCATCTTGATTCGTAAATGAACTTTTGTACTTTTTTTCAAGATCAAAATACTTTTCTAAGATAAAAGTTGATGCAATTAATTTTAAGTTTGAATCTGATGAACTATAAATTTTGAAATAATCAGAGACTAACGGTTCTCTCTCATTAATTGGCCTTTCTTTGATGTTCTTAAGCACCATATACATAGGATAGTAAAGATTCTCGTAACTATAATTTAAGCTCTCAAGAAAAGAATCAATTCCTTTCGACCGTCTACCAAACTGATAAACAAAAAAGGCTGAAAAAGCTACCAATACAACTGACCACAAATCTTTATTTATCATAATTGCCCTCCTAAAATCTATCATCAGTTTCGTATTGCCCAGTCACATAGAGTTGCCGGTTTCCCAATACACCTCGCGCAGATTCCAGCGGGAAGAATTAACCGGATCGGGCTTCTTACTCACGCATCGATATCTTACTGAGACAACAGGTGACTAATTATCTTAAAATAACCGTATTTTTAAATACACCTCTAGCCTCTCATCACACCGCCCAACAATCCACGCCTTCTCCTCCTGCGTCAGCCTCTTCCAAACATGCCTATTAAACTCCACATACTCAATATCCCGACACCGACTCATAAATCGCATATCCTCAAACCGCTTAAACGGATTGCTAAAGATATTTCTCTCAACATCCTTTCTTGAATATCCATCTTTACAATACAGACTGGATTTCTTCTCAACCACTAGCCCGCTCTCTTTTCTAACCCTATAAAAACCCATGAAGTAATTAACGATGTCCTCGACCCGAACTCTTCCCTTTTCGTCAACATGCTCAAACATGGCTTTGAGCAGCACCGGCTTATAGGAAAAGCTCATATCCATTGTCCTGACCATTGCATATAGGAAACTTACTTCAGGTGACTACCTGAAGTTTAGTTGAACTTATCCAGGGGCTTAGCGCCACTTACCACTTACTTAAGCAGCGAGAAGTTTAGTGGCGCTTAGCCATCGGATAAACTTATCTTTCATATTGGCAGGATTAATCAGCTCCCAGCCAAACTGTTTAGCGTAACTCTCTACAGTTGCTTCCTTAAAATATTTAAAGCTCCTTTTATCCCCGAATGGCACCTCTAAATCTGGTGCAATCTTTCCTTCACGAAGATACCGTTCAATGGTTTCCGTCTGTACATCAACCATCCTCACGAACTCAAGCTGAGATATCATCCCTTTCACTTCATCCTGCCAGTTAAATAAATCTATCAGCTCATAATCCGCAACATTCACCGGGAAATCCAGATAAACAGACGGTTTTTCTCCTCTGGCGATTAAATCTCTGTCCAGCTCAAACTGTTTCTGGGAAGCAACAACGTACTCTCCCGCCCTATATTCCTTCAGGTTAAACATCCTATGCAGAGAGTAGGGCATGTTAAACAAGCCCGCATTATCAATAAAGTCGAAGACCATCAGGTAGTCCTTGCCTGCACACTTGCGCATCCCTCTGCCCAGTTGCTGAACATAAAGTGTTTTGGAAAGCGTTGGTCTGGCCATGAACAATACTTCTGTTTTCGGACTGTCCCAACCCTCGTTTAAAAGATCACAGGCACATAAGACTTGAATATCCCCATTTTCATAGAGATCTAAGATTCGCGACCTTTCCGCTGACTTCATAGAACCGGAAACAGCCTCACAATTGATGCCCAGCTGTTTAAACAACGTTGAGATCTGATTGGCGTGGCGTACAGAGGCACAGAATACCACTGTTTTCTTATCCTTAACATAATTCAGGTAGGTTTCTGCTAGGAGCTTATTTCTTTCAGGCACAAAGAGTTTGCTTTCTAAGTCCTGAGCGTAATATTTAATGCCATTGATTCTTACCGTGGAAAGATCGACATTGGTCTTGACCCGGATACACCTGATAGGAACAAGTTCCCCTAATTCAACAGCTTGTTGCAAATCCAGTTTATGGGCAACGTTTTTAAAGTCTTCAAGGATCTCTCTCCATCCGCTCTGTCCGGTGTCGCCGTAAGCCCCAGTGTGAATTCAGGTTTAAAATAATTCAAAACCTTCCTATAAGTATCTGCCGTTCCGTGATGGCATTCATCGATGATGATATAGCCAAAATCATCCGGTTTAAACTGTGCAAGATTTTTGGCCACACTCTGAATGCTGCTGCAGACAACATAAGCGTCTTTAGCTTTCTCTTCAGCAACATACAGGCCGGTCTCTGCCTTACCCCAGATTTCTTTGAAAGTGCCTCGAGCCTGGGTTATCAGTTCTTTGGTATGGGCCAAAAAAAGGGTTCTCTTCCCGAGTCGTTTGGCATCACTGACTGCGGTCACAGTTTTTCCGGTTCCGGTGGCATGATAAAGCAGGGCGATACTCTCCCCTTGATCACGCATCGTCTCTAGACTGGATAAAGCAGCTTGTTGATGCTCTCGTAGTTCAATGAGCTTGCCCTTTTGCTTGGGTAGATAATCCTCCAGCATTTTGAAGGATGGTATTTCTCCGACAAAAATCCGCAACTCATCCTTGACCTTCTCAGGTTGGTGCTTCAGTTGATTGTAAACCCAGCGGTAAACCTTCCAGTTTTGATAGATCAAGCTATTTTGCTTAGTGAGATCATCATAATATTTATTAGAAGAAACCTTATTGGGATTGTGGTAGGTTTCCCCATCAATTTCGATCGCTATTTTTAAGGTTTCACTTTCCAGAGCAAAGTCGATCCAGCGCCTGTTGCCATATATATCAGTGACAGGATACTGGAGGAAAAGATATTGCGCTTGATCCGGGCCAAAGGTGTCACAAAACAACTCGACAAAGAGATCTTCGGCTACACTGCCAAGGCTTCCCTTCTGCTTGATCTTTACTGTCAATTTGATTCAACCCCTCAACCGTCGATAACTTCTTTAGCAACAGTTTATCCTTGAAAGCGCCTCTCTCCTCAACTTTTTGCTTCCTAATATGTTCGAATTCCTCCAGAGAGACGCTTTTATGTTCTAATATAGCGTAAACAACTTCAACCAAATCTGCCAGTTCTTCAACACTTTGGCTCTCTAGATATTCCTGAAGTTCTTCACTCAATTTTGCATTTAAAAATTCTAAGTACTCCTCACCTGAGACCTCTTCGATGATCGCTTGTTTTCCACTTTGTCGAATAAGTTTATTGTAGATTTTAGCGTTCATTGTCCGCACTTCCCTTTCGAAGCTCTCAGCCTCATTTCCCTTCACTTTCTTTTAATATTAACACCGAACCCAGACATTTTTTTGAAGGTCCGTAATTGCTTCTATGATAGCAGAGAAAAAAATAACCTAAAATTCAGCTGACTCATTTCCTTGATTTGACTTATACCTTTCTTTTTCGCCGAGATTCCGGTTATTCCTTCCACCAATCACCAAATCTTTCAAAAACTATACGAAAACAAAAGGGCGCCATCAGTCTATAAACCCTGATTGGCGCCCAAATATTATTCTTAAAACTATTGTATATCATATCGCAGTAGATACTTATTCGGTTTTACCGTTGAGCACGAACAAACAGCGACCAAGAAGATCAGACCGAATTAACTTAGAGATAAGGGCGTGTGCTAACCATCATAAAATTCGCCGTCTACAAAATGGCAGGCGACAAACCTACCAGTATTGATTTCGCGCCACTCTGGCAATTTCGTTTTACAAACATCTTTGGCGATCGGACAACGTGTATGAAAGGTACATCCCGGCGGTGGCGTCTGGGGATTAGGCACATCGCCCGAGAGGACAATACGTTCTATTTTGGCCTCTGGATCCGGAACAGGAATTGCTGACATGAGCGCTTTAGTATACGGATGAAGCGGCTTTTCAAATAACTCATTTGTCGCGGCAAGTTCTACAAGCCTGCCGAGATACATCACGCCCACACGGTGAGCAATGAAACGCATAACTGATAAGTCGTGGGAAATAAACATGTAGGTTAAAGAAAATTGTTCTAGACACCCTTTTGGGGTAAATCCCATATTTTGTACTAAATCCTTAATGTCCTTTATTTGCAAAAATACGGTACTCATAAACAAGATTTCAACATTCATCTGGTTCGGAGCCTGCAAAACAAACATTAGCAGAAGAGGGGAGTCAAATGCCTAATCCGCTTGATCCAAATATTATTCCCAAGTTTAAAAACCAACTAGCTGTACCACCCATATTCGAGCCAACTGTGGCAAAAGATCCGAAGACCGGCAAAGTAAAAAGCCATAATTACCGGGTGACAATCAGCGAATTCACCCAACAAATATTGCCTCCGGGATTCCCCGAAACAACTGTTTATGGGTATGAAGGCAAAGTCAGGGACCAGGAAACCTGTGAGATTATTCCGGATTTCCGGTCCACACCAGGTCCAACTTTCGAGGCCATAAGGCACATTCCAAGCAATGTGCAATGGGTTAACAACCTAACCGGGCCCCAGCCGTTGGCGGTAGATCCAACTATTCACTGGGCTAACCCCAATAATATGCCGATGCCGATGCCACCGTTTCCGCCGTTTCCACCGGGATTTCCTTTAGCTCAAAGCCCAGTGCCGATTGTGACCCACCTTCACGGCGGAGAGACTGAACCGCCTTCCGATGGCTACCCGGAAGCATGGTTCACGGCCGGGGAAGCTATCACCGGGCCTGAATTTGTCAAATCCCTCTATCACTACGTTAACGACCAGGAACCGACTACGTTATGGTATCATGATCATGCACTAGGGATTACCCGCCTGAATGTCTATATGGGACTAGCCGGTTTCTATTTATTGCGCGATCCCCACAACCCCCTGGACGGAAAATATTCCAAGCTGCCACACGGCAAATATGAGATTCCCCTTGCAATCCAGGATCGTTCGTTCAATGATGACGGCTCCTTGGCATTTCCAAATATCGGGATAAATCCGGATATTCATCCTTACTGGGTACCGGAGTTTTTCGGTGATACCATTATGGTCAATGGCAAGGTATGGCCCAATTTGAATGTCGAGCCCAGACAATACCGTTTTCGGATTTTGAACGGCTCCAATGCCCGCTTCTATAACCTGGTGTTCGCGAACGGTATGCCATTTTTCCAAATTGGTACTGATGGCGGCTACCTGGAGAAACCGGTTCAGCTCGTCTCCTTGCTGATTGCTCCCGGCGAACGGGTTGATATCCTGGTGGATTTTTCCCAGTTGCTACCTGGTACGAAATTAATCTTGAACAATACCGCCAATGCTCCGTTCCCCGGCGGGAGCCTTCCCGATCCCCTGACAACAGGGGAAATTATGCAGTTTACTGTGCTTAACAAACCCGCAGTAATACCCCCGCCATTGCCTAAAGTCTTGAACATTCTGTACCCGCTCAAACGCAACAGCAAAATAAGGACTTTAACCCTTTATACGGTTCGAGGCCCCAATGGACCATTAGAATTTCTGCTGGACGGCCAGAAATGGAATGCTCCTGTATCCGAACTACCATTGGTAGGAGCGACTGAAGACTGGCAAATCGTAAACCTAACGGTTGATGCCCACCCTATTCATCTCCACTTAATTCAATTCCGACTAGTCAGCCGCCAGGACTTCCTGGTTACCCAATATACGAATGATTGGTTAGCTCTTAACGGTCAGCCTCCGTTTGACCATCCGACTATAGTTTTACCTGTGAAATCTTACCTGCTGGATGGGCCAATCAACCCACCGGCCCATGAAAACGGCTGGAAAGATACCATTCAAGCTTATCCCGGACAAGTAACCACGATCAGGGCTAGATTCGCTCCCCAAGATGTGCTGATTTCGATCCCCGGCATTAATCAGTTTCCATTCAATCCCGCCGCTGAACCAGGGTATGTGTGGCACTGCCATATGCTCGACCATGAAGACAATGAAATGATGCGTCCCTACAAAGTCAGAAATCCGCTTGGGGATTGCTAGCTACTGTTACTCTCTGTATATAATAGAAAGCAGTTCACATTGGGGACTAAGTTTTAACTAGTCCTCAATGTGAACTGCTATTCTATTATTTTATTTGCTCTCAGAATCGGTAGGCTTATTGTCCGAGGCTACCGTATTTGTTGGTGCTGGAGTTAAAGTATCAGTGATGAAAGAAACCGGTTGAACCACCGGGGTAACGCTAATTGGATTTTGAATCTGAATTTGGATTCCGCTAAACAACTGTGTTGCTTTCGTCGTAATTCTTCACGCAACCTTTTCTCTTCCTCTCGTTTACGTTCGGCTTCCTCACGCGCTTCGCGATCAAGGCGAACCACTTCAGATTCTTCATAGAGTTCGATCAGCATATCGCCGAGCCTGGATTCGATATTCACCGTATCTGTGTCTCTGAAATATCTGCCCTTACGAATGCTAATTCTTAATACCGATAGGTAAGCCACCGCTTTTACCACTAAATTGGCAGTCAGGGTAGCTTTTGCCGGCTAAGTCGGAGGGATTGCTCCCTCTTTCTCGCCTAAGAACCGTACGTGTTGGTTTCCCAACATACGGCTCAAGCATACCTTTATCCAAAAGTAATTTTAAAGCACTCCCACCAATCTCTTGCCCTTGATAACTTTGTAATACTGGGCAATTTGTGCTGGCGTTGGGATTTCTCCCTTTGCTGGGAATGCCTTGTGATAGTCTATGTGGCATGAACTGTGAACTAGTTGAAGGTTCTTGTATGCACCTGTTCCACCCTTTATTGCAGGATGTTTATGATGTGGATCCAGGCCCTCCTTAAAATTTGCTATATTCATTCCACACATGGGGCAAACGTATTTCTGTTTTTTAGCTAGTTTTTGCCGATAGGCTACATTGTTCAAGTCAAATTCCCGTTGGTCTCTCTTTGCAAAATATTCTTTGAGAGTGACATCATATGGGGAATAGTTGTACTTGATCTGTTGGTGCCTGACAATGGGCGTCCATGCCATTTTCTTGAGTTGGTTGCCAGTATCCGGGTCTGTCAAAATCCACTTGTTTCTGCTCTGTCCTGTTTTGTCCGATTTGAAGTATTGGGCTTTAATCCACTTCCACCTCTTTTTGGGGTGGGAACGTCTTAGAAACCGATATATCTTCTTCCAGACATAGTTGTCCATAGCAGAGAAGATCTCTTTTGCGACCGTTCTGCACCAGTAGTTAGCAGTGCCGATGATTACAGGGTTCAGCCTATTGATAAGAGTCTGCACATTGTTACCGTATGAGCTTTCTACAATATCCGCAACCTTTGTCTTGAAACTGCGGATACTGCTTTTTGAAGGTTTAATCAGCAACTTTGCACCTGTGTGTGTCGTGTATCTCCTAATATTGAAGCCAAGAAAGTCAAAGCCATCGGTGATATGGGTTATTTTTGTTTTTTCTTCCGATAGTGTTAAGCCTCTGTCACTCAGGTAATTGCCTAGTGTCGTGTAAGGATTTTCGGCTTCCTGTTTCGTTTTACACAGGATTACAAAATCATCAGCATATATACACATTGTGTAGGGGGTGTGGTTTTCATAGCTGGTTTTTTCCCCGTGGTGAACCAGAGTATAGTTAATCCCCAGCTCTTGCTCCATGCCGTGAAGGGCAATGTTTGCTAAAAGAGGAGAAATTATTCCACCCTGCGGTGTTCCTTCCTCGGTTTCATTAAATATCTTATTATCTACAAATCCAGCTTTCAGCCATCTGCCGATTAGTTCCGTTTCGGGAAATCCTTTGAGTTGTTGCATGATGTAGTCATGGTTCAGAGTGTCGAAGCACCCTTTGAAATCACCCTCAAATATCCATACCTTTTTGTTTTTACCTTTCATGGTATTGAAGATTCTTTGTACTGCATCATGACAGTTTCTTTTTGGCCTAAATCCATACGATGTGGGGTTAAACCTTGCTTCCCATTGCGGTTCTAATGCCAAACGGGCCACATTCTGATAAACTCTGTCCAAAATAGTAGGTATTCCCAACGGACGAAGTTTGCCATTTTTCTTTTCAATGTATATGCGGTATGCTGGTTTGGGTTGATGAAGGGACAGACTCATATTCTTCATTTTCATGTACAATTCAAGTCTGTCTTTGGGCGTTAACGCCTTATATCCATCTACTCCGGCAGTTCTCTTACCTTTGTTAAGCTGTGTTACCCTGCGGATCGATACTAACAATGCCGCCTCGCTGTTCATCAGCATTCTTTGAAGGTCTCGTACTTTACGTTTGTCGCCTACACTTTCGGCATGGTATATTCGTTGTTGCAATTTCTCTACATACTCATTGATTTCCTGCCAGTTTATCTGGTCCCAATTAGTAACGAGAGGTCTTGCGGACTTTGTTTCCAAAGTGTTCATCGACTGTTACCTCTCTTTTAAGATTTCACTTTCCGCTTTATTGCCATGTTGTACACCAGTCAGAAGTCAGCATCCTTTGAGTTTATGCCATAGGGCACTATCCACACAGTTATTTCCATTTCTGTTGCCTTTCAGCTTGTGGTATTCGCTTTCTCTGACCTCCCATATCCTCTGAAGAGTTCCGCTTTCCTTACGGTCAGCCTACCATCTTATGATGGACTTCATAGGACTTACCAAGTTCGACTTCTATCAGTTACGAGTGGGTTAGGTTCCTCCAATACGCCGGTAGTCCTATAGGTTGTGCTAAGTGCATTTTAGGGGAGATGCACTCCTTATCCTACTAAACGATAGCAATCATATCCTAACTATCGACTGCGGTGACGACGCTTATAGAGATTCACTTATCGTTAACCGATACCACTCTTTCTCTTGCCCTCCAAGGCTATGGATACTAAGCATTGGATTAGGCTTTTCCTCATGCAACCCACAAAGGAATTACTTTCTTTGCAGTTTCGGACGAGAATATCCCACACAACTGGAATAGTAGCTTATGCTACACTGATATTCT
>Ga0209639_1000660_pt1 | contig 44105 bp, 25 predicted proteins | sample EPASupsiteHSE605_FD_187268 | JGI IMG/M metagenome (GOLD analysis project Ga0209639, IMG submission 187268) | Bioremediated contaminated groundwater from EPA Superfund site, New Mexico - Sample HSE6-05 (SPAdes) (version 2) | ecosystem: Environmental > Aquatic > Deep subsurface > Groundwater >... | reverse complement strand
CATTCAGATTGTTCATGGCCATAATACTTGAATAATTATTTCTGATTTGTGTGATAATACTAAAAGATTTCTCATGGGAAGATAAAAAATCATAAATCCTATCATTGTTGACATGAAAATCATGTCTAATCTTTCTGATTGCGGTTCCGTTACTATAAATGTTTAGAAGTATTCCATCCAAAATCTTGTTTGAATCAACGGTTTCATAAACCATTTAAATTAGGTGTACTTTACTTTAAAGAAGTAGTTTATTAGAGTATGGACCATTTTCCCTTATTCCCACCCAATATACACAGATAACCATTATTTTTTGTGAATTAATAAAACCAATATCATTGGTATAAAGACCAAAATTTTGATAAAGATTTTCATAATCATTTAATAGTTTGCTATGATGAGTTACATGAAGTCCTTGAATTCCTCCTCTTTAATGTAGATGCATATTCTGATATTCATGTCTATCTTGTTGTTGAGGAAGCACGCGAGATTCTCCTTTAGCGTGATGGTCTTGAAAATAAGACCAAGATTGCGCTCCATCTTGTGCGCCTTTGCTATGAAGATGAGGTTTGAAATATTATTTTTCTCCTCCATTTTAGGATTAACGCAAAAATAGAAATACAAATAAATGAGTTTATAGTTATCCGTGTTTGTTAATCAATTTGTGAATTAACAGACTTAAAAGCTGGTATTATCATGTACAATATAAACAGCAAAAAAGCCATCTCCTTCCTGTTTTCATTTATTATAACTATCATTTTTTAATACCTCTGTTACACAATCAAAAATGAAATGAAGATTGGCAATATATACACCTCACTCTTCCTTATCACTACATCACTTGATAACATCCTCATTTCACATTCTGAATCATATGTTCTTGCCACTGCTTCTCTCATTGTTTCATCGATTGTTCTCCCATATGTCATTCTCAGTGTTTCTTCTAATGATCTTTGTTGAAGTGGGATATCAGCATTACAATGATGAGAATTGAAGAATTGCATTTGATAAGTAATTCTATAAGTCAATGAATTATTTGTTTCTGTTGACACATCTAAATAATTAGAGAACGATGATGATGAATGATCAATGAAAGAATGAGACACTTCAAACAAACCTCCAAATACACAGAATAGATAGTTTTGATTATTTTGGAAAATGCAATAGATCATCTTTTTTGATTCTTCTCCTTCGATAGATACAACACCATATCCATATGGACTGTTGTTATAAACAATGTTAGCATATGATATTGATATTGTTACATAGTCTGAATATATGGATATGCAAATGCTATCAGATACATTATTGTTTGAGAAAGTACAGTGTGAGCTCGCGAATGAGGATGGTGAAAAGATACCTATACCAGAATTTACATAAGCATTGTTCATTGAACTGTTGGTATTGTCAGTTCTCTGATCACCTAATTGAATAAAAATAGAATACTCACCAGATATAGTATGAGAGCAATATGAACAAGATAGATAATCCACTTGAATTGCCTGAGAAGCATAAATATTTGCAAAATGACAATAAGAAGCAGAGCAACCATTTGCACATATCATTCTGAGAAACGAGATTGAAGAGTCGAAGTATATTGCTCCTCCATTATTAGCAATACAGCTATAGAACATTGAGTAATGGATATTCATTGAGTAAAAACCACCATTAACATATATTACACCACCATTAACATCAATTTCACTGACATCTTCTGGATTTGTGGAAAACCTTGAGAAATAACAATCGGAAATATTGATATTTCTGTCAACATAAGACCTTCCTTGTTCTATACTTTCATTTTCGCACCCGATACCAAAACTCCAAATAATACCATTATCATTCAACCTGAATGATAATAGAGGCACAATTGGGATATTTGGTGGATTTTTTAATAACAAGTCTGTTTGTTTTAATTGTGATGTATGTTGTTTTTCCTTATATAGTTTTTCAAAAATACATATAAGAAGAAATAATAATAATTTGATCACATAGAACAAAATCATAACCAATCTGTATGTATTTGTATTTTGTTTAGTAGTATTGTTTAGTTTTTTGGTATTTTCAACTTCTTTTTTTAAGAATAATAAGGAAAATATCGAAAAATATCTAAAATTGTTTTGAATCTCGGAAAATTGACTGATATCAATTCCAAAAAATCTATTTAAAAGTATGTTCCTAATATATCCTATAAGATTTCGAAAATCAAAAAAGATAATATCCGAAATGAAAAGGGCCCAGATCGAGATTCCTAAACTGGAATATAGATAAGAGATATGTGGTAGTATGGTAATTGAAAATTTGATGTAAATTATTAAGAAATTCGAACCCAACAAAAGTCCTCATCCAAATACTAGTTAGAATTGGATCATAATTCTTAAAAACTGATATGAATGGTCTTTTATCTAATGCACAAGATGCTTTCCAATTATTGACAACAATACAGCTTTTTGGAATTAATATGAGTTTAATAGTTCAGTATATTATTAATCATAAAATCTACTTAGTGCTATAAGTTTAATAATAATATTATGTATTTGGGATAATTTATTGAATGTATTGTTGGAGGATTTCTCTATAAATGATGATATTTGATTATGTTTGGAGTATTAAGCATAAATTAAAACTGAACTCTCTATTTGGCTTAAATATAATCCATTATTTTAGAGCGTTAAATGAAAATAGGGATTATTATTGAAAATATTGTGTTGATGTGATGATATTGGCGATAATTGAATCATTTAATTATACACTTTCACACAATAACCCACATCGGATTGAAAATAATACATAAGAAAGCTTTCTGAAGGATAATAATCAGATGATTTGGTCGGTTTTCAATTACATAATCAATTGAATGAGAAATTAATCGATGAATCATTGTAGACACTGAGATGGATAACAAAACAATTCTTTTCCAGAATAATTGAGCACTCTTCTTACAAATATCTTTTTGTCAGTTTATCATTTTACACAATTCGAATGTTTAAGACTTTAAATTCTGTTATATCGGACGCAGGAGGAGACCGTTTGCATGAAATATGGGTGAAGTATTTTATAATAAATAATAATATTCCTAAAGATATCTTAAAATCATTGCCAGATTTGGAGCAGTTTTTTCAGCTTTTAGTCTATAAAGGAATCGATAAAGGTGTGATTAAAAAGGCATTATCTGGTATTAAAGAATCATCTAAGCTATCGAGTACTCTTGATACACTTCTTGGGCTTTCGGAATCTGTTCCATCAGAGTTTTTCTCATTTTGTCAGAGAGCTGATAGATATAACTATTCCAAAATACCGTCATCAGTTTCATCTTTTGTTTTTAATGGTGCTCTTCGGCATTTTGCCCGTTTTGTCTACCAGTTTCCGATGATTATTAATGAGTCATTAAATGGAAATACTTATTTCGATATGATTTTTCCCGAAATACACAAAATATTATCTTTTTTCTCGATGTTTGGATCCCCATATTTTGAGGATTTCATTATTGTTCTGAACCCATTTTTAAACTGCTTATCCAATTTTTGGAGTCGAATTCTATCTCTCAAAGAATCAAATTCTCTTCATAATTGCTCAATAAGTATGATTGCGCATTTGGTTCCCCTTTCTCGTATCGAGATTAATTTAAATTCATTCACATGTTTGAGGTTTATCATTAGACAGCTTTCTATTACCTTTTCTATAATCCCAAAAGAAAGGTTCACATCAATAATTTCTGTTCCTATTCGTGGTACCTTAACAGGATTATATGCTCTTATTGGGTTAATTGAAGACAGGGAAAGAATAGATATCAGCCATATTGCAACACATTTATTAAGTAATATTGAGCAATATGAACATCTTCAGATGCATGAAAGACTTCAAATCGGCTCATTATGTCTTAATATCTACTCAGAGTGTTCTAAAGTTTTGCGTGATGATGTTTCATCGATTCAATTTGACGTAATAATCCGATTTGTTCTTTGGGTGATTTTTAATTTTCCTGATGAACAGTTTACCAATTCTTATTCTTTAACCAGCGAAAACAACACACAGCTTGATAGCGAAATTAACAAAATCAAATATCTTATTCGTGTTGAACAACTTCCACAAGTACCAGAATTAGTTTTAAATGAACAACTGAGGCAATCAGCGACAAAATTAACAGAAATATGTAAAAGGTCTCAAAATGAATCGCTTTTGATGACATTATTAATACGGGATTTAATCACACATAAATCCCAACTAAGTCCCATTCAGTATCAATCATTTATTGCATTCATTCTTCATGTAATGAATAAAAGTAGTGATGATGTTTTATCAGCAGGATTTAGTAGTGATTGGTCTGTTCTATTGTCCGACTCAATATTTCCGAAGGATCCATTAATGACATGTGATCCAAGACTTAGAAACATGGTCTGCTGCATTTTATATCGATGTTTTGTGAATGTTGCACAATCAAGATCTGGGATTTTAAAATCCTTATCTGTGTTTTTAAAGGCGAATAATGATAATAGATATCAATACTTTATGCCATTATTTCATTCCTTATTCTTTGTCGACGAAAAGATACGTTTTATATACGAGCTTTCAAAATCTCCATTAATAAGATGTCTGTTAGATAATGCATCACAAAAGTTGAGAGTATTTGATTTTATTCGACATATTATTGTTTCAGATCCTGGGTCTTGTTTTGAGAATAATAATATAATGACTTTTGTTTTTGACTGTTTCTGGAATGAAGATCTACGTTCGTCATCAATTTCATGCATTGAAAAAGGATTATCTTTATGCAAAACAAATCATCATTATTTTGGACTTGTTTCTTCGTTGTTAATGTTTACAATGGGTGTTTTTAACACAATCGTTGAGAAAAGGCTTACAATAGGAATTGAAGTCGTTAGAATGATTAAAAAGGTATGTCCTGATCTTACTGGTGAAGTACTGGATACTATTTTTGCAATGAAATTATTAGAGTCTTTTTCTGAGTTAGCAGTTTTGCTTAGGACGAAAGAGTATATTTGTGAAGTTCTGTCATTATTCACTGAGATATCACACCGTAGTTTAAAGACTCTTGAAAGGTTTATATCTCCAAATTTTCAAATATATTCCATTATCATAGATCTTTGTCGGGATAAATCATTGGACTATTCCATTACTCAAGAATTATTTGAGTTTTCTATGGTTCCAACTACAAATAGAGCCCAGAATCAAATTATAAGAAATTATCTTGCTCTTGAAATTTTATTAGAATGGAGCAATGGCAGAGAAGATGAAGTTAAGATATTAAGAAAATTATTTGATATGGGAATGCAGTCAATCTCAAATATGCATCAGTATTGTAGATCCAATATGGTAGATTATATTCTTAGCCGACTTATGGGGTTTTCTGAAGTGAATCCTATTGTCAATGCTCTTAGTGATCTTTATTATCTTCTTGCAAATCATATGTTTTCTCAGACAATGTTCAACACAACGATTAAATATTTGAAGCAAAGCTCATTTCTTAATCCACAAATAGTTTTAAAAGTAATTTCATCTATTTTGAAAAAAGGAAAATTACACCATCCTAGATCATATTTTCATTTTGATGGATTTGGAACAGGTATTGGAGCAGTATCTGTGTTGCTTCCAGAAATATATAGTTTTTCATTCTGTTTTCGATTAGATTCATTAAACTGTTCAGAGACAACACCATTAATTAGTATTAGTATTGATAAATCTGATATATTGACAGTTAATATGACAAAAGGAAGGCTAAATTCTACCCGAAAATATAATGGAATAGTATTCAAGTATGATTTTCCATATTTTTTGCAGCCCGGTGTTTGGTCATTGATTCAGTTTCAAGTCACCCCAAGTTCCATTTCTCTTATTATGGACGGTAATTGTGATAATGCAATAATGCCTATCTCTAATGCTCCCAGATCAAGTTCCATGTCAAAAATATCAATAGGATTATTTTCTAAAGATGAAACAGCTGTGGCGATCTCGGGAGATGTATCCGAAATAGTATTTTTCTCAGGAATTGTTCAGCTTAAATCTGAAGATATGATGGAAGATTATTATTCAAATGATATGTATGATGAGAGTATAATTGCTTGTTGGAACCCAAGAAATGTGAAAGGGCACTTCATAGAGGTAATAACAACAGGTAGTAAGACTGTAAAGTTTTGGGGTTCTTCAATACCATTCATTCCCAACTTACAATCAGTTATTTCCACTCCAACCACAGTTCTCAATCTGATCCCTTTGATTTCTCGACTTAATGGCTGTTATGAATGTCGGAATTCAAACTTGCTTTGCCATCATTGTGGATGTTGTAGCGGGGAAAAGGGTATTGAGTATTTATCATCAATTCTACAAATATTTTCCTGCTCTTTAACTCTCAACGATAAATTGCAAAATCAATTACAGACAATGGATTTTTCTATGATTTTATCTGGATTCATGCAAAACATTAAGAACTGTTACTTTAGTGTTCGTTTGCTTACTGATCTTGAACAAATATTCAAATTGATCAAGGATAACACTTTGTTAGCACAAACTATTGAATACTTTTGGCTCAACATCGGGTTTATCATGAGATTTGATGATGATATTCAAATATCAGTTTACCAGTCTTTGTTACCAAGGTTTATATTGACATATTCTAGTGTTTTTTCTGAATACCGGTTTGTGGTTCCGCTTTTATATCAAATTGCATCCAATTACGGGTCAACATCACAGTTATCAAATCATGCCTTTTCAATGTATCAATTATTGTCAACCAGTTTCTTTTCTTTTCAATCATTACCATTATTAATAATTGCCCCTCTTGCATATTCATCCGAAGTAATTATTAATAGGATACTAAGTATTCTTTACTCTATCCTCAAAGATAATATTAATAACCTTTTGGAGAATCATGATGTTACTTCATTGTTTTTACCATTTGTATTGTTGTTATCCAAATCATCAGTTTCAGTTCAAAAGAATTCATTGTTGATCCTTCATTGTATTATTTCTTCTGATTCAGTTTCTACCCTTTCAACATCTGATATTCAAAGGTGTGTTTTGTTAATGGTGTTGTTCCTGCACTCAAACACAGAATCAGAAGAGATAGTCAACTCCTTATCTTTGATGTTTCTAAGTGAACTTGATGGAGAGAGGTATATCAGCAGGCCATCATTGTTCCCGTTGTATTCGCATATCATTTCAATGATGCCAAAAGAACAAGCTTTAGGATTTTATAACCAATTCATTTCCAGTTTCATGAAATATTTATCTTTCGCTCGCTCTATTACTACTGACTCTTTGTGGATGCTATGGCTTTCAATACTTTTAATTCCACTTTTTGATTATAAAACCCAATCAGGGCAGTTTTCGAATTCATTTTCGCAGTTAATTGAAGCAGAGATAAAGAGTGGTAATTCTCAGATTCTCATGGATTTTTACCTGTTTTCTCTATTATTATCATGCCATTTTGGTGTTTCATTCCTCAATAATTTCAAAAACGTGATAATGTTTGTTATTAAGCAAAACCAGCACGCCAAAACTATTGATTCGTGCTTTTATCAAGTATTTGCGGCTTCTTTTTTGGTTCTTTTTGTCCGCCCATCCATTCATAAAATCACAAATGGCCAGAATTCTTCTTCTCAGTTTTCGATTTTGTCACAATTTATAATTTTTTCCATTGGTGATTTCCAAATTGAGCTTTCTTTTGGGCTAGATGTTGATGAGAATGGAGAATGGAAAGACTTACCATTAGCACTGATGCTTCTTGGATTCTTAAACATTTCTCCATGCTGTTCTATTAAAATATTTGATGTAATTGAGGTTCATATGTATGAGATTTATACATATATTATTTTATGTTTGATGAGATTTGGGCAGTATTCCCATTCTGCATTGTTTAAAAAAATCATTCCTAATTTAAAATATCTGGATAATGATGTATCATATAGAATTGCATCAATGATCATGGGATCATTAAAGAAATATAACCTAGATCTGGTTGACGAATTTGAATTAACTGTGTTTTTGCTTGAATTCAATGATATTGCAGATTCTGTTGAATTGCAAATCTTTTTGTTTGAAGATAGGCTGAATAGAGGAACAATAGTTTTATCTACCTTTTTGACCCAAATGTCCAGTAATCTTCTTAAAAATTTGAAATATGATCTTCTTAATAGGATTGGCCTCAAAGAAAATCAGATTAAACCTCAATCAGGGAAAGATCAACTAGAATCTCTATTAATTTCCTCATCTCTAGCAGATAAATATGCATCTATGATATCAAATATTTCACTATTTGTTGAAGCTGGACGATCTCTACCTAAAGAACTGAATGACGCTCCAATTTTCTTATCAAAGGCTTTTGTTTACAAACTTAATGAATCTCCTGGTCCATGGAATGATTGTAATAGTATAATGAATCAAAAGCTTTCAAAACAGGTATCAATGTCAGGGAAAAGACTCTTTGATAGGTATTATGCTAAAAGAAATGGATTAAATAAATCAGTATTGCTCAAAAAGCACAAAAAAGCTGCAATATTAAAGATACCTGCGAAATATATTACCCTGAAAAAAATATATTCTGGATTCTTTTCATATTATGATACATTTATTCTTTTTACTGAAAACGAGCAGGGGAACAATAAAATTCTTGAAATATCGATGAATAGTATTTTATTCATTTTTTCAAGAGAAAAGAACAAGGAAGACAATAGTTTTGAGGTTTTTACCACATACAGGACAAATCACTTTTTCACCGTATCTCCATCAGATAAACAAAAGTTGATTCAGCATTTCTCAAGAATCAATCATAACACAGACGAATATCCCAAATTTGATTTCTTTGCCTGTTTAAGGCGAGTTAATGGGGCAATTTTTCAAAGATTATCCCCTCAAGAACTCTTATCAAGGTCATTGATTTCTGAGAAATGGCTTAGATTTGAGTTGTCAACCTTTGAGTATTTGTATTTTCTGAACATTTTATCAGGCCGAAGTTATTCTTGTATTGACCAGTATCATATTTTCCCCTGGGTTATATCAGATTATTCATCCTTATCTTTAGATTTATCAAACCAAAAGTGCTTTAGGGATTTTTCTCAATATCGTAACATTAGTAATCATGAAAATACTGTAAAGATATTCCTAAGCAAGAAAAGGAATCTTGGATACGAATGTATGATAAATGATTCTTTTCACTCAATCATTGAGTCATTTAAAGATGTTTCATTATCAGAAATAATTCCAGAGTTCTTTTCTTATCCGTTTTTCTTAACAGACGGTTCTTCACATGTCATCCTTCCTCGCTGGGCGAAATCATCATTTGATTATGTTTGCCAAAACAGAGTTGCTTTAGAGAGTATCTGTGTCAGTCAGACCATTCATTTCTGGTTTGATGCTGTTTTTGGAGTTAAGCAAAACGAGATTGGTTCATTAAATTCTTCATTTCCAGCACAACTATTCACGAATCCGCATCCAAATAGGCAGATAAACCCAGAGAACGTTTTATTTAATAAGTTTTCTATTGATTTTCCAATACAAAGGATTCATAAAGGTGTATTATTTTCCACCAAGTCTGTTTTTTATGACACGAGGTCAGTAATGAATTGCCTCCAGAAAAAAATCCCTAATTCATGTTTTGGTAACTTTTGTTGTGTTTCCAGATCTCTTGGTCTTTTAGTATATGGTACAAAGTATGATTCTGTAGTGTTCATTTATGATATAAGAACAGAGTCATTAAAAAATATTAGGCAAGAGTCAACTCAAATCAGCTCATTATCTGTTGTTGGAGGACACTATCTTCTTATTGGCGGATGCGATTGTTCAATTAATGTTTACCATCTACCCACCCTTAATCATATAATGATTTCTCACTTTCATTCAGATACAATCACCTCAATATGCGGATGTGCTGATTCTGGCATTGTTGTTTCAATAGATCGAGGTTTCCAAATGGTTATTGAATCTCTGCTGAAACCATATTATCATAAGATTATGCAAATACCCAAAGGTGATTTCGCTCCATTAATAGTTACATATAAATCAGGGATAATAGCAACAATAATACCTGGGGTTACTTCATCTACCCTTAAATTATTTGATATTGTTGGAAATGAAATCAAATCAACATATACTGAAGGGAGAGTGGTGGAAATCGAAAAGCTTTATTTGCCCAACTCTCAAGAAATGTTAGTCATTTTGAATTCTCAAGGTCTGATCAGAGTTTATGACATGAGTCAACTTGTGTTTGTTTCGTCTCTTAGTATTGATCCAAAGTATTTGCATTTTTCTCCGATAAAAGGGAAAAGAGCAATTCAACATATCTCAAATACAGGTCAAATGATGACGGTAGTTACAACATTTTAAATTGTTAGTTAATCTATTTATTTACATTATTTTTTTGGGAAATACATTGAGAGTTGATCGATCTCATTTAGTGATATGCAAAACCTTTTGATAGCAACCCTAAATCTAGAGAGTAGAATAACAAAAGCATTAGGAGGCTGGATTTTGTTTGGAAGACAAACTGAAGATTCTATGAATAATTCCAGTAAATTTCGAATAGAAGCCTGGTCTTGAGTCTCATAGCTGTTCATGATACTCAAAAACACATTCTCAACAAATTGAGTAGATACTTTGACAAACATAAAGAAAGGAACAATGAAAGAATCAATTTTGATTGATTCTTTTACCAGAAAACAGTCAAGAAGGATCACAAAAAGCTCATTGAATCTTCCAAAATAAGAGTAGTTTTCTTTTGATACATTTAATTGCATTAAAGTTGAAAGAAGTGATAGCGCCTTGTTGAATGTATCATTGTTGAAAATGAAAACATGCTGTTGAAACACAGTCATTAAACATCCCATAAGTGAATCAAATACCAAATCGATTGTCAAATCAGATATCAGATCAATTCGAAACAATGACTCACATATGTTGAATACCAGTATCATATAATCATTGCTGGATGATTCTGGATTAATCATATCTTTGAATAATGATATCATTTTATTTAGGGCTTGATCCCCAAAGTACTCCATTATGCCATAATTTATCCCATTTTGAGATAAAGATAAATGCATAATCTTTAGCAATTTAATGATAAGTTCAGTGTCTGAATGATAAGCAATTTCAATTACTTCCAAACTTTTTTGAAACAAAAAAACATGAGATGCTCCTCCTTTGGAAAAGGGCATATTTCTTTTATCTTCTTTCAAGAAATATACCCAGACTTTAAGAATCGAACCTACTGCATTACCATTACTGATGCAACTTTTTAATAGTTCTAACATATCTAATAAATGGTCGTTCATAAACCAATTATAAACTTTCATGTAGTAGCCAGAATTTATCCCCGATAAAAACCCTCTAAGGCAGTTATGAGTATATTTGCATTTCTCAGGATTACAATTAGATTTTAAATTTAGATACTGTTCATCAAAATGATCCATAAGCATCTTAACATTTAAAAAATTGTGTTTCAGAGATGATACTAGTTCCATAACATGAATTGAATTATTATTATTAATAAAACGACAAAAATCTCCTCCAGGAAACAATAAAAAACTAGAAAATATTGGATCAGAAATAAAAATATCAAAGTCTGTTTGTTGATTTGCATGAAGAAACCTGAGAAGAACCTCAACTAAATAGTTATATAATTCTTGAGAATCAAAATTTATTACTTTCCCAATAAGAAATCTTGTTAGCTCATAAACTGCTAGAAACTGAGGATTACCAAAACTAGAACCAGATACATTCCTAGAAATCATATCAACGAGCTCATCGATATATTTCAGAATACATTGGGAGAAAAACACCCAGTTCGAAGCATGATTTGAAAAAACTGTTGAAGGAATGTTATCAATACTTTTGATAATCTCAGTTACAAAACAACAACACCAATTAATTGACATAGGATCCTGTTTCATTAATGCTACGAAAAACAAAACCAGCATCGATAAACCATCGATATTATTCTCTGTGTTAATTGTCGAATCATTAAAAGCGTTAATGTGATTGTTCGTTAAATTCTCCAAGAAGTCATGATACTCTTTAATACTTTTTGGAATAATGGACCATGCTTTTTCAAACAATTCCGAGGTAGCAGATATAAAAGCAAAATTTCGATACTTAATATCACCATTTTTATAGGAATCTACAGCATGAATCATATACTCTTTGAAAACACTATCCACTATTAGGTAAACTGCATCTGGCATTGATACCTGGATTCTTTCGAAATATCTGGAAATATGGGACCAAAAATCAAAACATGTCACCAAAGATTCTTTGTGCTTCATATCGATCGACACCTTGGTGAAAAATGACATTTGATTGATGAGTCCTAAAAAATGTGGATTTGTTAAATGCATTCTTAAGGGGAGAACTTTAAATACATTATAAAACAGTAATACAAAAGACTTCAAAAGATCATTACTTTCTTTAACGTTAAATTCATGAGAAACCAATAGCTCAATAATATGATGAGAAATCTCAAAAAATTTCTCTTGGTTAAGACAAAAACAGCAAAAACGAAAAAAAATCCCTAAACATTGCAATGTTTTGATCATGATTATTTCGTTCTCATTATTTGAAGAAAACAAAGACATCAAAAAATCAAGTTCATCAACAAAAAAACACCAATTAGGTATCGAGACAATGTTTTCATTAAGTGTCAAGCATTCAATACATATATAAAGACACTCTTCAATGTATATGTTAGCTTCTACTTTCATGATCCGCAAGCATTCGGTAACCAATCCAATACACTCTGTTTTAAAAAATGCATTCCTCAAAGAAGCATTTTCATTTTCGCTAAAACACACAGTTTTTTCCTTAATAGTCCTCACAATCGATGCATAAAGCCCCAGCTTGAGTTTGAGATTCAGAGATATGCATCTATTCCCCAATTCTCCAAAAATCTTATTTCCAATCTCATCGTTGAAATAGATAATTTTGCACAGCAAAGCAACAACATCGCACCATGTATTCCTGAGATGAGGATACTGGGGATCACTAATCGCCCCTTCATCCACACCCAGCACCTCAAAAAGCTTGCAAAACAAATCCCCAAGCAAATCAAGGCCAATCAAACCCCCACGCCGCTTCAAAAGCTTAAAAAGACACTCCAAAACAACAAACAAGGCTCTGGCCTCCTCCCCAAAACTCATCAAACCATCGCCCAAGGCCCCAAGGCTTCCAACACTCCAACTAATCCTATCTAACTCCAATGAGCACTCAGATGACAAAGACCCATCACTACTATAATAGCCATCGATAACTCCCCCCAGGTCCATTTACATCACCAGCTCGGTATCAACCGTTTGACACGATAATTTAGATTTCAAGGTGATCAATTAATAACTCAATCAAAATTTCAATTAAAAAATTTCTTTCAAGAAACGGCTGTTTTCATTGAATTTTACAGGCTCATTTATGCTAGGTCTCTTTCTTACCCTTGCCCACAGTCTTACCTGTACTAAGACAGTCACTGCCTCAGCGAGTGCGGGGACAATAAGTGAATCCTTGTACAATGGGGAAGTTCTTTGTATTAAACCCAGTACCACAGAGGGCTACTTTATTTTCAACACTATTACTGGCTTTAATGTTTCTATTTTAACCAACTATTATGAATCTTTTGATCTCCCACCAACTGATTATGTAGGTTTCTCGTTTGGTTCAAAGACAGGAACAATTTTTGTTACCCTTAATGGTTCATCATACGGTAATTTCAAAGCCTCATATATTACTTATTTGTCATCATCATCATCTAGTATTGTCGTTTCTAACAACCCGTCATTTAAGTATAACTTCCAGAGCAATTGCCAAAACACTTCTCAATCAACTTCATATTTCTACTATGCCTATCTTGGAACTTCAATGTCATACTACTACATCAACTACTACCTTGATTCAACTCATTCTATTACTGCTTATACTGAAAGCGGAAGTGTCAAAGAAACCGTTTCTCCATACTCTGGGTCAGTCTCTGGTTCCCGTTCCACCTATACCTCTGGTCTTTGCTTCTTTAAGATCTACGCTTCATATATGAGCTCAACACGCTACATCAAGATTTCCCATTCTGGTGGTTCTACTCCTGATCGCGTTGTTTCTGGTCTTACTTCAATTTCTGGTCCAAGGTGGGTTAGACAAAGCGAATTCTGGGGCAGTTTCCCTGACTCATCATCCTCAACATCTGCTTCAGCAGGTGTCCTTGGTTCAATTATCTTCTTTATCATCATTGTTGTCTTCATTTCCCTCTGTGTTCAAAAGCAAAGGCATGGACACTACTACTGGTCATCATCCTCATCCCGCCGTGCTTCACGTGTTACAATTGACCACCAACCAACCTTTGTTCCACAACAACCACTTATTCAAGCTCAAATCACCATTCCAGCTAATACATATGCTCAACCAGGTTATCCTCAACAAGGTTACCCACAGCAAGGATACCCACAACAAGGTTATCCACAACAAGGATACCCACAGCAAGGTTACCCACAACAGAATTACCACTAAGTGAATAAAGCTGATTTTTGAAAGCATAAACTTGATTGCACTTTTTCATCGTTTGTTCCACTTTTTCAATTCTGTTTCTTCTTATTGAATGTTTGAAAAGGGTTCAAAAAAGTTGAATGTTGATATTTTGTATCTCTTTGGCTTTTTCTTTTCCATGTAGCCGAACCATAAATATTGCAAATAGAATTGGCCAGCTATCCTTTGAAGTATCATATGGATCCAATGTATGTGTTCAGACTGTTTTACCTTATAGTTTTCTTGTTTTCAATTCTCTTACGGGTATTGGGTTTGAATCATCGATAAATAGTGTTGAAGAATCAATGCCCAATGGTACATATGTTGGATATTCATTTGGCTCTCAAATGGGCAAAATTCGCTTTACTACTAATTCGACTCATTTAACAACTGTTAGAGTATCTTACATTAGTGGATATGATTCTTCGTACAATTTTGTTTTGACAAATGATCCTGTTTTCCGGTATTCATTTCCAACAAACTGCCAAAACCATTCAACAAATGCTACCAATGTGTATTTCGCATACCTAGGGCCATCATTTAGCAAGTATACTATTGATTACACACTTGACCCAGGATCATCGGTTTCAATTTATGATAATGACGGGAAAGTACATGATACAATTAAGCCCTACCTATCAGTAACCAAACAAGTTGTTGAGAGTACTTTGAAGTTCCATGTTTTTTCAATTGATAAATCCCAATGGACAGCTTCCCAAAAAGTCGCAATTAAAGCAACAGGTACTGTTGTGCCAGAAATCAAATTTAAAGGGGCTTTTTCATTCCAAGAAACAAAATGGGTTTCACCTAATGAGTTTTGGGGCAGTTTCCCCAATTCAGATGCCTCGGATGATGATGGTTTCAATTTTGGGACAATGGGCATCCTTTTAGTCTTTCTCTTTCTATCAACAGGCCTCTTCATATTCGCTCAGGGTGGTTTTAAGAAAGCATTCAGGTCATCAGTCTGGGAATCATCTTCAGGAAATGCGAAAAGGATCAAAAAGCGATCTGATCCAAAGATTAAGACTTCAAAAGATATCCAAAACGCTATGTTGGATGATGAGCCACAAGATACTAATGGAAATCCATCACAAACAACAAACTTAGCATAGAGAGTAAATATTATGAATCTTGATAAATGCTTGAGAAAAACATATGTTTGGATTTTGGTTTCTTTTGCTTTGTTTTTTCATCAAGTTGTCCAGCCCTATCTATATGATAAGTTTGTAGTCGATCACACTCGTGATTGTAATAATATGTGGAAAAGGGGAGAAAATTGGGAAATCAAAGTGTTCATGATGTCTGATAGAGTGTTTGGTAATGATAGCATTCTTCTAATGCATGAGAAAAACATTAAATATTATTTGGATTCCCTTTATGGTAATAATATTATCGAATTAAACTATACATTAGAAATATCTGATAATATTAAGAAGAATGTAACGAATCCTCATATATTTGTTCATGCTTCGCCTTCTAGATGTATGTTCAAAGATTTTACTCCGGCAACTGGGATATCCTGTAACACCATCTCAGTGATTTCTCCTGTTATTCGATGGGATAAAAAAAGAATAGAAATGAGTCATAACCTTATTAAGGAAAAGGCACCTGTATTGCCAGATAAGAAAAACATTCCAATATTACCATACTTTTTTACTAATATGACCTATGACATTGTTTATGACTCTGAAAAAAGGAACTTTCAGTATCTAGAAGCCCACAATGCTCGCTATTACAAGTTTTCTGTCCAAAAACATACATTCCTTCCGCCTATTTCTGAAGATAAGTTTCTTGAGATAAAATCCAAGAGGAATTATATTGATTTTGCTTTAAACAATACCATTCCAATTTGTATCAGGGTGAATTTTAGATCTAGATGGCTTTGGAACCTAAAACTTGAGTTTGATTACGGATCAGACGAATATGAATATGTTCAAACTCAATGGGAAGACTTAAAAAGAGCTTTAGCTGACACCAAGCCAATACTTCTTTGGTCATGGATTATACTGACAGTTGCTCATATTATTCTGAACTTATTAGCTTTTAAGGAGGATATTAGTTGGTGGAGTTCAAGAGATACTATTATTGGAGTGTCTCTTCAGACACTGATGTTTAACTCAGCATCACAACTTATTATATTTCTTTATTTAATGGATGAAGATACTTCTCCGATTGTTCGATTCATGAAGCTGCTATCTGTTTGTGTTGAATTTTGGAAGATATCTAAAGTTTTTGAACCAATCATGGAATGGCCTTATTTCAAACCAAAGAAACAGTATTCTGATTCTACAGCAGAATTTGACTCTCAAGGAGGAAAGTATTTAAGGTGGGGAATGATTCCTCTTCTTCTTATATATGCTGTATATTCTCTATTGTTCAAAAAATTCAAGAGTGCATACAGCTTTTTATTGAAGATAAGTGTTGGTGCAGTCTACGGTTTTGGATTTTTAGCAATGCTTCCACAATTATATGTGAATTATAAACTGAAGAGCGTAGCTGGAATGAGTGGACCTGTATTAGCATATAAATTTGTGAATACATTCGTTGATGATTTATTTGCTTTTGTTATGACAATGCCCCTCATGCATCGGATTGCATGTTTCAGGGATGATGTGGTTTTCTTTGTATGGTTATATCAAAGACACATATATAAGGTGGATCCTAACAGAACAAATGAATACGGCGAGAATATTTCTAAAGATTCCCCAGATGATTTCGTTTTACAAAAAGAAAGTGATGATGAAAATGTTCCATTTATAAAGAGAAGAATTAAGAAAAATGATTCAGAATTGTAAAAATTTATTGTTTAGTATTTGTTGGTTCTTTCTTACCGTTAAACAAGAATAATGATGCTGTTGATACAACGGCAACTATGTCTTGTTTCGGATGAGATTCACAAACAGTCACCCTTTTTGTAAAATCTCTACCGGCCTCTGGAGGTGCTCTTGGGGTTCTCGCACTTATAGCTCTATGTTTTCTAGTTAAGCCTGTGTTCCAATCCCAGGACATAAAATCTGCACTATAATTACCTGTAACAACTTTCCCACTCGAGGTGAATGATGTTCTAAACTGGTCCTTTATAAACTCTTCATTTATGATGGTATCCATTTGCCCCGGGAACCATTGTATTTCACATGTGGAAAGGGGCGCGCTGGGTTGTCGAATATCCCATACTTGGGCATCTCCAAATGTTCTAACAACAAGGTTCATTCCATCTTGAGAAAAAGCAACAGAGCTAACTGTTGTTGATGAAGGAAGCCTTCTCTGGCTGCTTAAATAATTTTTAACATCAAAAAATATGGAAGTAGTGAGATCTTCGGATTGTTGTCTCATGTCAATAATACTTGCACTTCCTGAATCATCACCAATCAAAACTGCTGTTGGCATTGTATCTGTTACTGCAGAAGAAACGATCTCGACATTGTTGTTAGGAACTTTATAGAGATTGACTGAAGGAATATCACGCTCCATATCCCATAATTTAACGCATCCAATGTCAACTAATAAAAAGGATCGTTGGTCACTAAGAGCCAATAAATCAACAAGATACTCTGTTTGAATATCTGTATATGTTTTAACATTTTCAAAAGTATATTTCACATCAACTTGACGAGTCTGAGGAAAAACAAAATCATCCAATGGTTTTGAAAGATCAAGTGGATTATATGCATGTCTAGTATTCTGAACAAATCTCCACAACTTGGCATCGTGACTATTGCACGTTAGCAAAAGAGGATTAATTGTTTCAGTATTTACCCATTTTAATCCATTTATCTTGGGATCAGAAAGCTCTGATCGGAAATAATCAAATGAAGATTTGTGTGCATGCACTTGAACTACAAAAGAAACACTTGGTTTTGCCGCTCCATTTGGAGAAGTGTTGACTTGGAACACTACAACACGACCTGCTTGATCACCAGACGCAAGAAATTGACCATTCTTACTAAATGATAAAATTGATATAGTGTCGTCTTGTTTAAACTGGCTTAATGGTACATGATCACCAAAAGATGCAAGGTACTCAAGGTTCATATGTGTCGGTTTAACACAATATGGTGTCAATTTTTGTAAAACAAAGAAACAATGTTTGCCGATTAGAAAATCTTGTAAACCAGTTCCCGCGATTATTCTGTAAAATGTAAAGTCAGCTTCAAACAGAGTAGTTCAAATCAGGAATGATCAATCACAAGTCATTGTTTTACGGCGGCGGGTATGAGATTGTTCAGAGCGACATATCGAAGATCAAAGACCGAACGATCCAAGAAGAACACAATTTGATAATTTCCAAGTATTTATTTGAAGGTGATTTACCGAATAGTGGGCTGGAAGGATTGCTTAATTCTATCCGAAAGGATATGGGAAGCAATTCATGGTCTAGTCATCCATCTTATTCGCTAATTTTGTATCATATTTCTTTATATCATTTTCGTGTTTGCAATTACAACGCTTGCAAGGAAATTCTATCGGAATTATGGCAAAATATTGAATCCATTGATAACTGTGTGAAACTTTGCATCATAATTTTGTCTCTCGAGTACTCCATTTGTACATCCGAAAGTTTTTATGTCGAGAAATCAATGGAAATTATTGATCATGATTATAATTCACCAGAAAAAATAAACGATATAACAAAACATTATGGTATTGATGGTATTAGTTCAAAAAGCATTGAGCAATGCATATCAGCGGCAAGAATAAGACTTGAAGTTTCAAAATATACAAATGGTGATGGTGATCAAACAAAACAAGAACTGGATTCTATTATTGCAAAAGCGGAGATTTCTCCTGATTCTAAATCTCGACAAATTATTCCTGTTGGTGTAGCAATCCCTCTAGCTTGTGCTGCACTCTATGTTGGTGATTTTATGAGATTTCAATCTGCCCTTGAATCATCCGATGATCCTTTTAATTTTGCGATTCTAAACAATCGTGGTATTCATGAATTAAATCAGAAAAGATACTCATCAGCCATCCTTCATTTTTCTAGAGCAATGAACACAAGAACAAATTCTGAGTTAATATATCCTTTTCATCAAATTGTATATAATTTTGCCCTTTCTTTGCATATGAAAAGGAAGTTTTATAAGGCTTTTCAATACTTTTATATGATTATTCCATTTATGTCGAAGAATCCATTCTTTTGGTTTCGCTTAGCCGAGTGTATTGTTCATTACTATAAATACAGAGTTGCAAAGCTTAGATTACGTAAACAGTATTCTCCAATCATTGCCCAGCGTCTTGTTACTACATCATGCACAATATATGTATTGCCGATGTCTGACAGAAAGCTTTTTGAATCTAACAAGAAAAACGTAAAGGATTTGGATCTTGTATTTGGTGAGAAGTGTGCAAGAAACTGCATTTCATTAGTTGGAGAGAATCCAAACCTCATGCAGCTCAAGAGATCTGCTGAATTAATATGTTCTTTCTTGTATCTTGAAATGAACAATGGCAAGAGAGCTGTTGAAATGGCCAAATCCATTATTACAGATAATACAGTTGACAGAACAACTCAGCTATTATCCAAGGTTTATTCAGCCCAGGGATTCTTATTATCCGGAGAGAGAGAAGAAGCCTCTAAAATGTCATCAAGATTATTAGTTGAAAGAGATCTCAAAAGAGAAAAAGAACAACAATTACTAATGACACTTACTTTTATATTATGTTTGATAGAGAATGGGGAGAATCCAAGAGTTGAAGAAAAGCTCTCCAAAGCAAAGAACGAAGACGGTAAAAGAACTGAAGTTATTCTGATACAGATTGCTCATGAACTTAAAAGAAAACATTATAAACAAGTACTGTCGATTATCCACTCCAACCTTCCTAACACACAAGAATAGAATTCCAACCTACAGAATATAGAAAGAAATAATTGAATAAAGTGATCATTTTCAACAAGATCAATAAACAGTTCAGTATAAAACTTGAATTTATCCAAAGTTTATAGAGATATGACATTTCCTTCAATAAAATAGCGTTTGTTTATTCAATTACTTTGAATTTTACCCTCATCATTTTGTGATCTTCAAATTTGATTGTTTGAGTAAATTGCATCCCTCTCATTTACCTACTTGAGATAATAGATTATGTGAACCCAGAGAACATTTCAAAAAAACTTCATAGAATTCTTTTTGTCACAAATCAGTCCCCCAATTGACATAACTTGCCCTATGGTTTGGAAAGAAAGAGAAACAACCTTGTTAAACATGGTTATATCAGTTGGGCAATCGAAAATCCATATTTTTCCTTGTTTGAATCCGTTATATCATGTGTATCAACTACCATTACTAAGACACAATAATTTTAAAATGGCCAAATAATGTGGAATATCTAATACCAGGTTATAAATAATGAGAAAAAACAATTTTTTAATAGTGTTTTTTTGTCTTTTCCGATTGAATTGATCGAATGTAATGAAATAAAATTGGAACGGGAACCATCATCCCATATCATACTCCAATTAAACGATCCATGACGAATACAATGTTTTCTCCAAAAATCACTTCCTACCGGAGAGAGAAAATTTCAATGTTCTAAGAATATTGAAATAATTATTTCATTATTTTTATGGATGAAAACTTACAATATACTAATCAAGAAGACTCAAAACACTGCTTGAGTAAGAAGCTTTTTGCTGTAGTCTTATCTATAATGTTTATTGTTTTTTTTGCTTTGGTGTTTTTTAGAAATACAACAACAATTCAAGAGGTTTTTATTACTAGTCATAATAATTTATCAGATTTACCAGGATGTGAAACTTATTCATCATTTGTATGCAAGGGGTCATCTGGGAATATGGATGAAAAATGGAAGGATCAATTATGGAACACTCCACCAAGAGGGGAAGCAAAATGGGTTGAAGGCTACCAAGATATGAACGCTCTTGTTGGATATGCAAGGCAAATTTATTCAAATGGAATGAAATCATGTAAGGTTATTGTTTACACTAGAACATCAACTGATATGAAACTGAAATATTTTTTTAATGGGGTGGCCCAATCAAGTAATATCAAGCTTTTTGATTATTCATATGAGGGTGTTTTGAAGATCAGAGTTGTTTCTGATTCGGGTGAAGAACTTGTTCTTGATGATATCGATTTTGTTTGGAATGTTACACCATTAAAACCAAGGAGAGGAGACTATCGCAATGGCCAAAAAGGTGCAATAGTTGAATTATTTGGCTGGCCAGATGATGATATTGCGTTGGAATGTAAGCATATTGCTGAAGCTGGGTATTTGGGAGTGAAGATTTACCCTCATCAAGAGCAGGTTATGAGTGAAGAACCAGAAAATGGAGAAATGAACCCATGGTATTATATGTACCAACCAGTATCATACCGTCTTCAAGGAAGAATGGGATCAAGAGACCAATTAAGAAATATGATCAACAAATGCAGATCATATGGATTAAGAGTGTATGGTGATGCTGTTGTTAATCATATGACTGGGAACGGCAATGATGCAAGCAACCATAGATCAAATGATAATGGAAAATGTACCTATTGGGGATATAAAAACACATCTTCAAAAGATCAATCTCCATTTTATACACCAAAGAATACTTATGAACAGAATCCATATTCTAAAAGAGGGACAAACGTTCTTGAGTATCCTGCAGTTCCTTATGGACCAATGGATTTTCATTGCGATAAAGGAATAAATAGATGGGATGATCCAAATCTTCTTAATACTGGATGGTTAGTGGGTTTGGCAGATCTTGATACATCAAAGGATTATGTTCGCCAAAGAATTGCTGATTTCTTTGTAGATATGTTGTCAATTGGATTTAGTGGTTTTCGGATTGATGCTGCTAAACATATTCATCCTGATGATCTTGCTTCAATTTTTGGAAAATTAAAACAATCAATGGGTGGATCCCTTCCAGTTGACTTTATTTCATGGCTCGAAGTAATAATTGGAGGAGAAGCTTGGCTGATTGTGAAAGATTCTGATTATTCATTTACAACACACTTTACCCAAAAACTTAAAGACCAAGGTTTAACAGATAATGAAATTGAAACTATCAAAATATGGTGGTCAGCATATCCCGTTGATCCTAACATTGATGAAAACCGATTGCCAATAACCAGAAAGGCAATTCAGAATGATGATCATGACCAACAAGCTCCAGGATCTACATCAAGAGATTTAGGTAATCAAGGATGTGTCTTAATAAAAGGTTGTCCACGTGAAGAACATAAGAAATGGGAAAAGAAGTTATTTACTAATCCAAACTATGCTTGGAATAATGATAATGATTATCCTATCCGTATGTTATTATCATCATATTACTTCTCCGGATCATATGAAAATCCAATAGCATCAATTCCTGATGGCAAGTCTGACTGTAAAACATGTAAACGTAAATGTGAGTATTGCAGAACCCGTAGATATGCTAATGCCTATAAAGAATTTGCCACCGCCTATGATGGGAATGAATACACAAGAGTGCATAGAGATCCGGAAATTATATCCGCAATGAGAAAATGGGTTCACTTAGAATAGCTAATAAACTTATTCCTCATACAGAGGACCAAAAAAAATTTATTAAGAGTATTATCTCTCACTTTCTGATAAGAATTTGTTTAGACCTTAACTGAAGCATCCTGTTTGTGAACCATAAATAATCAAAGTATTCCACTGATAGAGGTTAATAATTCTTAACCCTGGGGTTCTTCACTCAGAATGAAATGAGGGTACCCTTAATGCTCTTTTTATCAAATGGTTGGATTATCCCTGTGTCATCTCTTCATACGGTTCTGAATCATCATTAAAGCCAACAATAAGCAAACCAATCGATCATTCAAGCCAAAGTAGTCCGAGTGTGGAAGTTAGCAGACTAATGTCTCTATCTTTTTCAGATTATTTGTAAGCTCCCTCTTGTCGATGCTCAAAAATGGAACTCTATCAGGTTTTAGTATGTCTATTTCCTTAAAAATGATTTCAAGGTGGCATGCATAGCATGTATAACCAGTGCCCACAGTGGGCAATGGTATGTGCTTTGGTATAATCTGAGTGTATATGTAAAGATATAAACATATTTGAAGAATCCATATCATCCAGGAATAACAAATCAAAGACTGTTTCCAATATATTTCACCAAAAAATCAGGAATCAAGGTGTTCAAAAGTGCCAAATGTTTAATGATTCAACCTCTGAATTAATGAAAGACACAATGAAAAGACTGACAACATTTGCAAAAACAGTCGAAGACATCCACAACAACACTAAAAATAGCAGTGATATTTCTTCAGATTCTGATAGTAATAACGAACCTGTTACAATTCCAAAAAAGCAACCTAAACAATCTATTTTAAAAATCGGAAACGAACCTGTGGATGATAAAAAAAGCTTTGAAGAATTTAGAAAAACAATGCAAGATATCATTAAGTTTTTTGATAATCAATATACCCCACTCCAAATTCTCATATCAATACATAAATCTGCTGGTGATATTTCCGCTGCTGTAAATCAACTTTCTCAAGGAAATGTGGAAAATGATCCATCAATACTCACAACAATTCCAAAAACAAGCACTGAGTCACTCAAGAAATACTTGAGTTAGTTTACTAATCGTTGTTGGCGGTTTTGTAAAACAGTTTAGATAACGGCTGTAACCATTTTAAAATGTCGAAAAGAGCAACAGGGAGTAGCCCAATTCATGTTTGTACATTAACTCTAAGTCCATTAAATGTAGTAAAACAGCAATTAGAGGACGAGGAACATTCATTTTCTAGACTCCAAAAATCGGAACAGACAGAAGATATGGTTAGGAAAATGGATCGACTTAGGTGGGTGAAATTATCGATGTCATATTATCGTCAAGTGCAACTACAAAATGTATTTCAGCATTTAGGGGATAAAGGTGCTAATCCAAAATTCCGAGCAGTTAGAATGAGACCTCTCTTTAATCAATGGAAGAGAGAGATACTTCGCCAGAACTGGGAACAACTTCGAGGAGCATTAGATGTTCGCTCACTCACAAAAAGGTTAGAGGATAAAAAGGAATACTTTGCTGGACAAAGAACCGAACTAACATCTAGATATATTACAAATCTTCCCAAGGTTACCAACCCGCCACTTCAATGTCTTGTCGATATTGATGGTCCATTGAGGGAGTTATTATCATTCCAAACACCAAATTCAAATCGTCCTGGGTTCTACAACCAAGGATATGAGTATTGTGCATCCGATGCTGTTAAAACTCTCTCAGAAGTACCAGAAGATGATGGACAAGAGGAATGGTATGCGGGCGTTAAAAGTAGGGGACTTGATTTTGAGCCAGAACCAGAACCATCCGTGTCATCGAAAAAGTCGGTTCCATCATCTGCTCCTCCTCCAAAAGTGGTGCAGCCCCCTGTTTCTCAGAGAAAAGTAGAACCTTCCAAAATACCAGAATCTACTCCACAAAAGGGTAGTAATAACACAATGATGATAGTCTTAATCTCTGTTATTGTTTTAATCATAGCATTTATTGTAATGGCAAATATCTCTTCAACTCCGGCGATTCCAAAACCAACTCCAACACCAATTCCTACCCCAACTCCAACACCGGTTCCTACACCAACACCCACACCAATACCTACACAGGAACCTGCAAAGGGATTTTTCTCCTTCTTAAGGCGGTAAACATATATTAAAGCCATTTACATTTTAATCGTAAGCTTTGTGGAGATAATAATGATTAAAAGAGCTTCTGCGATGAATTTTTCGACAATAGATGAAAATTATAGCGATTATTCCGAGGGAGAAACGTCGGAGGATGTAAGATTAAGAGATAAAGCTTCGACTATTCCCAAAAGCAAAAATAGTATTCAAACACTCGAAAACCATTTGAATAATCTTGAACAAATCGATGAATATGTTTCTAAAGATCTAAGACTTTCAGATGATGTATATAACATTAGGGATCACGGTATCTTGAATGATAAGGTCCAGCCCCAAGATCATTTAATCCCTATTGATAACGTTTTGCTAATGTTTGCCCATTCATCACATTTTTCGAAAGCGGAATCCGATTATTTAAAATCATCACCAATGGTTTTTGGTTGGCACAGTATTGGGTCTCTTTCTCAAAATGAGTTTAGCGCATCTGTATATGCTTTTTATAAAAGCCTTTATCAAAACTTGAAACCACAAATACAAGTTGCTCAGTTCATTTCTCCCCTTATTGAGAAAATGGAGAAATTGCAGGATTTTAGAAGAGAAGAAAAGAGAGGAAGAATCGTGTTTCATCATATTGGTTATGGTTTTCCTGATTTTGAGCGTGATAGTATGTTTGTTTGTGAAGGAAGACCTCCAAAATTCAGACTTTATCCTTTTCGTCGTTTGTTTGAGAATTTGAAGCCACCATTGTATTTTATATTTGATGGCAATAAATCAGGATCAGCTATTAGTAGTATTGAGAATGCATCATTGGTTTGTCAAGAAAAATATGGCCGAATGAGCTCTCAAACGACCAGAAACCTTTTACTTCGTGATATAGATTATGATGATTGGTTTTGCCTATGTGCAACGGGTGCTAATGAGAATTTACCGATAAACCCTTGTCTTCCTAGAGATTTTCTCACATCTTGTCTTTTAACACCGGTTTCGATTTCGATATTGTGCCATATTTTGCGTTATTATAAAACCAGCTTTCCTTCCTCCAATTTTCCGTTTTCTCATTTATCAAAGTTGCTTGTGAATGAATCAACGCCTGAAAAGGATTCTTTATTATCTCAAATTGGCGCGGTTACTGAGGCGATTGCATTTGAAATGTTACCTTTTGAAGATTTTGTTAGATTGTTCCGAAAAGACCGCTTAATATCTATTTCTTTTCAAAGATTTATATTGGCACAATATTTATTGTCTCCCTATGATGTGAATCCTGTATCTTTTCCAAAGATTCCAGTCATGGTTAAGCATGACTATTGGATGAAATGGGAAACATCAATTGACATGTGGGTATCAAGTTCAATTGGAGGATCGCCATCTTTTTACAATGATTTTTATTTAAATTCATTTCATAGCATTAAATACTACATGTATATAGATAGGATGGATAGCATGAGATTATCTTTGATATCTTTAATGTGTTATATTCCCTTTTCCGGAATTGATGATTGTAAAAGCTCGTATAAATTGCTTTCGGATTTTGCATCAAGAAGTGAGAATAATAGCAAGATAATTTCCTCAGTTATAATATTTCATTCTGTTTTTTCGGAATTGTTAATTTATTCCAAATCAGACATATATGACTCTGTGTGTTCTTTGGTATTAACTCTATTGATGGTCAGAAGCTCATTAATGTTTGATATTAGGACTGATTTCGATTATAGATCTCTTTTAAATAAAATTTTTGATGAATCAATTGACTCAGATATAAGAGCCAAACTTGCGGCCATTTATGTAATGGTGCTCCCGTCTATTAATAATTATATAGTTCTTTTTAACAATTCTGCATATGTGAAAAGTTACAAAAGGATAATCTCCAAATCTAGCCCACATTTGTTATTTTGGTTATTAATTCTTAATGCTCGTGTATTTGATTCCTATATAATCGATATCGAACCTTTTAATATGAGTTCTGTTCATATTCAGATCTGCACAAATATTTTCCATTCAGTATCGAAATGTCGAGCCTCTGCTATTGCAGCTGCATCTGTTTTTATGCAGAATAACCAAGCATTGATAAATTCAAGTATTTTGTTATTGGCCCTTCCTTCATGTTTTGATATGTTTTTTTTATCGAGGTATCAGATTATTCAAGTGTGCTCAAAGTTTCTATACTATAACAAAGCTTTTTTGTCAGTATATGCTCACCCTACTGGATTATTTAGTAACTTGAATTCCATTTTTTCGCTCCTCGGTCAATGGATCAGATCACCCATATCAACAAATAGCATTAGTTTTACAGAATACTCAAAATTGTGTCATGCTCTATTATCTGAAGATGACTATTTAAGCCACTTGATTCTCATTGCTTTTTCTGTCCTGGATTTTCTTTCATTTGATCCTGTTTATACTATCAGCAAAAAAGCTCTGAAAATCAAGTCTATTTTCTTGCCATACACATACCAGGATTCCAAAGCTGGTACAAAATCATACTCTATGTCACCTCCAAGGGGAGCATTTTTATCCAAGAACTATGATTCTTCACTGTCTGAAGATGAGTCAGATATCAAGGAAGACGAGGAAGCCCTTGTATCTTCAAATGATTCTGATTTGTTACTACATCAGTCATTAAATGGTTTTAGTTATAAACGGAATACCGATGAGAATATTTGCATAATAACCAGCAAACCCATTGAGAGCTTTGATCAAGCTTTCCACCTTCGTGTTAAGTCCTCTTCCCGTGTTTTAACATTTAGTCCTACTCGTTTAGTTTTTGATCCCTATTCGCTTTCATCAGCCGTAACAACAACTCATAAGGGAATACATTGCTTAAATGAGGATAACAAAATTATTAACCGGATTCAGATTGGCGAAAGTGAAATAACCGATCTTCAATCAGCACGGTTTATGAATGAGCTTTATTACATTGGTGCAACATCAAATGGTTGCATTCACATATGTGATACTATTCATCCATATCCTAAACTGTCATGGAGGGCAGATCCTAGTATATATTGCGATAATATTCCAATGTTTTGTTCCGTTTCTTCTGCTCAGTCAGTCATATACACAGCCCGAGGAAATTCTTCAATTGCGAAATGGGATGTATCTAGCCAAAGGTTAATTAGTGAATGGCAAACAGATAACAAATGCCTAACAACCGCATTATCTCTTTTTCCATCAGATGATAATCTGTTTGTGTATGGTGATTCCAGCGGAATGATCCGATCTGTTGATTCAAGAACCCCATCGAAACTATTTGAAGTTTCACTCGGAGAAAAGGCTTTCAAAATATGCAGACAAGGATCCAATAATATAATGGCGGCCACACCAAATGGATTAACACTGACTTGGGATACTAGGAAAAACCTTCTAAACCCGATCGGAAAAGTAAAAGGCCAGCTAAAGTGCTTCGATGCACATCCATACTACCCATTCATCGCTTACTCAACTGTATCAGAATCTCCCCAAATACAATTCAATGATGGATCAAATATGCAATCTTTCCCCCAAGTTCAGCCAAATACTGTGTTCTCTTTTCACCCAAAGGATTCTGTGATAGTTTTTGTGTGCGCAAACGGAGAATTGTTAAGTTACGATCTTATTTAATTAAATTCAATTGTCTTTTAATTTGAATCAAACCGCATCAACAGGGTTTGATTTTTTATAACATTATTTGATATCTAGATTCAATTAATAATGGAGATGTTGAGCCAGGGTATTATTCGAAACCACGAAGATATAGAGATCTCGATGATGATGCCCAAGAAACGGAGGACCCAGTTTCCTTGGACGCTTTCGGAGGTGAAAAAACTGTTGATTGGTGTTTATTATTTTGGGGTTGGCCATTGGGTAATAATCCATGAAATGATGAAATTTGATAAAAGGAGGACTTTTTCTGATCTTAAGGACAAGTGGCGCAACCTTACCCTTGAGCAAAGGCGGTCAAAGGTTCCTGTTCTTTACCGCAAGCTTGCTGCTGCAATAATAAAAAAGCATACGCTGAACGCGACCACTAAACCCCGCTTTGAGTCTGATTATGAAAAAGCTTGGGAAGCAATAATGCAGGAGTTTACCCCATTTGTAACACATTTGATATCTTCAAATGATAATATGTGTATTTTAGTTAAAGATTGAGTCGTTTTCTTCACTGTTTTGATGGAATAAAGGAAGAATCAGAGCCATTCCAAATTCAATAGTTTATGGCGTTAATGAGAACATTGAATTTTTGAGAATCCTGTGTTAAAACTTTGAAAACCTTAATGTTAAAAGGGGTTTTTATTTCTGTTTCACAAAATTCTGATAAAATTTACTGTAAAAAAAAAATTACCCCCACGATAGAAAATCTGGTCGAGGTTCGAATCAGGATTACATGATTATTTAGTTTTAATGTTGATTCTTCTCTTTTATAGAATGATGATTACTTCTGAGACTCATTCAAGTCTAATGGAGCTTTCTGAAAGAATTCCTGCATTTGTTTTTCTTTTCTCCCCTTATTGTGGTCATTGCAATATTATTCATCCAGATATCCGAAAATTAATGGATCAATTTGAGCATGATTTCTATGTGATGATTGGAGAAATAGATTGCAGTAACTATAGATCAATTTGCTCTAGTTTTTACAAAACTTCTAGTTTCCCATCATTTTATAACATAATTAATCGAAATATTACCAAAATATCGACTGAAAGAAATATGAAAAGCTTTATTGACAATATAAATAATCTGAAAAATATTAAATATCAGCAATATTGTTCAAAATTCAGTGAAATAAAGAGCTACCCTGCTTTTGTTCTTGACATTTTGCCCAATATCTCAGATGGATGCTCATACATTGACAATATCATTAAAAAGAGGAAAGATATATCTTCGAGTGTGTATATAAAAGAGAATTCGACAGAATCGGCGATATCTGTGTATTATTCTGCTGATATGCATGTCAAAAAGCATTGTGAATACTCAACATATGCATTTCTTGACTTCATCCAAGAATACGAATATCCTCCATTTTCCCCAATACCAATCACAAAATTGTTTTCTCTTAAGAGGCAGCTCGCAATTCTGATTCCGAATGATATCAAAGAAGTATCTCGATTCAAAGATTCTTCAAAGATCAACCATATTCAGTATTACTGGACTTATATTAACAAAACACAACAAAAAAATCTCCCTTTGCGAATCAAATCCAATACTGCTCTCGGTCCTTCCGTTATTGTGACTGACTCTAACAAAAAAGGATGGGCATTTCTCCCCCATATCAATGAATCAACTGACCTCACATCTATTGTATTTAATGAAACTTTCGAATCTCTCGAAAAAACTTTCAATTCCAGAAAAGAGTTCAATAATATTACCTCTTTCATCGCTATTGGAGCCATTGCCCTGATATCAATGCTCTTTGTTGTACTTAAAAGATTTCACAGGCAACCAAAATTTGAATAGGGGACTGTGAAATTAAATGCTTTCAAAGACAAAAGTCCCCTCAACGATTTCATTTACGAGTATTGTTGGCTATTATAATATTATTAATGTAGTCTTGGCTTCTTGTTCTTCGACAGCATATGGAGGAGGAATTTTTGTTGAGGTTGAAGGATCAACAATTGGAGTTTCCTATTGTCTTTTTGATCAATGTTCAGCGACTACAGGCGGTGGAGGGATTTGTGTTCGTAAATCTGTTGAAATCCGTTTGTATTCCTCGTGTTTCTATGAGTGTTATAGTCAGAACCATTGTAATAGTTTTTGGTTTACTGTTTTTGTTCCTAATTTGCGCTGTTTTGTAAACAAAACCGATTCTTATTCTACCCGATCGTCGATAGCGAGCTCATACACTTATGGATCACAGATCTCGATTATTTGTGAGTCAAATTGTAGCTATGAGGTTACATCCAAGTATTCTTCTGGTTTTGGGATATCAAACTATGTTGATGGAACTGGTGCACGCTATAATCAAGTTGCTAACACTAAAGGTGTTTCTTTTTGGGGTTTTTATGTGTATGCAACATCTTTGAAATCTCTCATTGAGTTTTCCAATTTTATTAATTGCACAACAACCAGCGGTTGGTTTGAGATTCGTCTTAATACTCTAAGTTTGCAAGTAGTTTCATGTTGTTTAATCAATGTTTCCAAGAGTTCTGTTCAATGTACAAATAACAATGGAGTAGCATCACTAACATTCAATGGTAACTTTATATCAATCGCATATGATTCGGTATATCATCCATCTCTTATGAATGAATCTAATTCGTTTGGTCTGAATAATTTAACTCCGATTCCAATATCCTTAATGCGAACAGATATTTGCTGGTCAAGTTATGCAATTGATCAGAGTTGTTCTATTCGATATCAAACATTCTTTATATCTGCTTTGTCGATGGCAATTACAAAGAATATAGTATTACTCCCCTTTATGTATTCTTTTTGATTTGAGTAAAGATTTTTTATTATTTAGTCTCATTATGATTTGAGTGAAGGCTTGTTAATATTTAGCCATTTCATGGTTTAAATCAAAAAAATGGGGAGATGGATTGGGTATGGTTCGATTATGTAACCATTTAGATCAATATTTTGTAAGGCACAGTGGCCGAGTGGTTAAGGCGTAGGATTTGAGTCCCTATGGGTTTACCCGCATCAGTTCAAATCTGGTCTGTGTCGCTTTTTTTTCTTTTTTAAAACAGAATCCAATTTATTGTTATCCGTATTAATTCTTTCGACAAATTTGTTAGCAATTGCATTTTATTCGATAAACCATAGTTTTCTAAAAAAAAATAGCATTTTATTTCCATTTTAAGTTCTTAATGGTAATTAATTGAACAATATGAGTTTAAATCTCTGTTATAAAATGAAAGAATGAATTCTTAGTGGAAATATGGGTTTTTATCTACCATAATGATATTAAAATTATTGAAGAAAAATGTGAATGAACACCTTCATATTCAAATCACAGTAAACTCTCAATCAGAAAAGAAACTCATTTTTCATACTGTTACTTGCTAATTGTTGATATATGAACATATCACTATCGAAAAGGTAGAGATAGTCAACTCAGACATTCGAAGAATGATATGAGAAGAGCTTAAAAACACATTCCAATATGGTATTTCCAACATGGGAAGAAAATATGTGGATTAGGTGATAAAGAAGCATGAGTTTTTTCAAAGAAACATATTTAACATGATCGCATTACTCAAATACCAACAAATAGTGATAACCATACTGTTGCTCATCAAATCAACCAAACATTTTTATTTATCATAATTCTTCTAGATAACTGGAACGAGTTAATATTGATAGTTGGTGAATGTTTCGGGTAAAAGAACCAAGGACAATTAAGACATTAACAAATAACAAATTATTTATTTATCTTGTCAATGGATTGCATATATGTCCAAATTAGTTTTAAAACATGATGATCTAGATCATTTAGATTGATTGTCATCGAATTGGGATTTGATTCCGAAGGACCTTGTGTTTCATATGTAAGTAGTAAATCAGTGATTCTTCCTATTTCTTCGTCGCTTTTAAGGTTAAGAATCAATCGGTATAGTCTTTGAAGATGAAATCCATGCTTTACATAACTTTCGCTGGATTTTTTAACTGCTTTGCGTGTCTCACAAATAATATGTTGAGAATTTTCTAATAGTGTGAATTCTTCGATATTATCTGGGTAATGATCAGATAACACCTTCATTTCGGTTATAACCTTTTTTGCTCTTTTTGAAAGAGCCTCTAAATCTGATGAATTTAATATTGGCCCGATTTTCTCTTCGAAAACCTGGCTAATTGTCAAAATGCAAAGCCCAATCTCAGAATCGCAACCAAAAACCTTTGCAATAAAACTACATGTATTAGTAAAATCATCTACGAATTGTTTCGGTGACAAATATATACAGTTCTCAATATTCTCTTGTATTCGTAATAGACAATCCAAATATCGCGAATTCGATAATTTTTTGAGCCTTTTTATTATGATGACGTATATATGCGAATTTGTCACACTTTGATACGCCTCATAGCACATTTTTTGAACAGATCTTTCCATTAGTAAAATTCGTATTATTTAGTTTTTAATCTTCGAAACTGTTTAAAGAAACAAAAACAAGGAAAACAACAACATAAGAAACAACAATATCAAAGGTATAATTCATCCTTGACACCACAAGCATGAGAGAGTGTATTGAGGCCAATAAGAATAATGAGATCGCATATATTTCATTGTAATATTGAAAAGATATTAAACTGATCAAGATAGGAACGACACTGGATGAAGAGAGGATAAATGAATTACATGAATAATAATCAAAAGAAGTTGACAAGGCATTGAATATATTCATCGAAAATTGGCTTTCTGGATAGCAATTGCAACTGGGCGATGGATCTGGGAATGATGTTGAAGAAATTAAAGCAATCCGAATCATAAATATAAGTGTGAGATTCAATAAAAAGTGTCTTATTATAATAAATCTATCAGCATGAAGCAACGACATAACCAAAAATAGAACAACAAAACATATAAATGTGATATTTGATACTTTTTGCCATAATTCATACTTTGTTTCAGAATATAACGCGTGAAGTGTATCATAAATAGTATATCCCTCAAAATATTGTCGTGTGTGCTGATTTAAATGAGATAAAAAACAATATGGTAAATATATTATTAAAAAGCCCGCCAATGAGATAAGGAACAAATAAAAATCGGAATAACGTCCCTTAAAGATCTTTATTATCGATTTTATTGAAGATTTGATTCCGAGTCCACCCGCAGGTCTTTGGGAAAACATCCTGTAAATAATGTTTTCGAAGAAAGAGGGCTTCTCTCTTGATGATGAAAGCATATCCCCCAATATGAGAAATATAGTGAACAAACTTTTTGTTATTATTGAAAAACAACAGATGGAAATCGATCATTTGAAGCATAATCATTCGAGTATTGTTGGTCTTTATCAAAAGCTTCAAGAACAATATTTAAATGATATAGAATCTCTTAAAAAAGATATTTTTCAATCAAAAGTACAGCTACAAAGTTTTCAGACAACATTTGAGAACGATTTGGTTTTCAATGACATGAAAACAAGGGTTCAGGCTCTTGAAAACACTACAAAAGGATTAAAATGCGATATTGTTAACAATGATCAACTGAATTCGAAGCTTTTACTCTCTTTGGAAAAAAGGCAAGACTCTGATTATGAAGAAGTGAGGAATCAGATTCTTGAACTTCAGCAATTTCCAATTAAGAGGCCCTCCACTTATCAAAATGAAGAAGATAGACCGCAGATTGTTAATGGTAATATGGATATATCACCTTTGATGAGAGGTATTTATAGAGATTCCAGAAGGCTAGATGGGTTGAATGAGACTGTTTCAAACATTAGGAATGAATATTCCGATATTGCTGATTCTATTATTGCTATTCAAGATGTGTTAAGTTCTTTTAATCATAATATTAATGAGATTCATAGAATGTGTACAGGATTTGGATCCTCAGTTAATAGCATTGCAGGTTTTTTGCAATCAAGCATTGTTAATATTGAGAAACATGTGAATGAATTGTGGAATTCCATGAAAGAGCAATCAGATGCTCTTAACCATACAACCACACATATTGGTCGCCTAACTGAGCAACTTGAAACTCACTTTTCTAGAATAACATCTAAATCCCTTCCAGCTCTAATCACATGCTCCGATATACAAGTTGAGTCGTTTGATTTATCTGAAGAAATGGGATTAAAATCATCACGATTTGAATCTGATAGAGATAAGTTCCAAGTAATGCCATCATTCAAAGCTTTTCCTGCAAGTTTTAAAGACACAAAAATTCCCAAAATTGAAAAAAAATATGATCCAAAAAACAATATATTCATGTCATCTGTGGATTATTTGAGATCAAAAACATCAACTATCCAGAGTCCTGATCAATTTTGCCTTAATGAGATTGCTGAACGAATAACCAGATTAGAGAATAACATTGATGAAAAACTCTCGAATATTCCAAACAAATCACATTCAAATATACCCACTACAACTCATTTCGATTCTTATATAGCAGAAAAAATGTTTCAAAAAATTGAAAAATCTTTGGAGAAGCTCAATCAAAGAATTCTTTCCATTGAAGGGAAAATGATTGTTCATTCAATACCCTCCAGCGCACAACAATTTAAACCGAACCCTGATCAAGTAATTGGTAACAAATTGAAGAATTCTGGTGAATCATCTCAAAGAACCCCTAGGAAAGTAATTAGCAGGAATAATATTCGATTGGCAAGCGACCTGTATTAACAATCACATGATTTACTTAAAATATATATGTAGTAATATGACTGAGGGGCTATTTCGAAAGGAAGTCTAATAAACCCTTCATATTTCCATGAACAGCGAGTTTCTGGGTTAAATAAAGGTACTCTATCTGGTATTTGTCCGAATGAAATTATTAATATTTTTCCATTTGGCTTTGTGACACGAGAATACTCATTCAAAGCTTCTTGAATGGTTTCGTCGGGATTTTCAAAACAAGCTAGTGCATCAATTGTGCATTTGTCAAGAGTAATATCAAATTCATCATCTGCAAAGCTCATTTTCCTTACATCCATTATTTGCCATTCCATCATATCTAATTTTTTATATCTATCTTTCATTTGCTGGATAACCACATCTGAAAAATCTATATTCACTATATTTTTAAATCCATCTTCATACATTTTGGAGCTCATTGTCGAGTTTCCACATCCAGTAACTAAGATCTTTTGCTGCTGATTTAAAATCCCCCCTAAATAAGGTTTGAGCTTCTCATAGGGCAATATCCAATCATATTCCGATGGCTTTTGATATTTCTTATTCCAATAATCAATGGTCGAATATTCATCATCATCGGCCATCAAATCCTTTAACATTTCCTTTCAAAAATAATTGTGAGTGACCATATTTTTTATCAAAATTGATTATTCTTATTATATTTTCTCAAGAAATGGAAGGTTTCGTAGCTCAGTTGGTAGAGCGTAGTGCTGATAACGCTAAGGCCTAGGGTTCGAGTCCCTGCGGAACCATTTTTTATTATTTTTATTATAGTAATGAATAATAAGACCCACTTATCATACAAGAATTCCCAAGATTCCAAACACGATGTTTTAAAAACTCCTTTTGTTCGTTTTGATAATTCTCGGTTTTTACAGACGATCCAGGGACCATCTAGATTTTCTGTCCTTGTTTTGATTTTCTTGTCTGTAATTGGGACATATTTGTGCTTTAATTATAAAAATCCTAGAGAATTCTGTCAAAATCCTGAGACTTGTTTTAAATGTCCTCCATTTACTCATTGTCACGAGAATTCTCTCGTTTGTGTGGACGGCGCTTATTTGAATAATGGTTTTTGCGTAATTCCTGGTTCATTGGAAGAGCAGGCGATGAAATATTTCAAAGATGCAAAACATATCTTTAGGATCAACAAATCAATAACTGAAAATGATATTTGCAAATATCTTCAGATATCTTCTCCGCTGGCTGCCTCTTTACTGCCTTATTTGAAATATTCAACAGTATCATATTCAAAACCACTTATTTTCGCCTCTTTGCTCATATGGATAGTTTCTTTTTGTTCTGTTTTGCTCCATTACCGGTCAAAAAACGACCACAAAGTGTTTACTCTAGTTCTAGGATATCTCGAATCGAGTCCTCCAAGAATATGCCCCATCGACCTCATTCTATCATCCTTGAGAACAGAAATATCTGAATCAGCAAAAATAAGGATTCTAAAAATGCTAAATAAGGTACCCCAGCTGGATGTAAACTTCCATACAAATACTGTATTCAAAAGAATCTAAAAAATCCAATTGTCGATAGGCTTATCGCGTATTGAAAAACCATCGATGGAGTCAAAATCAACACAATATTTGAAACAAAACTATCCACAGCTAACGGCTCAACATTCAAAATTTCCCAGAAAAAGCGGATCGATCATGCGAACATGGAAAGAATTATGAGCTGACCAATAATAAACATGATTATTTTTTGAAATTATAATTATCAAAAAAAGCGTGACATCTCTCAAATTTGTACTCATAAAGACCTTGTTTCAAAGCCAAAATAACTAATCTGTTATCAAATTTTCTGTTCTTAATTAGGTCAATATTCAATTTTTGAAAACAAAATATTTACATTACTTTTTAGTTAAATGCAAGTACCACCACAAAGAGGACTTCTTCCTCCGATCACGGCGTTCTTAAATACACCTCCTCAATGGAACACTATCACTTCTGATGAAGCTGAACGACGAATAATGACACCAGTTGAAAAGGCAAAACCTGCCACATTCACATTATCAGAAGATATAACTATCCTCAAAGCCATAAGGTATTATATTGGAAGCAAACCAGGGGTAAAGATACCATGGTCTTTTTGGCAGTTATACAGGAAGTTTTCGGGTTCGAAAAGAAGTGATTCATCTCTATATCATCACTGGAATGGTTCAATGATTAAAAAATTCGGATCTATCCTGAAAGATGGTACGATTGATGAGTGTATTCGATGGGCAGAAGACTCTCTGCTTCATGAAGCTGCAAACGCTTCGTCAATTGTTAACAGCGTTTTTTCGGAACAGATGTCTGCTCAAAACAGATTGTTATTACATACTAATTCATATTCATATATTCCAATTCAGTACTCACAAACAAATATGGGAATGTTTGGAGATCAGAATCGGCAACTGACTCACTTTGCTTCAATGCAGAACTACCCTGTTTTCCCAATTCATTATCCTGGAAACAACTAATTTTTATTAAATATCCAATATATTGTTTTAATCAACAGGGGTCTCCATAATATCATCTTCAACAAGAGCAGTGCGCTCTTCACTAAGTCTTGTACAAATCTCCTCGAGCTCTCTGAGATGGCTTTGCTTGATATAAATGCTCCTCTTTAAGGAAACTATGGGATCAAAATCCGATTCTATTGGGAAAGCTGAGTCAATTGTGTGCGAAAACTTGAATAACGGGGTATCCTGAAGAGTGTCTTCAAAGCAATTGCTTGCTGGCATTGGGCATACAGATTTCGCCAGCTCTAAACGATTGTGTATCTCCTTTTTCTTGGTCTTCATCATTTGGATGTTGAGATTCAGCTCAGATATTAACTTTTGGTTTTGCATCTGCTTTTCACGCCACAGTTCTTCATACTTTCTCTTCGTTTCTTCTAAAAGCCTCAATTTTTCGAGATATGGCCTGGTTCTTTCGCAAACAATCTCAATATTTTGTTCGCAAATGGCAATATCACTTTTATATCGGTTTTCAAGTCCTTTGTTTCTAATCTCATACTCATCTTTATACTTCTTTTGCGCAACTTGTATCTGTTCTCTATTATTTTTTAAAACTTCAACCATATTTTGCAGTTGTTTATTCTTTTTGGTGATATTTTGGATTTGATTCATTCTTTCGTTTTTTTCAGCAACCAAATGAGATAAATGAGTATTTAAATCATTGATTTCATTCGTCAACTCTTCAACAGTTTGATTCTTTTTCCTCATTAAAAACAACAAAGAGTTTTTTGGAATCCAAAAAATATTAAATTGAGGCTTTAGTGGAGAAAATCCCTTTTCATGCAACAAATACACTCTAATTTTGTTGGTGATGAAAACCTACATGGGAAAATTGTAGAAAAGATATCATATTAATCTAAATCATGGGAAATTCCGTAGTATACATCATGATGGGAGATGATAAAACCCGGTTGGCTTGAAACATTAATTAATCATTAGATAATAAGACATTATAAAATCCAAATAATTATTTTTCTAATACTAAAAATGTTATTTTCTTAAAAAGAAAAGAAACTAATAAAGAAAAAACAACAAATCTAATAATATTTTTCTCCTCTAATATGATTTGGTTTTGATGTTTACCATATCAATATTTATATTTCTTGTTATGTTGATGAAGCCATATAATCAAGAAAAGAGACAAAAATCGCAATTTTTTGATTTTTGTGCAATAAACTCGTTTTTTAAAGTTTTCAAGATTCAAGACAATATCATTTAATTCCCCAAATATCCCAGTTAAAAGACATATTTTCCCATTTCACAAAATAAATAATATCTATATTCATGTTCATTCACATAATATCATTAAGAGTGAAATCATTGAAATCATTTCTAGTTGTTTATATTCCGGATTAATGATTTTCTCCTTGGAGAATTACATTTTTTTGATCAGACTATTCATGGGGAAATGGATTCGAACAAAAAAGACCAGATTATTGCTGATAATAACAACATTATTTATTTAAAAAATTTTTTTGGCTTAATCGATCAAATGTGGAATTCACAATAAAATGATTCTTTTTTCATGACTATCTGTTTTTATGGATAAAAAAACATTTAGTAGCCCAGAGGGCATCCTCTCATCTTATATAAAATATTTTTGAAGACAAAATTTTTGATTTTCATTGAGTCTCCTGTTCATTTTTTAAATTAACAAATCATTCATTTTTCCCTGAATGATTTGTTAATTTAAAAAATGAACAGGATAATTTAATATCGATTGGGTTTGAAATTAATTTATAAAATGTTAAAACAATTTATTGATAATGATCTATCAACTCAAGAAATCCCATTAAGTAAACATACTGCTCTTTCTGCACAATAAAACTAATTTCTCGATATTCTGATCATCTAATGGTGATAATGGAAATTCAATTTTTGCTTCTTCCTCTTCTTCATCCACAATATAACAATTGTCATCTATTTCATTTGTTAGTCCTTGATTCAACAGCATCATTGCCGCACCAAAAGCTTGATCAATCTCTTTTTCCTTATATAGGTGCAATAACCCAATTACAGCAAAATGGATTAAGCGCTTTCCAAGCATATAAAATCCCAAAATTCGTGATATCCAGGCATCAATTATGTCATTATTAAAGCTCTTAGAAACTTCTGAAGAATTTTTCACCAGCCCAGAAGAAGCTAAAATCATACCAGAAAGAAATACAGAACTATCAGATGTTTCAAAAGAATATAGGTGTTTTGTCGAAACAAAACTAACTATATCATCAGAAATCTGAACAAAATATGCCAGAACTAGAATTGCATCACAACAAAAAACCGGCAAATCACATGAGTTAAATACAGCATCACACATTTTGATTACAGAAAAAGCTTTTTGTGATTCAAAAAAGTGATGATTTCTCATCAGGTGGTATGCAACATTAGATATCTCTGATATAATATGATATGAGTTATTCTCATAAATAAAATCTTCAATTTCATCGAAAAAATTAAAAATGGATAAATGGGGATCATCGAGTTTGGCTGCAATAGACCCAATCATCCCAAAGAGCTGACTTTCACATTGAGAATATGGATAATTCTTCAAGGATTGATAAACAAAACTAATGAGGAATTCTGATTGAACACAAAGTTGAACATGATTATGAGGTAAAGAATCAATTATTGAAGAGACACATATTAGAAGTTCTTGGTCTGATTCATTTGCTAAGCTCTCCTCTTCTAATTCGGAAATATTAACTTCCCACAATTGAAGAAGATGAGAAATCAACTCAAATGAGTATTGTTCTGTTTGAGTAGGATATAGAGAACTGATTGTGGATATTATGGTGGAAAATATATTGTCTTTTGTTTGGGAAATAAGTTCCAATATTTGGGAAAAAAATGAAGAAATTGATATAAAATCATCAAGGCCCATAATGTTGCTATCAAATGCACACATAAAGAGCCTCCCTGCTGTGATTTTTATAGGTAAAGGGAAGTCTGACATTATTATGGATACTGCCAAAGATACCCTTTCTTCACTAAAATACTCAAAATTAGAGCAAAACATTAACAAAGTAACATACAAAAATGGATATCCATCAGGGATCGCCAAATTCATCATCATTTCAAAAATATCACTATCAATGGATAAATATGGAAGAACATTGTATAATAAAAATAGCTTTGACTCAAATTCAGTGATACCTGATGAAGGATCAAAGCATTTCATATAAATATCTGACAAAAACGATACATACTCGGTTCTAGATATTGATTGCAAAAGATAAAACACAGATATCCTAGTGGTAATCAAGTTAAAATTCTCTTTGGGATTTAAAACATGACAAAATGCTAAAAATTGTTCTGGAATAGTATAAAAAAGCTCAACATCTTCATCAAGAAGCTTTGTTACTGGTATTAACACTTTTGTAATGAATTCATCGGTCAAAATCAACTCCAAACATATTGAGCAAGAACAGAATTTGTTAATAGTAAATATAACTGTGCTAGTCACATCAGATCTTAAAACACTAAAATCCAAATTAATCAGTGAAAATATGATTTTAGGAGATAAATCATTAATAAAAAACAGAGAAAATGGCTTTTTTCTCTCTGAGACATTATTTGGCAATCCAAATAGCCTAATTGCAGTCTGTATTGTTTCCAAAACTGCAATTTTTACCAAAGAAAAATAATGTGAATCATCAATAACTGTGATATAATAGATGAAACAATCAAAAAACTCTGATAGTGATATAAGTAATTCTTCTGAATCAATTCTAAATAATTCATTAACTAATTTAAGTGAATATACTACAAAATCATGGAATACTACAGAATCATATGCTTTGTAATCCTTTTTCAACTTTTTTAAAACAGAAGAACTCAGTTCAAAACAGAGAGGGATATTTTGGGATTTTTGCAGAGATAAATTAATGAAATTGCCAAAAAAGGCTAATGATAACGATGTATTCTCAATCGAATCAGAGTGGCATATGAAATCAACACAATTCTCGATAAATCCAGCAGAAAGACTCTGATCGGCTCGATGAATTGGAAAAAAACAATTTAAAAGCGTCTTGCTGGCTATATAATCCGATTTAAACAGGTGAGGAAAAAGATCCCCAGCAACTCTTGTATAATACTCATTATCAACTGCTTTTCTCAAAGATTTGCGTGTAATCATGTGTAAAATAGACTCAGCAACAGTTCTTTGCAAAATTTCATCCTTTTTTGACTCAGATTCTTCCATCAACCGAATCAGCACAAAAATATACTCAGGATCCCCCATTAGCGCAAGAATCTTCTCAGACATCATCATTCTCAACTCATCATCATTCTCTGTCACACAAAAAAAATCTTCAAGACAGCTCATGATACTATTTCTGCAAAAATGGCGGGTCCAGGACCAGCTGCAAATAATGTAAGGGTTCGATCCAATCAAGGTTAACAAAAATAAAATTTCAAGAAATTGAATGTGGATTTGACAAAATATATTTCGGTTAATTATTTTTTGAGAATGAGAATCGTTGAATGGCGGATCATTCTACCCCTCAATATAGATCAAGTACCCCGATCAATTACGTATATGCAAGGAAGGAGGTCATTGGAGGAGTGTGCCAATGGTGAAGGAATTGAGTTTGTCCGCGAAGAGCCGTATAATGAAAATGGAGAAACAGGCAGTTATCAGCTTAAGATATACCACTATGCTTCTCGTATTCCAGGTGTTTTTAGGTGGGCTATTCCAAAGAGTCTCACAGATTTCCATGAGGAAGCCTGGACTTCTTTTCCACACGATCTCAGGCGCTACCACATTCCAGGACTTGGCGAGAGGTTTGCTCTTGATATCGATACCTACTTTTATCCATACACAACACCAGAGGAGATTGCGCCAAACCCATGCCACTTGAATGATGAAGAACTCCAAAAGAGGGAAATTATGTACATTGATATCTTGAACCAGCCACCACTTCCAACGCGAGATGATTGGAAATTGCATGGATACGAAAATCCCGATGCAGGGATCCTGAAATTGCCAGAGAACCGTGATGCTTTCGATCCAAAGAATCCACCCGCATGGACAAGGTCATACACTGGCCCTCTTGTGTGCATATCCCGATGTATCAAAGCTAAATTTGATGTCTGGGGAGTTCAAACCAAAGCAGAAGAGTTCCTTGCAATAGCCGGAATCCCTAATGTTCTCCTTGAGTCAGCAAGAGGCATGATTGGATGGTCAAACGAATGGAGCCCAATGTCATTTGAAGAATCCCTGAGCTATGCAGCAGAAATCAACCAGCGTGTTAATGACATGATCAAGAACCCTAAAAAGAAATAAAATCACAGGTTTACCCGAAAATTTCACCACCCTGGTTTTTTCACACATTCTTGCTTGTCTCCACATATCTCCCAGGCATCATCATGGTACTTCTTCATTATTGACCAAATCCTCTCAACAACAGCAACAGATCCCCCATCAGAATTGCAGCACATCATTTTTTCAAGTTCACTTATCTCATTCTCAAGATCTTCCACTCTCTGGATTTCACTCCTTAGCTGATTCTCAAGGTTTCTCATTGTGATACTGTACTCTTTCTGCTCTTTTTGGTACTGGTTCTTCATACTCATGTACTGATCTTTGAGTGTTGTCAATTGGTCACTTTGCTGCTTTAGAGTTTCACTAAAGTTGACGGACCTGTTCTCACCACAGTACTCCTTTGGTCTGTCATAGTCTGGAATAGAGAAAACTGGTGCCTTTCTCATTGATTAAAAAATGATGGCAATGTTTATTGATCATCTTGTAAACACAATTATCATTAATATACCATATTACTCTATTTATTTATTTATAGTTCTTTGTGGTTGTTGTATTAGATACAAGCTTGTAGGGTAAGGATTTAACAATTTATTTATGGGAAAAATGGCATTTATTTATTGATGCCAGAAGTTGTGTTTCAGTGTCAGGATAAGACAAAACATGTTGAAAAGGGTGTTTTGTCGTGTTTAAAGAGATTTAGAGATGAATATACGACAAAAGATCGGATTGTTTTGGGTGATTCGTGTGATTTTGATGTTTTTTGTCATTTCATTGATTTTCTTGTGTCAGGATGTATTCCTAGTGATAGAAATGACCAGATTGGAGTAATTAATTTGTTGAGAGAATGGGAATCACATTTTGGAATTGTTGATAGTTTTCGTTTTCGTCTTTGTTGTCAAGAGAAAGATGGAATTGTTGTTTATAATGGAGACAAGTATGAAG
>Ga0209639_1000659_pt1 | contig 44136 bp, 24 predicted proteins | sample EPASupsiteHSE605_FD_187268 | JGI IMG/M metagenome (GOLD analysis project Ga0209639, IMG submission 187268) | Bioremediated contaminated groundwater from EPA Superfund site, New Mexico - Sample HSE6-05 (SPAdes) (version 2) | ecosystem: Environmental > Aquatic > Deep subsurface > Groundwater >... | reverse complement strand
TTGAAACCGTCGAATTCGATGAAGCTCGTTCCAACATGACTGACCTCATCCAAGAATACGAAATGTACGAAACTGCTGGTATCGAAACCAACGGTGGCGAAGAAGATGATGAAGAAGCCCCAGCTGCTAACCAGTAAACAGTTTACAATTTAATTCTACAATTTGACCATACAGAAATTCTTCCACCAATTTACGATTCACAAATATTATTGAGAACATTGTCCGAAAAATTCAATACATTTCATTGATTTTTTTTACCAATTCAGTACTTAACATTTATGGGTGATTTATTTCTATGAAATATTTCGGTTGAGATAAAAGATTTCTGAACCTCATAGAATATTAAGTCTGGTCAAAACTATGAAGATTTCAAAAGAACCGCCAATTTTGATTCTCATCATTGGATAGAATGAATCCCAATGGCTATTTTCTTCCATCAACATATATTGCACCATTCCCTGCGATGGTACCCATGGCTATTCATTCATGGTCATGGCCAGTACCAGATAAAGGCAACTCTTCACAAAGACATAAGTTTTCCAAGGCAGAAGATGAACTTCTAAGAAAACTTGTTGAGAAATATGGTGAGACTAACTGGACAGTTGTCGCTGCTCATATGAAAACCCGCACACCTAGACAATGTAGAGAGAGATTTAAGAATTACCTATCAACAAAAATTCGAAATGATCCATGGACAATTGAAGAGGAAACTCTTTTGGAGGAGAAAGTGAAAGAACTTGGTCCAAGATGGGCCAAAATTGCTCTATTCTTTGAATCAAGATCAGATGTCAATGTTAAAAATCATTGGACAGCTCTACTGAACAGACAAATGAGAGAAAAGCAATGTGCTCTTCTTAAAGAGAAAAACTCATCAAATGAACCAATTAACAATAACCAAAAATTCCCAGTTCCAGAAATTTTTGTTCCAGAAATTACAACAGAATTTGCAAATTCCATAAATGACAATCAACAATCTCCTCAATGGGGCGAATCTGAAGAATTCTCTGCATCAAGTATCTCCAATTTCATTGGAGACTCTATGGTTGAGTTTTTCTTTGAATAAAGTGTGTTTTATTTTTTCCAATAACCGAATTGTCATTTTTTATGAGTATTAACTACACTCAGCTCCTTAAAGATGCTTTCCTACTACAAGCGCAGAAAGCCGAAGTATTTAACATATTTCAGAGCTATGTACATTTTGTTTTTTCTGATGTGTTTTTCACTATTACTGATGAAAGCAGACATGAAACAATTGGTGATGAAATTGATGGATCAATTGATAAAATGGGTTATCTTCCTCCGATAAAAGATGAGGATCTTAAGAAAGTGTTTATTTCGTTTTGTAGTTATCATATTGTCACTTGTATGAAAGGATTCGGTTCAGAATGGGGAATTAAGATTTTTGGGGGTTATTTAAATAAGAAAATGCCAGAACTTTTTAAAGCTGCATTTGATAAGGCTTTTATTGCTTATTATGGTTTGTATTTAGGTAATACACATTGCAATGACCAGTATCCTGATATCAAAGAAGAACAAAGTGAGATTATTAAAATTATTGGTTTATACAAAAATGATCAAGATATATCTCGCAAACTATTCGATCAAGCAACAAAAAATGGTGTTTTTGGGTATTGTAAAGAAATTATTGAAAACTTTAAGATTATCTTTCCTAAGATTGGTATAAAGCCAAATTCCTCGCCTGGATGTGATAAACTTTATGAGTTGATGTTTAGTAACCAAAACACAAGGGATTTCAGCCGATATTTCCCCCAAGATATGAAAAACTCAACTTTTATTGGATATCCTCATCAGCAAATGTTAAAGCTTAATCTTGGGAACGTCGAGAAGAATAAGAAATGCTCCAAGGGACATATTGCTTTTCAGAGTTGTGATACACATGAGTTTTTACCTTCAGATGTTGCCAGTAGATGCTACATATGCGAAAAAGGCTTAAGTGGCGTGATTCAAGATGATTATTGCTACCAAGAGTATGATTATGATAACAAATCCTTACTATTTCAAATTGGGATTGAGGATGGGATTGATGGATTGAATCCACTCAGTCTTCAGATTTTCCGGATTATTTGGTTAATTGTATCTAAAAATAAAGATGAAACTCAAGTTGACGGGTGCTTGGTCGCAATCTCTAAATTATTATTCCCTTATACATCTTTTCAAGTTACAAAATATCGAGTTATGGAATTTGTTTCCAAAACTTTGGATTGTGTGAAAAGTTATATCAACAAAGCTGGAGTTGAATATAATTTGATGCCCTTGTCCAGATTTTTTGGATTCTTCATTTCATTATCTGTTCCCACTGTTTGGCAGAATACATCAAAGAAGCTTAATCCTCAGTTCTTTTCTTTACCTAATTTTCTGAGTTTATTTTTGGTTAATCCTCAATATCAAAAGGATTGCCCAGTAATTTATTCCTATGTTAAGAATGGTGTCTTTTTAGGTAACGATAAACATATTTACAATGTTTATCGAGGTTTAGTGTATATATGGGAACATTATAAAGATGAGCCAAACGAATTCATTGATTTTGAGGAATCCAATAATGTTACAAAAGAAGCATTTCTTAATTCTTGGGCAGTAGCAGCAAAACAAATTATTAATGGTTACATATCAACAGAGTTACGAGATCAACTTTGTGAAACAATTTTTGAAGAAGACGAACAAGAAGAAGCTCAAATCCGTGCTAACCTTTTCTTACCCAACATGCATGAGAAATGGTTAGGTTTGTATGTATTAAATGAGTTATCCAAATATCACAATGATTTTGTTAATACTCTGGCCAAACTGACAAATATTATTGTAGAACCAATAAGAGCTGAGGACCTCACCAAATCACAAGATGATAACCATTTAATCAATAATTTTGCCATTTCTGCATATTTCATGGCATCTTTATATGGTTCAATTTTCCAAAGCTATAACAAACATTCAAATGATATCGATTTCGATTCCATTGTTTTTAATGATTCTATTGAAACATCTTTTATTAAGTCCTTGATGAATGTTAAGTTCTATTACTTGACATTCCCTCTTTTTGGCCAAGAAATTTATGAATCTAGTGACATTATTCCAAATTGTAGTAGCATTGTTAGAGTTTTTGGTCTTTTATATGCTCCATTTCCATTAAACAAGGATCAGAAACAGCAAATTTATGAATTTATTGTTTATCCTGGAAAAGTCGCTGAAACATTATCATTTTTGGAGAAAATTATGCATTTTGCCATCAGCAAACCTCAAAGAATTACCAATAATATGGAAATTGATCAAGTTATCGAGGCATTTAACACCATAGAAGATCCTAGCAACCCACAAAAGAGTAAACCTGAAACCCGACCAATAATCGAAACATATTCATCTAGATCATTATTGGCTGCCAGCTCGAACTGCAGTGACCCAATGAGAATTAATCAGATATCTGGAATCTATAAGTTTTTGAAAATGGCATCCTCAAATACCATTGTATCACCAAAATCACTTCCAGCCGAACAAATATTTTCGCATGTTTCCCGAAATTTCAATATTGATGAGGTTGAAATTGATGTTAACTGTGCAGAAAATGAGCGATCAATTATTCACCAGCTTTGTATTAAGCTTAACATAGAATTAAAACAAGAAAGGCATTCAAGTATCAAAAATTTAGTAGAAAAAATGCTTACCACAAATTCAGCTGATCTGACTAATGATGAAAAGGATATCCTACAGGCAATTAAAAATGGAAACAGCAATCACCCACTCATTAAGAAGTTTTCTTCTGATGATAATCCTGCTCTCATTCCGTTACTCTATCACAAGCTATCAAAGCAAATGATTGAATAAAAGCTTGCAGGTTTATTGTAGTATATTATCTGTTAAAAAGTCATCTGCATCATCAAATGCAGGATCGATCTTGTTGATGGTTGTTCTAACCAAAGCAGGTTTGTTGCGATTGGGGAAGTAGTTATTGAACCACGTATGTTGAAGAGCTTGGGATGGTTTGATTCTATCCTTTGGGTCTCTAACAATCATTTTACTGATTAAGTCCTTGGCCTCGAACGAAATATCGTTCCAAACTTCATCATCGAAGTTATAAGAAGCATTTACAATGCAAAACCTGGTTTCATACTCATTATCACTAGAAAATGGTGCTTGTGCAGATAGCAAGGAATAAATTGTAACGCCCAATGACCAAATGTCAATACTCTCATCATCTGTGGGTTAGTATAAGAAAAAAGCTTTCCATTATGGAAAACCTAGAAAACATACATGGTCTGGATATGTGAATCTCTGGAGCAGCATAATGTTTGGTTCCAAGATACTCACTCATAAGCTCTCCAGGCTTAAATCTTTTTGAGTATCCAAAATCTATGAGAAATATATTGGGGTTATCATAATTGTTATCCATTAGCAAGAAATTCTCCAATTTTATATCTCTATGACAGATACCTACACCATGTAAATACACCAAACAATTTAACATCGAAAAAACAATCTGGCAGGCTATTTGCTCCCTAACTGGTCCGTTATTCAGCACAAAATCGAATAAATCACCACCAGTAGCAAGGGGCATAACAATAGCAGTATATGCTGGATCAAAAATAACATCAAGCACAGACATGATGTTGGGATGACTTATTGAGCGCAAAAAACTAACTTCATCAGCAATTTGCTGGGGTGAACATGGACCGTTAGCTGGTATTAATTTTAGAGCGAGTTTTTGGCACATTGATGGATGAAAAGATTCATATACTTTAGAGTTCTCAGTTGCAATAATAAGACAACCTACTCTATAAGAACCGACGAAATCACCAACAGCCAATTCCATTTATAAAAATGCAAAATATTTACAAAATCGTCACGATGTTGAGTGAAACAGTACCATGATTTTGGGTGATTGTGGACTGCTACTAGTTGTTGAGTCTTGATGAGTGTTATTGTAGTATGAGATAATAAAGAAGATAGTAATGATAAAAATGATTATAGTAAGTATCATTATTACTGTATAAAGAGCTGTGGAGTGAGATACTTCTGGAGTGTTGTTCTGTGTTGGTTGTATTGTGGGTGGCAACATATAGGGATATAGTGCTTCGCAATATTTTGTTGTTGCGTAATGTTGGACTCGAAGTGTTTGTTGGTGAGTTTGGTTATTGATGAGGGTGGTGTTGATATTACCTTTTGTTATATAGCTCGTCTGGTGTGATATGTTGCATTCTAGAACAGTTAATTTGCCTGACAAAGACACACTGAATAAATAATTAAGATTTTTGTCAAAGTTGCAATTCTGCATAGTATAAGAACCAGAACTATCAACATATACAATCCCGTATTGAATGGGGCTATCATTGGCTACAACGTTTAAGTAGCTAAAAGTTCCCAAACTTCCCCCGTTTAAATAAATGCATATGCTATTTTCGACACTATTGTTAGATATTGTACAAAAATTACAAGCAAACCCTAATGGTTTTGATATTCCCATTCCTCCTCCTTGGAAAGCTTTGTTGAAAGAGCTATTTGTATTTAATACTTGTTGGTGTCCGGATGCAAGCATAAATGGATTGAACCCAAAATGAGCTGAACTGCAATAAGCTATTGAAAGAAACTCTACATAATTATCTTGCACTGTTCTGATATATGAAAAATGGTGAAAATCCTTGGCACTGCAACTGTTAGCACATATCATTTTTAATTCTACATTTGCTGAATCAAAATATATGGCACCTCCCCATGAAGAGCATGAGCAGTTGAAAAAGGTAGAAAATGTGATTTTCATGGTTACCACAACATCCATACAATATATAATGCTTCCACGACCATAATATTGAAACGACCTGGAAAAATAACAATTTGAAACAAACACATCTGTGTTATTATAAGATCTTTCTGTGTTGTTAGTATCAGAATTACATTGAACAAGCCAATATATTTCGCTTTTATGGCTTAGAAAGCCGCCAAACTGTTGTATTGCTGTTTCACCCAAATTTGAACCCATCCATTGTTTGTTAAACATTGCAAAAATAGAAGTTAAAAAGGCAATTAGTAGCGTGACTGGTATAGATAATAGCTCAATTTTCAACCTATAACCCTTATTAGCTTTATTCATTCCATAAATTTCCTTTAAAATCCCACTTGAATCCTCAACCCCATATTTAAAATTCCATTTTTCTATTCTTGAATGTGTTTCTGCCCGATAAATAGGCAAATTCCTTACAATCCTCCTAATCCACAAAAAAATCAATATGAAACAAAGGAGAAAACATAATGGAATATAAAACCATATAATACTATACATTTCAAAGCTTATCTTCCTCTTTTCAATATATGAAACAAAACCTGCTTGAGTCTTGAGGAAGACTTGCTCCATATTTTTCAATGAAGTTGCGGGTTTATTAATTACTTTACATTTTTTTCAAAGAATTAAGTGAATTTTTTATAGTTTTTATGAAATATTTCTGAATGATGAAGATCATGTAAATTCAATTATTTCATGTTTATATGGCTTTTGTATTAACATGTTATAAGAAACAACACAGAATTGAAAATGATCTTCGGATGAGATATTTGATTGGGAGAAGGAACCTTCAAGGGTTTGATATCGATAAAACAAAGATTGTTATTGATTAACTCAAGAGCATATGATGCAGATCCCGAATAGCTGCTAATAACTGACACAGGTCCGGTATAAACTTGACCAACATGACTAATCCAATTGTTTTCAAGAGTTGTTGTCGCTGTTTGAGCATAAAAGAGTACCCCATCATTGCTGCTGCATACACAGTACTTTACACTGCCTGTTGCTTGTTGATTGGTATATATCCCATATCCACCAGGACCATAGTTGTTAACTATATTGCAAGACTCTAGATATACTTCTCCGTGATAAAAATAAAGCCCAATAATTGATACTGGGTGGTTATCCGCGAAATTACTGTGAATAATACGAACAGGGGCTGCATAAGCGCACAATAAACATGCTTCCTGGATAACATAGTTTTCGCTACAATTCGTATTTGCAATCTTTTGGTTTCCATAGTAAATAACAATGGGATCCGACCCTGTTCTGACATTTGCAGGAGAACACTCGATAACCGATATATATTCAAGAATGCTAATAGAACTGTCGCTCACATAGCAAAACTGCCCAGCAACCCAACCAGTGGCTGTATTATAGCAGGCCGACACACAAACTTGATTAAAAACAACACCTGTGGAGGTCCCTGTGATGGTAACAACAGCTCCGCTTTGCGATATACAGCCTCTAAAAATCGAATTCTCACATAAAAACTCCATTGAACCGCTCAGGCTGATTGCACTACTTGATGATGAGGTCAAAGATATAAACCATGAATCATAAACATAAATCTTACCACTGTACCCTGATACTTGACTCTTTGTTGTTATGGTGGTCGGAATCCCAGAAAAATATGTACTATATGCACTTAATAAAAACATAACTTTCATCATAAAAATAATCTATTCAAAAACTGGTTGTTAATTCAAATCATTTTTTGCCGCCTATTATTTTCCTTGAAGGGAGTTGTTAAAAAGTACTCAAAAATGGAAATATAAAAAGTGTCAGTCTTTTTCAATACAAAACGATTATTTATATCACATTAAGAACCAAATCCCAAAATAATGTAGATTTATTGAAGTTTTATCGGATATTCCAATTGAATAGTGCTTAATATGTATTCAAAAATGGAAAAACCAAAAGTGTCAATAGAACTAGATGGAGTTGATCATTCGCAAAAAAAGGATCCAGATAGGCAACTCAATTAATTTTTCGAAAAGAGTCGATACTTATGATTATTACAATCAAAAATGGTGTCCATCTCAGTTATCAAAACTATTAGGATATTTATCAGATGATCTTTTCGAATACACATTCAACAAGTCGAAAAAAACGAATTCAAGGGCATTTTCAATATCCTGCATTCATTGTCATCGTCTTATTCTTGTAATCAGGTTCAATTACCAATTGTTGAAAATAAATGTGAAATTTGATCATATTTGCTATCATATGCCTGTTATCAAACTTGATAATAATATGGAATACAATTATACATTATCTTTGAAAAACCATGGTTATCCAAAAATATTTAAAAGCATTGGGAAAATCATATGCAAGAAGAACAGAGATAATCTTGAACTGAACAGTTTATTTTATGAGAACTCTTATTCCAATTTTTCTAAGAGATTGATGAATAGGATCAAAACATGTGGGAGTAGTCTTGAAGAATTCATTGATTTATTATCTGAAAGAGGTGATATTTATGTAAGATTGACAAACAATAACCCATTTTTAGACTATTCTTTTTCACCAAACACACAATTCAATGGTTGCTATCTTAATTCATTATGTTTTGTAGCCCCTTGGGCAAGATCCATTATTGAATGGGGAAAGATTATTGAACTCGATACATCTTTTAAGGCTACGTACCCCTATTGTTATCATATACCTGTTATCATCAAACATAATGTTAGTATCCCATTAGGTTTTATTCTTAACGTCAAGGAGAACGAAGATATTTATCAAATAATGTTTGATTGCTTGAAGAAATCTTGTGGGGAGGCTCATTGTGAAAACTTTGTAGTTCTAAGTGATGGCCACAAAGCTATTGAGACATTTTGTGAAAAGAATGATTTTCAACAATTTTTGTGTTATCGCCACTTCATTGAGAGTTTCGGGTCAAATTCCTATATTGGAAGGGTTGTGTCACATCTATTATATTGCATTTCTGAGGAGAGTTTTCAACAAGAGTTATCGTATTCTATATCTGAGATTCAAGAATATTTATCAAGATATCCAATTGAAGAAATTCATCTTCAAAGATTTGGTTCATATACTGGTTACAAAATTGGAAAAAATTCGATTCAGCCAAAAAATCCAGAGATTCTAAAGAAACTAGCTATGTGGATGAGATCAGGAATACCAACCTGTACCAATCATGTAGAGAGTTATCATAGCAAAATAAATCAGAAGCTCAAATGTAATACCAATTTCGTCACAGGTATACTCACAATTCTGGAATATATAAACAATAAGTTTGAAAAAACAAAAGAATCTGTCAATAAAGGGATTAAATTGGAACTAAGAACAATCGAGAAAATGTCCAATACAGATGATGATATTCATGAGTGTGATTGTGACTATTCTAAGAGGCTGGAATTGAAATATGGACTCAAAATGCCGTGTTATCATGTCTATAGACACTGGGAAAAGCATAATATGTTGCCACTTCAATTATCTTTTCCGAAAATTTCTAACAAAGAGGTTTTCACCAAAAATATCGAGTTGATTTCTTCATCAGATCCCATAGTGGCATCAAAAAAGAAGAAAATGAAATGTTTTAGCATTATTCGCGAGATTAATGATTTCGATAAGTATAGCAGAAGTGGAAAAAACTTTATGAAGGCAGTATATGACGTTTCTTTGAAGAATAGAATAGGATTTCAAGAGGCAGAGATCTTCTGTTCTTCGATACTATTAAATGATTTATAATTAATGCTTAAGGACTTATCTCATCCAATAACAAATGCGAAGTTTAATTTAATGTGTTGGACAAATGAGGAAAAACTTAAACAAGTTCTGGAGAGCTTATATAGTAAACCCTAATAGATAGAACAGTCTTATTTGTAATCATATCTACAATATTCATGGTGTGATTATTTGTCACTTTTCATTTTTCCAAATTTGAATACTTATTTTTATCAGCCTTCCTTGAAAGTACTCATGGGTTGATACTTGGGGACTTGGTTGTGATTTAAACAAGATTAATTCAAAGCTTCCTCTGGACCGTGCTCATGTTATTACTCACACATGGACTACATTTCATGGGTTCTCTGCTGTTGACGACCAAATGTAAAGATCCTGACGCATTTACAAGGGATTAAACGATGTGCATGACTTGAATCCGCTGCGTATGTAGGCATACGCATTTGTGTGTGCACAATTCACACATGTTCATACAAAAATAATCCATTATTTAAAATGTGACATTCAATGTTTCCCAATCCATATTTAAAGTAATTATTTCATCTATGTGATTAACTAGAAATTCCTTGAGTCTTGAGACAATATTGAATACCATACTCATTCAAGGGATCATTTTCATTTTCTTTCTCAAAGTATGTTTTATCAATAGCATGGGTTTATTTTTCTTTAAACAAAACAATTTAAACCAGTACTCTCTTTCGGAAAAAAAAACCAACAACAAAGTACCAACTATGATCGATTTTTATATCCCATGTTAGGACTAATAATCTCCTTGTTTTCACGAACAAGACATGGCAATGATATGTCTTTAGTTGTTTTCAATAGCTTTGAGCACCTACTTATTTGCTTAAGAAATGAACGTTTACTTTTACTTATCTAAATGGAAAGTGACATTCTTTTACCCAGCTATTACCAAAACAGCAATGTTTTTTTCGCAATTTCGATGATTATTGGAACTCTTTTATCATTATTGTTTCTGTATTTAATTAAAAAACCGAAAAAAGTAGAAAATCAGGTTATTGTTGTTGATAAATGGTATGAAAAGATTGTAGAAGAAAAGAAGGCAAAAGAATACTATTTTAAGTGAAATGAATATATCTTCCCGTTTTCTCCAGCAAAAAATATTGTTTTGTTTTCAGAAATGTATGAGGCTGATAAAAACAAGCAAGGAGTGTCGATTTGTTGAGCATCAGCTGGAAATGGAATTTTAATGAAAGAAATTGTACGGTTTTCATATCCTGTAACTAAAAACTCGGAGTAACTATGAATCGTTATTGTTGATTGAAAAACAATAATTGAGTTCATCTCCACTGTCGAAACCAAATTACATCGCATTCCATAACATGACAAGAGTGTTTTTGGTGTTGATTTTTGATCAAATATTTGAGTGGATACAATAATATTACCATTTTTCGTTATAAGTACATTTTTTGGTTCACCAATAAGTCGTGCTGATGATAGAAATGATGCAGTTCTTAATGAAGAGAGAATTAAAAGATCGCCATCAATGCTTGCAATCAAATCAAGATCAATGCATATAGATACATCAATAATAGGCTTGCTATGCACAATTGAAGATAATCTTGATGATGATACACATTCATTTCCATAATAGTTTCGATGATATATTAACATCGAAGAATCTGTTGAAACACTACACATTGATACTCTTAGATCCGATGATATTGGATATCTGCAAGCATCCAATGCAACAGAATTGATCACACTTGGGTGAGGAGATGAAATAAAAAGCTCAGTGGCTTTTGTGTCCGAAATATGGAAGAGAGTAAATTGATGACTCCACGGAGATGAGAGAATAAAATAGTTCTCGCTCGCATTGTAATTCGAATAGTTAGATATGCAGAATGTATTTGCAAAATGCTCCGAAAACCTTTGGTCAAATTCAACAGAATGAGTTTGTTTGAATACTCCTTTTGAATATTTAAATCGCACTATTTCACAAGAACTCAATATGCAGACAAGTTTGTTGTTATGAGATGTGATTGAAACAACTCCGCCTATTATATTTTCTTCCACAAAATTGGAACAAGAAAAACGGGGTATAAAGAAAGATAGGTTTCTTTGAGGCGATTTTTCAATAAATAATTGCATTGGAGAAACACCAAAATTTAAAGCATGATTCAGAATGCTTTGTCTGAAATCGGAAAAGAGTGGATTTTCTAATGACTCATGGTACGAAAATGGATGAAAATCATTGATCGCTTCTATGGCTGGCTGTCCTCGTTGTTTGTAGCCAAATATTAAATCTACCCATTCATTCAGCATTGAACTAGAAATCGGAGATTCTAAAGCATCTCTGTTAATTCTAATAAAATCAGAAGGGGTTGTGGCCCAGTTTGGTAATATTACATCATCGATTCTCTTATCATTGGCAGTTTTTCCTAAATCAAAACCATTCATGTTTGTTAAAAATGAATCCAAAGAGAAAAACTCTGGTATCAGTTCTCGAAAATCGGAGCCAGTACCTGTAACAGAATTCCAAGTCATTGGAATCGAATAAAACAATCTATCAGTAATATCAAATTTCCCGCTTTGTAATTCAATATGAAGTGTGGTAAAAGGCTCTACCCTGATTAAAAAATTGATAATGGCTCCTGGATTAGAGTAGAAAATTCTAAAGTGGCATTTCATCATTGGATCATCAAACTCGTTGAATAGATTGACAATATCATTAAGTCGACTATGGTTTAAAGTACCAATAGGCTTCGAAAGGTCCCTATATACAGAAGAGTCATATAAATCAATAGATTTGGAAGTATAATCAGATAATATCCATGGAAATATTGGATATTGAGTTAAATCATTGAAAGAACGACCACTAATGATATTTAACCAATATAAATATTCATAGTTGCTTATCTGTCCATTTCTCCACATTTCAACAATTTTAAAATCTTTCAAAACTCTTGAAGGAGAATCGTTTTGGATATAAATCCTGTTTGATTTCATTCTTTTTAGAAAAGAGTCACGCATGGATCCGGGGAATACAAAGAAATAAGAAACCATGCTTTTTGTGAATACTTCACATGCTACAGATTCGTGTGCATAGTTTCTCTTCAAAATAAACATAATCTCATCCCGTTGAATTTCTATAAATGTTCTCTTACATATCTTACTTTGAGAAAATGGAGATATCCTTTCATTTGACTGATATGTAATTGAGCTACTAAAAAGATGAACAATACCTGTATAATTATAACTCAAAGATACCATTTGGCACTCAGAAGAAAAGAATGCCTGTTTTGGGCTACCTATCTCTCTTAAAACAATAGGTTTGGAATTTGGAAGAGGCGAACATGCTTCGATTTGCCCACTATCTCGAGCTATTGAAGCATCAGAATGTGATTGGAAGTGCCTGTTCTTCTTAAGTCTATACCTCCTTCCGGTTTTATCAAGGGTAGGATCGAGCTTTAACTGATGATCAGACTGGGGTTTCGACCAAACTCCGCCATTCTCAGTTATTTTAGCTCTCAAAGCGTTCCATGCTCTTTCATTTTGGATATGAACTTGTTCGTCCCTCAGGGTTTCTTGTTCCAATGCTTCTGAAACAATACTTTGTGCATGAACAAAAGTCTTTGAAGAGATATTTATCGGCTTAACTATGCCATAATGATTTCTGTATATTGTTAAATGTCTATCAATCTGCAAGAAAATTGAACTATAGAAAAGAGGAATAATACAAGCTATTTGGGATTCAACTTTGGTTTTAACTTGATTTGCTGTTAAATCTAGAAATGATGGATCGGCAAGATAATTAGTTTTAATATAAACAGATAGTATTTGTCTTGACGAATTGGATACTGATGGATGGGAATACATATAAAAAAGGGCGTTTTTGGAATCAGAATCAGATGGTTTGGCGGTATCATACAAATGAATTAGTTCGAGAATAAATTGTTGAGCTTGGCTGGATTTTTGTTTTGATAGCAAACATATTAGTAATGCAATAAAAACTACATTTGATACATGTTCATTGTCCTCGATCTTTGTTGTTTTCCATATCATATCATTAGCCATCAAATAAGATATTGTTTTCGTGAGTAATGCTATTACAACAGGAGAGTCATATTCAAGCTCAATACTTGGCTTAAATGATATGTTGGGTCTTTTTTCCGGGAAAACTGATAAAAAGTATTCATTAATTGATATTCCTTTGGGCATTTTCCTTTGTCGAGCAAATGTTGGTTGGATACAAAAGAAAATAAAAATATATCTTAGCATTTCATCAATTGAGTTATCTACAATAAATGCTGTTAAAACCCTACCAATCCATTCATAAAATTGTCCATCAATGGCCGAAAATATTAGAAGAATAAATGAATAATAATATCCAAGATCAAATTTTTGTCGATTAATTTTTAACTCATGAAGCATAATTTCAATTATTAACTGAATTGCCTTTTCTTCTCGCTCAAATCCAATACCAATATATGATATCCAGTAAACCCATGTGTTATTGGAAATAACAATATCTTTTGATTCAGAAAATTCTCGGATGTTATCAAATAATATTTTTATATTATGAAAGGCCTGCTTTGAAGATGCATTTTGCAAAATTGAGCAGAATAGAGGCAAAAACTCAAAATTCTTAGATGGAAGACTATTTGAAAACACAACAGGAACGCTTTGAAATCTCCATTGTACCTGATCATTTATAAAACCGAGAACCACAGATAATAACTTGTCAGCATTTATTGATAATCCTGTTTTCACAATAGATAGTATGGGATTCAATACAGAATCTTTGTTTTGTGTCATCTTATATATCATAAAAGATACATGCAAAGCCCAGAAGCATACCTGTTCGTTATCGGATAATAATAAATTGATAAATGGTTTAACTCCTTTGAACTCCGTCAAAACACCAATAATTGAATCTGGTTTCTTCTGCAGTATATTGTAAATCACCATAAGCAATCCCTCTGTTACAAATGGGCACTGTAAATTTATTGAGCTTGATATGAGCAATGATGAATCTGTTTCTGATAATCCTTGACAACCTAATACAACCAAAACGTTCATAGAATTTGTAAATGAAGCTGGGTTATGATCATTGCTAAAATATCTATAAAATTTCACAAGAAGGGTTACAAAATCTATTGATGCAACATAGCTTGATTCATGATTTTTGAAAAAACTCGATAATGAAGTGCTTATGCCAATATGAATAAACTCTTTGGGGAACTGCTTCCAGTATTCAAAGTCCATCCAAAATGATGTAAAGAACTCTGTGTGAGATTTTTCATCTTTCATTAAAAGCAAAATTGCTAAAAAATCATTGACAGCTTCAAAATCCCATTTATCTGGATGAATTTGATGTAACAAGTGTGACAGGGATCTGAAAAACAATTGATCATGGAACATTGTCTCATCTTTTCGGCAAAGCACCAAAAAAAGTCTCGCCAAATTCTTTAAAATTATCGATGATTGGGGGAACTCATTCACTCTTTCAAAAAAAGGCAAATATGATGAGGGACCTCCCGCCAAAGGTATGATATCATAAAATGAAACTGGGAACGGAACTGAGTGGTCAAAAGATATGGATTTCTCTGTATCATTTTGTTTGATTAATAGTTTCTCAACAGTGATATCACTATGTAATAATAGTTCGAATGTAAGCATAGATGATGATATTTTAAAACCTTTTGGAAGCCTCAATTCGATCATATTATCGTCAGACGATAATAAAACAGAATCAGTCGACAAAGTAAATGAGTATCGATGCCATTTCCCTGTTGGAAGAACTTTGGGATTGGAAAAAACAGAATCTGTGAGAGATTGAATACAAAGACTAAATGATTGTCCTATGTTAAGGGTAAATACATCAGAAAGTGAAGAAATACGTATGATCGAACTAGATAGGGGTTTAGAATGGAATGCAGAAAACGAGACCGTAAACTTATTTAATTTGGTAAAAACAGGATTGATATATCTATTAGGCTCTCCTTCAATTGAAAACCCATGAGAGAAAAGATATGGTTGCTGGAGCCTAATCATATCAGAAGAAATTTGGAGAAAAGTAGATAATAATTCTTCTGTGCCGTCTTTCATTTTTTGAAATAGCATTCCAAGTTCTTTGGCACTAAAGAAATATGATCCGACACATTTTATAATCTCAAATACCTGCGGTGGAGTTGAATGATCAATTTCATTAACAATACTTGAGAAAAAACCACTTTGGTAGCATCTCCAAGAGTTTTCAATAGATCCTTTGAGTAGGCTAAGAATGAAATCCAAGGCTTCACACTGTTTGGGTGTTCTGAACGAGGAATAATACAATATCTTTAGTGCGGAAACATTTCTTAAAACTTTTCTGGTTGCTAAAGGTAGTACAATCTGGTCGTTTACAATTATTGAACAAATTGTACTAAAAATCACATCATCAATTGTTAATTGAGAAAGAGTATCAATAATTTCTCGGGTATTCAATTTATAGTGAATTGAGGATTGTGTTGATCTATAAAAGGAGAAACATAAGCGTAAAAAAGAATTCATCAAATCTTGTCTAAAAATTCTAGATTTTGGATTGTTAACAAACGCATTAATATGATTTGCGATAATGTTGAGAAGATCAAGTTCTTGGAAAATGAAACAATTTATATTAGACGATGAACAGAAAGCGGATTCAATCAAATTGATTAACTGTATTACTATTATCAAGTGATTCTCTGATAATTCAGTTTTTTGTATTTCAGAAAACAAGAGGATAATTTTGGAAAATATTATTCCATCTTCTGATGATGAAATTCCATAACCAAGAAGTTTAATTCCTACGGGGTTAGCTTGCTTTTCAAATAATAAACTAAATAAATAGTTGATCCTTTCTATCTTTGATAAAAAATATCGGGAAAACTCAATACTAGACATTAACTGAAGGAAAAATGTAAAGATATGATTTCTATAAACTAAAGCATATTCCATAAAAACAGAATTATCTAAAATTGCTTGTTTGCATTTTAGATCGTAATCTATCAGTGTATCCACAAGTGATGTAGAAACAATAGACCTGACAATCCTAGTGTGAAATAAAGCCGAAAGTCGTTCTAGTAGAGAAATATTCTCCAAAAAAAGTTCTGGAATTCCAAATGATATATATTTAACCATACAATTAATGAGTTCTATATGATTTGTATCTGATGCTGTAAGAGAGAGGTGCAGCAAGGTGTATGTCAATGACCTTGTTTCTTTATAAAAAATATTGTCTGATCTAATTGCATCAGAAGAAAATGAATAATCATTGATAATCAACCTCCATATTAAATCATCATCTTTGAATATTTTTTTTAAATTCAATGGATTTGACTTAACTAATAATGATAATAAATAGAGTTGGAAAATAGGGTTATATTGTTCTCTTTGATATTTAATAATATGTAGAACATATTCATCAAAAAATGATTGATGAGTGCTACACAACTCCTCAATATACTTTTTTGCTCCAAGAAGAGATTGCTCAATGGTTAAAGAATCATTTATCAGAACTCCCATTTTTGGCCTTTCAAATGGACCTAAATATTGATCTTTTCCGAGGGTTCTTATGTCGATAATCTCAAGTAATGATGTTTCATATAGCCTTTCTGGAACAAATATTATTTCACTATTGTTAAGTATTGGTGGTGTCATACTGTTTTGCAAACATTTTTTGACAAAAGAAAAGATTCTAAATGAATCTGGCAACAAATAAGACGACGAAAAAATTAATTGTATATGAATTGCAATCTCTCCAATCCTTTTCATGGCATCATCATGTTCAATAGATTCTGTAACAAAATCAAGCAATAAATTAGAAATACGAAATATTCTTTTCATAATGTCATCACTGATTGAAATATTGCTCGTTTTGATTTGCAACAATGCTTTGGAAAACTCTGTAATTTCTAAAATAGAATTTGGCCCTAAAATATGGTGCTCAGTGAGAGATTCATATGTACACACTAGAAATTGAATCATTTGATCTGAGTGTTGACGTGATACAGAATATGTGCATAAAACAGATGCAATAGAATGCCCCAAAGCAAGAGTTTCGTGTATAAATCTTAATGGTGGCTTCATAATCATTAGGGCCCCAATGTGTTTCTTTATGGTGTTACAAATTGGAAGGAAAACATCAATAAAATCTTCTCCGATATCATTTGGAAAAGCAAATATACATTTTGCAATGAATTGTAATGCTGGAAAAGCTATATATGCTATTTGAGGACTATCTTGACATTTTGCAAAAATTGGTAAAACTCCTTCAAACTGAAAAGCAAGACAAAACAGAGACCTATATAAATGGGGAGCAATTATAGATACTATATTGTTATTAACTCGCAATTTCCCCTTTTCGTCCATCAAATGAGACCAAAACAAAAAATAAGCTTGGCTTATTGGCCTTCGTAGATTTAAACATTGCGAAATCGTTCCCTCAAGATTTTTTTTCAAGTTATCACCATCTTTAATTACTTGAGAAATCGGGATATCTAATAAATCAAATTGAGCAAACAAATCCATAAGAAAAGGATCTGCTTTTAAAAGAGGATTTTTGGTTGGCGTTTCTTTTGTGAAATAACCAATTGCTGCTTTTGTTTGAGGATCATCAATATTGGCTACAAGGTATAAAAATCTTGCCTTGTCGATCATTATTTCTTATGTTGTTACTAGTACAAAACTCAATCCTGCAAATGAATGATAAATGTGTATAATACATATGATATATTTTGTTTCAAGTACCTAATTTGATTTATTAAGATAGAAACATAAAAGGGCAACACTTCGATGAACTGTTCAGAAGGATTTTGTTCCATTTGATTATAAAAGAGTTTCAAAGAAGGAATATATATGGTTATTTGGATTTTTTCTTCAATTTGGTGCATCCCTCATTCAATGATCAGTGTTAGATTTCCCATTTTTAATGATTATGGTTATAACCTGAGGATAAAATTTATATGAAAAAAAGGAGTGGATGTGATCTATCGAAGCTTCAGAAACCCAAATCAGCCGAGTTTTTTGAAGAAATAGAAAATGTTTATGGAAAATTATTGCCAAATCAAGCTCATGCTTTTTTTGGTTTAATGATTGATCATTTAAATAGTATTTTCTCTCCTTCAATATATAAGGAAATTGTTAATTCAATATCTTCCTTAATGAAAAAAGATGTATTTAGGAAAATATGGATTGCTGGAGGATTTACAAAAAAACTTCCTTTTGGTAATCCTTCAATTCACAAATATATTCTTGATTTTTTGTACCATATTATTACCAAAGATCCTAATTCATTGGATGTTTCTCAGCAATCTGATTTAGAATGCTTGATCACTAATAATCCATCAAAAATGCTTGTTGTTTTCAGTATGTATGGATGTCAATTCAACGATATTGATGATCCAAAACTTATTGTAGATTCTATTTTAGATTTTTCTAGTATATATGTGAATTCTAATGAATCTGAAAACTATATTACCTTATTAACAAATATGGCATTGTGTTTTCCAGATTTATGTAGTGCTTTTAATGATAAGATTAATAATGCTTTTTTTGGATTTTTGGGAGAAAACAATTTAAACATTGTAAAATATACATACGAAAGTATGGCAAATCTGGTTACACATGTGAAATTCTCTGATTTAAATGTGTCTCTATTTCGAAAACAGATTAAAATCTCTGATCTAGCGGATACTATTATCGACTATTTAGTAGTTGATTCCATTAGAATTGAGTTTTACTCTAATCTGAAAGTATTGTCATCTTTATTAAGATGCTCATCCACAAATGTAAAAGCAACGTTGGTTCTGATTAAAGCAACGCATGAGCCTGATGTAGCGTTGCAACTTACCAGACTCTCAAATTGGATGACGAGTAATTTGCCAACACTTCATGACACATTCAGGCTTTTTTTATCTGTTTTCTATCATAAATCTTGTAGAAAACTATTATTTTCTTTTCATGAATTCCCCGGGTTCTGTTATCAAATATCCCATATACAGAGTGTAGGGTATGTCTCAACAATATTGAAAATCTTATCAATGTGTGATATTACTATTGAAATGGTCTCATCATTGTCTGATAATGGCTTTATGATTTCGATACTAGACACCTGTCAGTATATGGATCATATCATTTCATACCAAGCATTACTTGCGTTTTTTTATCATATTGTTAACATGAAGTTTCTTGCGGAGTTTTTGAAACTCTGCCAAATTATACAGATAATATTTTGTTCTCATTTTGATTTAGTTGATTATGCCTCAAAAGTTGCTTTATCCCTTTTGAAATACAAGAAATGTAAGAAGTTTTTTGCTTCTGCTGAATTCCTGGAAATATTAGAGAAAAGCACAAGGTCTAATAAAAGTTCTCGAAAACTTTTATCGAAAATAACATCAAGAATTGATCAAGATTAGTTTATTCAAAGAAAATAGGGGGTACTATCCCACTAGGAGTCAATGTTGGCTTAGGAGATGAAGGCGGGTTTAACAAATCAATGCTTGAACAAGACTTTTGAGTCTTAATCACAGGTGAAGATGCAAAAAAAGTATGACTCATCTTAGGCATTTCTCTATCATTTTGTACAAACCAAAAATGTGGTTGTGCCTGCATTGAAGAAAATCTCCTTACAGGATTTGGGTTTAACATTTTTTCAACTAAAGAGAATGATGTTGTGGTCATTCTCTCAGGCTTTTGGAGGGTACCTGTGGTAATAACTTTATATAAGGCGGAATCTGATACTTTTGACCATGGTATTTCCCCATTAAGCATGAAATATATTGCTAATCCAGCTGCCCAATCATCAAGTTGAACACCATAGCAAACATCACCTTTGATTGCTTCAGGTGGAGCCCATGATTTTGGGCATAGTATACCTTTGATAGCTTCTGTACGACCATTTCTCATAATATTGTTCAAATTATCTAATCTTACAAACTCTTTTCCATTAAAAGTTTTGATTAGAATTGAATCAGGGCTGATACCACAATGCGCAATATTATTTGCGTGAAGATAAACCAAGCCATCAATAATTTGCTTTCCTATTCTTCTGGCCCTATCTTCTGTCATTGATCCCCTGCAGCTTATCTCTGATTGCAAAGATATCCCATCGAAACTATCAGTAATCGTGTAAAAATTTTCTTCATCTTCGAAATTCTCAATAAAAACGCTCACTGATGGATGAGATATTTCCGATATAAGGTCTCTTTCATCTTGAAAACATTTAAATAAGTCTTTATCATTCTTAATACTTTTTGGGGTTTTAAGAACTGATAAATATTGGCCATCTTTCAAAGAGAAGGCAGAATATATATTGCCAAACCGGGTCTTACAAATAATATTAATAAATTTATAGTGCTGTGTCACAGTGATCAATTCCATTTTGGCTTTGAATCCTTTGTAACACCGTTACATTTTTGTATGAATGTAACAAGTCTACAATTTTTTGAATACAAATTAATCGTTAATTTTACATTTTAAAGGGTAATTTTTTCTCACTCAGTACAAGAATGATGAAAATGAAAAATGGACAACTGTGCGCTGCATGTGTAAACTACGCAGATACCAATGGCTATTCGTGGATTATTGCCAGATATGAGCGTAGAAATCACTCTGGTAAAATCATTGTAAGAGATGAGTTTTGTGAGAATCCAGAATTCGAGAGATATTCAATAGAAACAAATCAAATTATTCCATTTCCTATTAATGATGAAGTATACAGCGCTGGAGATCCTGTATTAGCCTTATGGTATGATTCTGAAACGAAAGAATGGTCAACAATGTTTTATGGAGCCGTTGTTGTTGAAGTTAAATCTGGAACTATTTTAACGATTAAATATAAAGGGTCAAATATATTGGTTGATTTAGATAAATCCAAAGTATCCAAATATCCTGAAGGATTTGAAATTATAGCCGAAGAAGAAGATTTATTAGAAGAGGAAACTAGCGTTAGCAAGAGCGAGGATCTGGAGAATGAAAATTCTAAGACATTGAGCGCTGCAAAAATGAATGAACCCACTAAATCTAATCAAAAAGAATCCAAGAAAAGGGCAGAGACTCCACAAGAAGAAAGGAGACTTAATTTTCTATTAGATAGACCTGTGCAAGCAAGAGAGCAAACTGATTATCGTCCCCTTTCTGATGATGATTTTTCCAGACTGGCTGGAAACCTCCCTCCTCATAACAGAATGCATGTTAAGAAAGGAACACCATTAATAGATTTTCTTCAAGATCCTGATATATTCCCAAAAAGCTCTCCTCATGTAACCGGGAATGGTGTTTTAAGGATAAAACAAGTAGAAGAAGAGATACAATCAGAGTTAGTTAAAAATCCAGATGTTAAATGTGGAAGGCTTTCAAAGCTGTTTCACCAATGGAGAGTATAATAAAGATAGTTTTTATTGGAAAGTTTTGTTTATTACTACATCTATTGTGGGATGTTGTTCAGTTTTCAGTGTCAGAAGTTGATTAATTGCGTGTTCGGTTTGAATAAACTGTTGACATATATCTCCTTTCTTAGAAGAGAATCTCTCTTCCAATTGCTTCACCTGTTGTTCAATCAAAATCACCGATTTCTCTTTTGAAAGAACTTGTGATTCATACATTTGAAGCTCGCCTATTACAATATCATTTCTTTCTAGTTTCTCATTATTTGAAATATTCTTAATCCTTAATTGATTCTCTGTATTCCTAACTTTTTCGAGTAATTCAATATTCTCCTTAATCCTATTATCATTATGGAGGCTATCCCGATTGATGTTAGAGAGTCTTCTTTTTAACTGTACAGACACTACATTCAGTTCATCTAATTTGGAATTTAATAAAGATAATGAGTCGTTGGTGTTAATAATCTGTTCGAAAAGCATATTCTTTGTTTGGATGTTACTTTGGAGAACAATAATTTTATTCATTTTTGATCTTAATTGCTTATCATATAATACTCTTTCGTTTTGAAGCTTTTCGAAAAAAATAATATTTTGGTTACTCAGTTCCCTGGTCTTTTTTCTTAATTCATCAATGAACTTCTTGATCATATTAATGGTCTGTGAAACCTTGATTGGTGGTGTCTTTTTAGAATAAATGGAAAATGCTTGTTGATATTTCTTCCTTGATCTTTTTAAAATAGAATCAATATTAGTCCTTTTGGCACTGTACTTCGATATTTCATCCTTTTTCCCGGTTAATTCAATTCTTTTCACCTGATTTCGATTCTCGATCTCAATAATCTCATTAATTTGTTTAAAATCGGTTTCTTTATCATTTTCATCGCTCAACTTATACTGCATCATATTGTTTTTGTTTTCTAAATCCTCAATATCATCATGAAAAAAAATTGGTATTGTCTGTGATAATACAGAGGTCGCTAATATTTCTCTTCTGGATAATTCATCTTGCATTGAATGGATAAAAGTTATTTCTTTTTCTGCTAACTCTAAATCTTCTGAGTAATCATGACTTTGGCGAAGATTTCTTCCAAAAAAGGATGAGTTCTTGTTTAGTTCAACAATTTTCATTCTCATTGTGTTTTGTCGTCTTGTTCTTTCCATTCGTCTCTCAGTTATCTCAAACATTTTTTACCTACAAAAAAATCATCATTCCAAAATATGGAGATTTACTGATAAAATGATTCAACTGGGAGACATCTCCCTTCGGCTCATTATTTAACCCAGAAATCTTATTAAAACATGTGAAAACCTGATTCACTACTGTTCAAAGCGAGATATATTTCATGTTCCTGATGATCTTTAAGTAGTTAAACTACTCTAATTGTTCTTGGTTCATGATTAAAATATCAAATGTAATTAAAAAAGGAATTTGATTTTTCACATTTCAATATACGTGAAAAAGCTTTAATATGTATATAGATTCATTATATTATGGTCATATTCAACTGCATTTAGCATTTATTAAGAATACCAAACTACAGCAATAATTATGGAAAAAATTCAACAATTTCATATACCCACTAATATAACAGCTCAAAAAAACAAAAAATAGATATTTCCTATAAATATTTAGTGAGGTGTGAATGAGCTCTTAATGAGGATAAAAAGGGTATTAACGTTTATATAAATGATAACACAAGAGATTGATCAATATGAGACAAACCTTGAGAAATACTTACAAAATATCAATGACGAGGTAGAAAAGTGTGTTTTATCATTTGAAAATAGAGATTTTGCCTTTTTTAAAGGAAGTTTACCAAATATTAATACTCTTTTGGAATACCGTCAAGAAAGAGAGTCTTTTTTATCCAATATCGAAGAAAATAGTATTGTTCCAAAACCAGACATGTATTATGAAAAGATTATTAATGACATATTATCATTTGACCAAGTCCTTTCTTCTGGAAATTCGTTTTTGGCTGGATTTTATACCAAAGAGATTAGCAGAATTGAAAGAATTAGGAAAAATGTGTTGCAATATAGCCAGTGCAATCCTTCAATCATAACAGAGAAAGGGTTTTTTCCATACATTGAGTCTCTTACCAAATTGCATTCTGAATTCTCTAAATCATTATTTAGGATCTCCTCAACTAATAATGTTTCGAATGATCCCGATGATTTGAGTTATGTAATTGGATCTCTAGTTGTTGATAGGAAGAAATGTCAGTATATAGATTCTATCATAATTATGAGTAAAAGAATTGCATATTCGAGAAGAAAAGATATAATTATTGAGTCATTAGAAAGAGCGGAATCAGATCTCATATCATCTGGTTTGAATAAGCCCCCGAAAGTTCCATATTGTTTATCCGAATCATCACAGATCGATGATTCTTTGACAAACTTGGCGAATTTTTTCGGAATATTTTCGGATATTAATGAGAATGATGGTCAAAGTTTTATTTTTTCTTGTGAGAGAGTTTTCACACAGTTCTGGGAGAAGATTCATACTGATGAGAAGGTATTGGAAAGTGTTTCTGAGCCGAAAGGAAAGCTAAATGAAAATCCAAATGTAGTTGCTGATGAGATTTTGTTATCTCAAGTTCCTATCGATGAAAGGTTTAAAGCATCTTGGAATCTAATCACAAAAGACAATCTTGAACATGTTTTGTTCCATGTAAAAGATCAGATGGCAAACTATGATCAGAATGTTAATGGCAGTAAATACTATTATGGTGGTCTCCTAAGAAGAAGGGAGCCACTTTCAAAAGATAAAATCGGTATATGGTTCAAATTGAGATTACTCAAAGCTAGATACATTTACAAATTGATTTTATCATATTTTAACTATTTTGAAGCAATTAAGCAAAACCTAACAGGGTTAAAATATTCTTTGAATAGTAACCATAAGAATTATGGCTTCCTTGAAGTATTTAATAAGAATCAGGATATTATGTTTTCAACATCAATATCACATGCGAATAATATTCAGAATTTTATCTTGACAATAGCATCACATTATACAAGTATAGCAGAAGCCAAAAACATTGAAGCAAGAGAATCTAGAGAAAAAATCATTGATTGCTCTCAGATTATTGAAGATCTATTGGTTCTAGAACATCGTTTTTTAATTGAAAAGTGTAAAGTAATTGAGTCATTATATGAAATTGCTATTAATACCGGAGATAAAACATGTTTCAGAATTATAAATGAAATAGTTGATCAACGTCCTTTGATTAGAATCAATTTATTTAATAGCTATGATGCTCCATATAATTTGGCAATTGATTCTATGAAGTTTAAAGCAGATTTATATCGATTAATACTTAATAATTGCATCCTTCATGAGAAACATGTTCAATCTTGTTTACCTGAATCAATTTCTTTATTTGAAAGATCTTTTGATACTTCTGATATATTCATAAGAGGAATGTTTCCAAGTTCTTTGCCTGTTAGTCCATTCGATTTTTTTGCTTCGATATCAAAAATTCCTTGTTTGGATACCATTTTTCATGCTATTGCATCGGAATTCTGTGAATGCATTGATCTGAATTCATATAGATTCTTTGAATATATTGAATTTTTCATAATGAAAACTCTTTTAGGAGAAATTAAACGTGTATCTCAAAATGGTGGATTCCCATATTCTATTGCAAGCTATCCTTTTTATTGTGATATCTCTGCCTCTCCTTATTCTTTACTATCATCTCCATATCTTACAGAAATAAATCAGGTATTCAATCTCATAGATTCGATACCAAAAAGCCGAAGATATAGGTTTTCTAACAACTATTTATACATTTTAAGAGTGTGTTGGGAACTTCAAGATTTAATACTTGATTCTGATATTTTGCAAAGTGTTTACTTGGATCAGGGGTCAATTTCGGGTGTTGCTGATCCAAGAATATATTTGTCTCCTTTCCGTGAGATGGCTAGATCTGATATGATAGATATGAATGATGCTCTTTCTAGCGGTAAAATTCTTCACTTTGCTTTAATTGATTATGATCAGGCTGAATTTGATTTTAGTAACCCAACAAGTTTGAAAAAGTTTATTTCCTCGAGTGATTTTTCTTTTATTCAAAGGCTATTTCATTTTCAAAAAATGCATGTATTCATAATGGAAACTGCAGTAAGGTATAATCAACTATTCCTTGATAATGAAATAATCATGGAACATTTTGGCTTTACAGATTCTGATTCTGTTGATGTGTTTTTAACCCAAGCTGCAAATGAAGATTCTTCTGGTGCAAGTACATTTGTTCGCTCTTTTTTATCTTCAACATTATTTTTGGATTCTCAATATTTGATAGAAAATAACAAAAAAGCTCATAGCAAGCGCGAATGGTGCTTTTTAAACATTAAGAGCACCAAACTTCAAACAAGACTGGTTTTAAATGCGCAAGTTAAACAAAAAACTCTTTCTGAGATTGATCTTTATCAAAACTATGTTCGAGATATTGTCGAAGCATTTAGTGCTTCATCTTATAGAGTTGAAATGTCATATATATGCAGGTTTGAGCGGCATTTATTGCTAATGAATACTTTTTCAGATGCATTCATAGTAGATTCTACAAAAATTACTCTTGTGAATGAAGCAGGGAGAGTTCAAAACCATTTTGTTGTTCCCAGTTGGATTGATGTTTTATCTCTTGTTAGAACTGCTCCCATACCTAGACAAGCAGCGATATTGAAAACAGTTTTATCCCATGTATGTTATTTATGTCAAATTCTATACCTAATTCGTTTTGAGTGTGGTATAAACCAATCAAAAGATGTTTCTTTACTATCACTACTGAAAGGGAGTTTTAAAATGGAAACATCTGTACCACAGAAGCTTTTAAATGAACTTGGGAGGCTCCCTGGTGGAAATGAGTTTGATGTGTGTTCAAAATACCTTGAAGATAAGTTCTCTTTCTTACTTAAAAGAATGGAATTGGCTGTATTATCCTCATATGAATATTCATTTGTTTCAATTACTGGAATAGATTCTTCCCTTAGATCATATATGTTATCATTTTATGGACTTATTAAGAATCCACCATGTTCTTATTCCGGTTTCATCAATATTGAAAGGTATGTTCCGTTGTGGAACCAAATGTTTATGTGTAATACATGTGAACAAAATAGATCAGAAACAATACGCCAACTGGCTATCGTTGATCAAAGAGTTGAGAACTCTCTGTCATTACGCAGAATTCATAGTATTTTGGAGAGTTATCAAGCTTTGACAGATTCAATCGACTTTATGTCATTAGCTTTGAAGCATATACGTATTAAATTTGCATATATGTGTCTTCTAGATGGAAAACCCTATAGAACACTCAATAATCCTTTTTCTGAAGTAAGAGATGAGTCCTTTAGTTATGGTATTACAAGTTGGAATGGGGGAATTGTTCCTAAAAGCAGTAAATCACTAATACCTAAGGAAGATACTCCTATATCACATAACTATGAGACAATACCTGAAGATAAAATCCTAAACTCTCAAATAGAGACTGCAAAATATGAATGTAATCGAATTATTCTACATCACCAGGTAGATATCACAAAGCATATATCAGAATCAATACATGGAATGTTGTCTCATGGAGTTAAATCACATGGTGAAATCAAAAAGCCCAATATTGATTCTTTGATATATGGAGACAAACCTTCAAATGTCGATGTGTTTTTCTACAATCAGAATGATTATTCCATTTATTTTGTTATTGAGATGGTTTCGAAATTTCTTAATCAGTTTATTATTGATGGAGTTATTACTGATGAAACTCTGACAAATTTTTCCTATGTATTGTCAGAATTGTTAAACATATATGAAAAAGACTCTATTTCTCAGTCACACCTAACATGGAGTAAAATAATTGGATTTTGGATGAATCTAATTAGAAACAATCATAATAATGATTCCGTACTGGATTTCTTTGGTGAAACAATCAAAAAAAGATATGATAATCAATTACTCTACGAACTACCTCGTCGCTTATCTGATAAATATTTAATAATCAAAAGTCTTGAAGCTTTAACTGAACAACGGAAAAAAGATATTGTTTTTGAGGATACAATATCTGAATCACAGATACATAATGAGTTTTCACTTTTGATAAATGATCTTAATAAGCAGAAAAGGGTTTTTGTTTCAAAATATGTTTTAACAAGGAAATCAGTTTTTGATTCTGTTCTTCAGAAGATTTTACGAGCTAAGAAGGTTAAGCTTGAACCTAGCTCTGCATCATTTTGTCATTCAGAAGAAACTCGGCAAGATAGAACATCCGAAATGAATGATGAAATTTCGGCCTTTAAAAATGACATTAGGAAAATGAGGATTATTAGATGCATGTCAAACATTGCCACAAGAAGATTCTTCACAAAGAGAATGCAATCATACGAAATTGATAGAAAATTTGAGAGCTCAAGACTCTGGGAATCAAAGCATGATTTTGAGGTACTTCAATCTTCCATGCAAGCACAATTACAAAATGCTTATCGTTCTCTAACAGATGCTGAGATAAATATTGAGAAAACAAAGCACTTAATTGAGTCAGAAAAGAAAAGTACAATTCAACTAGTGCATTGGAAAGCCATGAACTCAAAAAGGGAAACACAATTGGAAAAAGAGATTAAAGCTTTGGAAAATATTGAGAATACTAATATTGGTGAATTATTAGAAAAAATTGAAAGATCAACATCTATATTGAATCGCTTAACCGAAGAAACTTCATTCATTGACGAGGTAGCGGAAAGAACAATAAAAACACCAATGAAAGAAGCTGAGAATATTCGTAATAGAATCACATCATCAAGACTTCAGAGGCAATCTGTTCTTCGATCTCATACTGCTTCAAGAGCTGAATCAGGTATGGAAATATCTTCATCTTTGATAAATAGTTATATCGAAGAGAATGAACAAATAAAATCGAGAAATCTATCCCTTAAACAAGAAATCAGATCGCTAGAAATTGCCCAAGGGGCTTTGCCAAGAGATGTTATAACTGTTATGAGCGATGTAACATCATCGCCGAGAATGAACCAAACATTTAAATCATCAAATCGATCTAAAAGTCGGCAAATAACGAAACCCAATACTTCAAATACTCCCAGAAGAGCAGACATAATTAAGACAGGATCTCGACTTGGGTTTTTATAATAAGGTAAAATATGTATTTATCATTTATTGTTTAAATAGTGGGAAAGGATTTGAATTTAGTATTTAAAATATTTAGATGAGAACTCAAGGTGATCCCTTTTAAGTGGTATTTCTTTAATATAGATACTAATACTTGGATTTGATTTCATTGAATTATTCATTAGAGAAATGGTTAACTGTATTAATGATGAAACATTTACTGTTTCAAGGAAACCATCAGTTACACTCATAACGGAACCCAAAGACCCATCAGTATGAATTACAAACTTAGGATAGAGAAGTAATATGGCTGTTGCTAGTAAAAACCGTGAGAATGTATGAGGAAAATCAGCAGAAAATATGGAATCCCACAATCTAAACAAATCTTCAGTCTTAAATTCTCTCTTGAATAACAGTAGTAATGGTCTAAATAAAAAAGATAGTTGATCTAACTCAGAAGATGAGAGTAGCTTCTTAAGTGGGTTATGGATTGAGAATGCAATCTCTGCAGAATTTTTAAGGATAAATGACTGATTTGTAGATAAATCTGCAAAAAGTCTATCATGATGAGTGAGCTTCATCATTCGAGCAAATGACCAAAATACTAATGACTCAATGCCATGTTTTGTGGTTATTGTATTATTAAATAAGATCGCTTCATTGTTTTCCCATCTGTTTGTATAAAGAATGATGAATGGAGATACTAAGTCAGCCATTCCTTGAACATATCCAGCATTGCGATTATATATTGAATAAGAAATAAGAACATTTTTCAAAACTCCAAGATTTGGATTTCCATCTCCAGAAAAGGTTGAAGTCGTTCTATCATTTCTTTTCACATCATTCTCTATAACTCGATATACATCCTGCAAATAATCGGAATTATTGTGTTGGTCCTCTGTAATTAAAAATATTTGATCTTGAATTCTTTGGTATTGTTCTTGAAGGGTAATGAAAGAAGCATCATCTGCCTTAAAATTGTTTCCATAGGGTATTAAACCCAATAAATGTAGCCATATTTGTGGTCTAGCATTATTTTCAACTCCTCTCTTGAATATTTCCGTTTTCAACCCACTAATATCATTCTTCTGGATAAAAGATCTGCATTCATTATGAGATAAGGGAGCTTGAAGCGTCTTTTCAGTCTTGCTATGCAAACTCCTCAATATTTTATTATGTAAAGCAATATCTATTGTCATTTCTGGGTTCAAATGAGCATTGTTAATATGCTCTGATGGAGCAGCATGTGCTTTTTTGGTCTCTTGTGCAACAATATATGTAAATGGTTGACTTTTATGTGATTCTAATATCTTTTTGTGCATTAAAAACTCTATAATATGTTTGACAGATAAACTTGGAGCCTTCCTAAAAGAAAATTTTGGTAATTTCATAGAATCATTATATACAACAATGAATTCCGTAACTTTGAATGATAAATCACGATACATAATTGCCGAAACTTCTTTTAGAGGAATTGTAACATTTGATGGAATGTTATTATCGGAAAGTTCTTTGGGATCTCTTGAAGCATCTGGAACCCACTCAAATCCGTACAATTCGGATCCGTAATTTCTTAAAGAGAAGGTTCCACTATTCTCAAAATGGCTCATCAAGTCAAAACAAACATTATCTGCTGAAAAAACAAGCTTTCCGGTCATTATTTTTATCTTACTGTTAAAGGGTTGCAGAGAGGAAAACAGAGAAGGAGACAAGATTATTGATAACATTCAAGCTAAATATTTTGCTGAGAAGAACTCCAGGATCATTGGATGACAAAAAGCATTCAGTTGGAGATGGATGAACAATGAACTGTTGATCTATTTCAATATAGCATTGTTGTGTGGATAAGTGAGCAATGTTGTGTGAAGGTGTGGCTACATTTGTATTAGTGATATTGTTATAACTGAGATATCCTCGATAGTTGGCAGTTATTGTAAGTAGTGAATATGAGTGGAATAACCATCCCCGAATGAGATTAACATAAACGTTTGTTCCATAGACATAAAACAAAATAATACTATTCTGCATAAAGAAGCAATCATACACATTAGCATGATTCGCAAAGTGTAACACATAATTGGGTGTTGAGTTTCTAATAAAATTGCAATATGAAAAATTACAATTTGTAGTTGTACCAGTTCTCTGAATGATGATGTGGGATGTGGCCTGGCAATCTGCTAATGTACAGAATCTGAAATCAATACTATTTGAAGTTTCGATATACAATCCAGCACCAATGACACCATAATTATAAGATGAATTGGAGAATGAGATGATTTGGCGCCCATTTACAAATCCTTGCCCCCAATTTCGGTTTGTTAAATGTGAAGGGGCGCATTGTGTTATTGTTGAAAGATTCATATAATTCTCCTTGTTATTTCCGACTTGCACATATGAGAACTGATTACTTCCTGACGTTTCAGTATAACAAGAATGAGCGCAAACTCTGCTCATAACATGAGCCCCATATAAACACTTATAAATCAAAGCCCCAGCCGTAATTGAGGAACAATTACTAAATAAGCACTCCTCTACCAAAAGAGCAACAGGATTATTTGTTTCGAAGTACACAGCTCCTCCCATAATCGAAATAAACTTTGAATTCACAATTGCTATCTCATTACCAATATGAACAATATCAAGATCTCTTATCACTTGTGAACTTGAAACACCATAATAATCAGAATATCCGCCCCTTAATGAAAGTCCTATCAACCCACAAGGTATAAGCCAAATCATATAATGTATCTAATTCAATTATTTGTAATTGATGGATAATTGAGAGAAATCTTTCAAATTTTATATTCCGATTTTATAGAATTTGTTTTACACCAATTTACATTTGTTTACACTTCAACAGGTAATATTTATCCCCTTGAGGAGGAGGAAAATCGTATATGAATGTTTTTATTGATGTTTCTCTGACAACAGCCGAGAGAAACATGCTTTTTTCCGATATTGGTCTTGTATTTGGACAATATAATGAGGTTAGATCTGAGGATGATAAACCTGTTGTTCGGATTGTCTCCATGGGCTGTTTTGAAACGATTAAGTCTGATTATTATTGTGTTATTACTCCTAATACTGTTAGATGTATGAAATGCAAGGGTATTAGAGCTAATGGTTTTATTTTTCCAAAAACTGGACTAGCGAATTTGCATTTATATAACAAAAGGATAAGTTTCACCGGTTTCGACTCTTTTCACAAAAAAAAGATGAAATCTTATGTGGAATTTATGGGTGGAATGGTTGATTCTGTTTTAACGAAGTCTTGTGATTACCTAATTGCGAAATCATCTTCTTCAAGAAGAGTCCAATATGCTAAAAACAATGGAATTCCAATAATTTGTGCCTCTTGGATAGATAACTTGTATTTTTCTTCTGATTATATTGTTCATGAGAGCTTTTTTATTAAGCCTTTAACAGGTGTTAGGTTTTCTATATTTGGAAAATTCGATAAAAATCTTCGCGATATCATTACTTCGAATGGGGGGAGGATTTCTGACTCGTTGACTACCAAAACTACACATGTGTTGTTCTCTGAAGGAGGGAATCCTGCTGCATATCGAATTGCTCTTGATAGAAGGATCCCTTTTGTGACAGACTCCATTGTTATGGATTCAATCAAGAAACAGCTCCCTTTATCTGAAGTGATACCTCCGTTAGTAATGACTTCTGTATTCAAAGGTCTTCTGTTCTCTATTCATGAATCTCTATTTGCAGATGTAAAGAAAATGATAACTGAAAATGGAGGAAACGTTGTTTCTGTAGAAAAAAGCAATATATTTATTACCATGGACCCTTATGATGGTCGAGATTGCAGAACTCCAATGTGGATTGAAAGATGTGTTGAATCTGGGAGGATAATTGATCTCGATTCCTTTCCTTTATATATACCCCAAAAACCTTATGGTGGGAAATGCAATAATTTTGTGATTTCTGTGTCAGGTTTCAGAGGTGATGAATATTTAGATATTGTGTCTTCGATTCGATGGCTAGGGGCTGTGTTTTCTCCTCAATTGAGGATGGGGTGTTCTTTTTTGATTTCTTGTGATATGAACAGTAATAAAAGTATTGCAGCTAAAGAAAAAAATATTCCGATTTTCTCTAAAGAAGTGTTAATCTCCTTATATGAGCAAGGCAACAAATGTGATTTATCACAAATTTCAATGATTTCTTCAGAAAAAGCTGAATTTAATAATGCTTTTCTTTCTTCTGATAATGAACCTGTGATTGATGAGCAACCGATTGTGAAAACAAATCAAGAAGCTGTCGTTAATAATCCTGAATCTAACCCAAAGAACAAATTCATTTATTTAAGCGATTCAGATTATGATGATATTGAAATTATTGAAAATGTTTGCGAAATACCTAAGATTTCTAATCCCAAAGAAACTCAGCCAATTTCTAAATTGTCATCCCAATTATCTGCATCTGAAAAACATTTTGCAAATCAGCAACCCAGTGCTGTATCATTTTTATCTTCATCTGATGATGATGAAATTCTGAATGAATCATATGCGAACTCATTTAGCTATGATTCTTTGGCTAACACTAATGATTCTATCGGATCTAATGGTTCTAAATCAATACGAAAAGATGTTAAATCTCCAATTGATAAAATTAAAGCACCAATCAAGCTCCCAAAAAGCAGAACCCGTGTGCATGAAGAAAAAATGCCTTCTGAAGAAGATATCATAACTTTTACACAGACACCGCAAGGTTATATTGATGATGCATATCGAATCAAATATATATCAAATGCATCTTTGGTTGTTAATGAACCAAAATGCCAAAATTTAATTGATCCACTGTTTGCAACAATCACATGTGATAAATGAATTATGTTCTGAATACCCATAATATATATGTTAAATACTATTTGTTCTAGTTTTTGTACTATTTCTCATTGATTGAACACTTTTGTTTGGATACAGTTAGATGGATCTTCAAAAACAATTTGAAATTTTTCGGGTTTATCCAGGTGAAGATCTTTGGGAAAGAATCCAGGAAGAAGCCTTGAAATCGGGTCATGGATCTCATGCTGTTGTTACCTGTGTTGGTTCGCTTAGACAATGTTTTATAAGATTAGCTGGGGCAACCCCTGAAAAACAATTAATAACTGAGATTCCTGGTCCTTTAGAAATTGTCTCACTTACAGGAACTATAATTCAAGATAGGGCCCATTTGCACATTTCTGTTTCTGATTGTAAAGGAACTGTTTTTGGTGGCCATTTAGTTAAAGGATCACTTGTTGATACTACTGCAGAAGTTGTTTTAGCAAATTTAAAGACTTGTGGTTATAATCTAACAAGAGAAATGGATTCAAAAACTGGATTTCGGGAATTAGTTGTTAAATAAATATTAGCTTCAGTAAAAATTTCCATATGCCATCTTTTATTCATATTTTATGTTTCCATTTTTCTATTGTATTCTATCAAATTCTAAATTATGGGCTGTTGATATAACAGGAACTGATATTAAAGTTGGGTTTGCGAAAAATATAAATGATTATGGCTTATTTTGGAAAATACCGAATAGAATTTGCTTTCCATACGGAAATGGCACAAACTTTTCGGATTTTACTCAATATTCCACGGAATATGGCGAAAATAATGACAGCATATGTGTTCATGATATTTTTAATACCGATTCATTTCATGAATTACCAGGTTTATCTCCATACATTGCTTCCGCTTATTTGATTGCTAAAGCAACTCATAATACCAGTATAATACGTGATACATTTGCTTTTATCATTCAACCTTCATTTCCTAATCGAATAGGGTTACGATTTTCTCTTAAATCCCTAGGGTTCATCAATTTCATGCTTCTTGAGACGAATTTTATGTTTTTCGGAACAAATTTTGTTGATTCTACAAAACACAATATTGTCGTTGATATTTCAATGAAAAGCACCACTTTAACTATTTGGGATACATATGTCAGCAACAATCTTCAAGTATCAGATAGAGTTGGCTTTTTTGAATTTCCTGAATTAGACAAAGCTATTAATGAAACGAAATGCCGAATAGAAAAAATGAAAGGATCTTTTTCTATATATTTCACAGGCCGAATTCTAGATTCTAATCATATTTTGTCCTTTAATGTACCAAATTGTGAAATATTATCTAACATTGATATGAATTATATATATTCAGCATCTCAACTATTGTTGCTTTCGATGAATTACTTCCCTAATTATATTGGATCGAAGTTCATGGTTCCATCATCTCTTAGTGTTTATCATGAGGACTCTTGTGTTGTTGCATTAAATGAAAAATTGTTTATCAAGGATCTCTTTTTGAGTTTTCCACAGTCTCTCAATACAAATCTGATTATTGGTAATGGATTTATAAGAGAAAATCTGAGTGTTAATAGTATTCTATTGAATTCCATAAGAAATGAGGAAGATTTGGCTCTAATTTTAAATGGTACCAATGCAAATATCACATTTAGTTTTAAAATATCTGATCAGCTTCTCACTCCTGATATAACGAGCATAAAGGGGATTATTATGAAACCAGAAAAGTCAATTACAATAAAAATAGTTGATTTTCTGATCAATAAGCTTATTGTTGATAAAGAAAATAAATCTACCACAGATAATCAGCACCTAAAGCCGAACCTATTTGAAGCAAGTGGTATCAATGGTATTTTTGATTCGTTTCCTTATCCATCTGATGAAGCAAAGACAATATTGTCCATATCTGATCATTTTTCATATGGAAAAAAACTGAAGATGTTATGTTCAATTATCAACAAAAATTTTTCCAAGATTAAATCCATTCTCTCACATGATCAGTTAAACAGCATTATATTTACAGAATCAGAAATAAGTACTTATAATACTTTGATGAGTAATATACCTTTAGATGACTGCACTAGTTTATCTTTGAATGAAATTGAGAAAAGAGCTTCATTCTTTCGACTAATTCAAGAAGAGATCTCAGATAGATATGAAGGATATCACAAACAAGAGTCATTATTAATATCTATTAATTCTACATTGATTAAATATAAAGAAGCATGTTCAATGAATGAGTTTTGTTCCGAAGATACAAATAGATCAATTGAAACCTGCCAGATTATGTTTGATTCATTTAATAGGATATTGGATAATACTACTCATCATTTTTCTCCCCTTATATCGTTAAAAAATATTACCGAGCTTTACAGACAAATAGAAAGTTTAGACAGTACTATTAAGTATGTTGTAACCCGAAAACTTATTGTTCAAAATCAAATGTTGAGACAAATGAATACTGTATCAAATGGTGATGGTTCGACAACTACAATAAAACAAAACGTTAATGAACAAGAAAAAGTAATTGATAAATCAGATGCTGAAGGCGTCAAAGAATCAATTGAACAAAATAGAACTACTGAAATATAAAATACTATATCATTTGATCTTTTAGATTAATATCTCTTCCATTTCATCATTTGAATAAGATTGAAAAATACCATTTATTGCCAAGTATTAGAGTTCCATGGTGAAAAATGATACGAAAAGAAGGTAACCATTGAATGATTTCATTGATTGGTGTATTGTTGGGCAATCAGAAAAGACACCTGAACAAACAGGCTGAGAATATAGATATGCTTCATAGGTTGGAGGGCTGGTTGAGAACTTAGGGTTAACCATAGTAATCATGTAATTACCTCTACTGCAGCTTGATTCATAGAAACAACAATTGATCAATGAGCATGTGCCTGGCCATCCCCCATTGTTTGAAGTAACGCATCCACTATTTTTAGAAAAAATATAGTTGATCAATAGGTGATTATCTGTGGCATATAGATAAACAAGTCCAATAGAAGCAGTATTATTAACAATATTCACATATGAACTATTTGCATCACTGCTTGGTCCATAAAAACCATAATTAAACTGGCAATTTCTGTGATTTCCAACATGAACGTACTTTACCTTGGCAATCACATCAGATTCGGATAAATGAAACCCAGAATGATGCGTTGCATAGGTATTTGTGGAATTTGAGTTCGCTAGTACTTGAATTCCCCTTCTAAGTGCAAAAACTACATTTGGACATAAATTTCCACATAGATTAATAGATACAAGCTCAACAGTCGGCCTAAGAGCTGTGATTCCCCCAATAGCATGCTCAGCACCTGAATCGCAATTGTAAAAAAGACACTGTGAAATCATACCCTCACTAGCGATATCACTAAAATAAATAGCCCCATATTGTGAAGATGCTGTGCATTCCATAAAAACACATTTCTTACATTTTAATCCAGAATCAGTACCATAAACTCTAATTGCTCCACCATCACCACCCACATGAAACCCAAAAAATAGGCAACATTGTACTTCAAAAATATAACTCATCACAATGAGGATAGGTGACTTTTCCATTATAACAAATAAATAATTATTCTCTCAAATTCTCCATATTGTCCAATTTCACAGTTAATATTTTTTTTGTTGATTTTACTATATAAACTTATGAATAAAAATTGTGATATTTATATTGTCACCTTTTAAAAAAACAAACAACAATGGAATTCTATGTTGATATGGAGCAAAAGCTTGATTCTTATTTCCTTAACTGGCTTACAGACCCTTCACAGCAGAAAATGCTGCTCGCCATCGAAAATATGGCCAATTCACTTGAAAATGGAGGTAGTAATGATTTTGATTTTTCAATTTTTAACGATACACCAAAAGTTCAAAATCATCCTCAGCCTAAACTTCCTGTTTCATCTAATCCTAGCATTCAAAAGCCATCTATTGCGATTACTGACGTTGTCAGTCCCCCATCCTTTACCGAACATAAAGGGGATCATCTAATACCGACCTTCTATGGCATTTTTGAAGATGAAGATCAAAAGAAAGCGGTTTCAAAAATATTTGAAGTCGAAAGCGTGACAATCAGTTCGCTTTTTACCATATTGCAGCAATATCTTCATATCCCCGGGTGCTTTTCTCAGCTGCTGTTTTCTTCGTGCAATTCTGACCCCGAAACAGCCAAAGAATTCATCTTGACAAAACTCTTGGGGCGAGATCCGAATGAGTGTTTCTTTAAGATCATTATTGGACCGAGATCTGAAAGAGATTTTGTTTTTCCATCAGATTTATTGCCGTATGTGCAAGTTATGGTAGAGTCGCATGAATCACTCAAATTTTTGAAGGATGAACCAAATTTCTTGGAGAAATTTGTTGATTTTATTGTTACGAGGTGTTTTTATGTTCTTGATCCGGATTTAAGGGGAACAGCAAGCCTGAGGCAGTTCAGAAGAATAGATATAGCGGCAAAATTCCTCAGGTCTGAAAGAATGCCTGATGTGAATGAGAACCATTTGTTTTTCAACTACCAGCATTTTTATGTTGCTTTTTGTAAGTTTTGGGATCTTGATGTTGACAATGATGGGTTTATTACAAGAGATGAGCTTCTTAAGCACAATGATTCCAGCATTTCTCATATAGTTATTGATAGATTCTTCAACTCCTCATTCTACCCCCGAAGCTCAACTAAGAAATCGCAGATCGATTTTGTTGCATTTGTCTACTTCTTAATAAGCTGTGAAGATAAGACATCAAAAACTGCTATTAACTTTTGGTTTAAGATTTGTGATTTAGACGATGACGGTATTCTATCTGTTCATGAAATTGAACAGCTATATGAGCTTCAATATGAACAAATGAAAATACAGGGCCATGAAATTATTCCATTTGATGATATTTACCGACAATTAGTTGACATGATAAATCCAGAGAATCCCTCTTTCTTCACAATCGAAGACCTTGAAAAGTCGAAGCTTGCAGATGTTTTCTTCAACACCCTATTCGATCTTCCCAAATTCCTCGCACGTGAGTATCAATTCCCGCCGCCCAATCAAAACATGGAAGACTCATCCAAGGGCCTTAGTCCTTGGGAGATCTTTGTTCTCATGGAGTATGACGCACTGGTTAATGATTCTGGGTAAAAACTCAATGCAAAATCTCGATTTTTATTTACCAATGTATGGCTTAACTAACTCGTTAATCTGCATTTTGAGCTGATCTTGCTGGTTGGCAACATATATTCCTGCTTTCTTAATCATTAAAATCTTCTTATCACATAATGCAATATCTTCGCGCAAAGTCTTAAGTGTATTTGGAATATTATCAAGAACAAATGCTTTTCCAATAGGCTTATAAGCTGGTGATTGTGTGTTAATTTTAGAAAGCTCCATTCTAGTTAGAAACTTTGTTCGTCTTGTTCTTAACTCTGCATCTAACTGAGCAGAAACTTTTCCGAGATTCTCTCCCAATCTCTCATCTTCAGTATGCAATTTCATATACTGCTTCATTTGTTCATCAGGAAGACGAATCTGTACTTCTCTTGGTGCCTCACTCTCAGCCATTTAACCCTTAAAACCGCAACGAAACGGTTATTTGGGCCAGAAACAGGTTTTGTAAACTCCAAGTTTATTGAATCAACTTTACGAAGTAGGGTCTGGACACTGTGTAGGAGATTTTCTTGACGAAAACCTTAGGGAAAGCGTATGCTGTTTGGGTGAGTGCCTCTGGGAATCTTTGTCCGGCAATAACAGACTTAATTGGCCATGTAAGAGTATAACAGCCAGCTCCAACGATTGCCGAAACAAGACCCTCGAATGCCCTTTTCTGCCAGAAACCCTGGATCTTTGGTACAAACTCTGGGAATATTTTAGCAGAGCAGAATTCATCGAGGCCATTTTTAACTGTGTAGTATGCTGTATCATCAACTACGGATTTCACAAATCCTTTAAATGGTTGGTTTTCGCCTTTCCTTGCATTCTGCACTGGATTTGCGAACACTCTTGTTATTGCCCACATTGGCAAACCTGTGGCAGCACCAAATAAGAATGGGTTCTCCTTAAGTGTTGTGACCATCGTAGGGATTTGTTTAAGTGTATTTTTCGAGACTTCTTTGGCAACTTGTTGAACACCTGAAAAGACACAGTTATCTCTAAATGATGGGTTGGTTATGTTTAAAGCATTACACTTTCCTTTGATACTCAAAGAAGTAAGCTCACCAAAAATTCCTGCGGTGTACCCAGATAAAAAGGTGCATGAATAGCTTTTCAGTGATGCTGGTGAAATCAAAACATGAAGCCTCTTTCCAAACTCTAATAACTCGTTTTTGGGCTGGATAGGAACTGGTTCTGGTTGCTTCTGGCCTATGAGGCTTTTCATTAATGGCTACTTGTTTTTACATAATCGTTAATTTTTGATGATTTTCCTGTTTTGTTGCATAGGAGTATCACAAGATCTCTGTTTTTATTCAAAAGATGTTAGTAAATGCCCTCGTGAATCGATAAAAATCAGCCCGTCATTTGCAGAGAATTGGACTGATTACCTCACATCTAGCAATACATTCTACTTTGCTGATGATGGATATGACTCGATCGGAATTCCTGTGGTTTTTAGTTTAATTGGAGTTTCTGATGCCGTGGACGAAATATCATTTGTCTCGATGGGATCAATGAAGAAGGTGTTTTTTGACGCTTCATTTGAATATGAAAACCCAAAATCAGTGCATTTTATTGGATTGGAGGTTTTTCTTGTTAATGTTAACTCTTTCTTTAATCAAATAACATTGAACCATACAATGATAGTATGCAAAGGATTCGATGTGTTTACTATTAAATGTTTGTCCATTGAATCTGATCTTTTTTCAATGAATTATGTTCGAAATTCTCTCGATAGCAACAATATTGTTCTTGATGTTTCTCAGGATACAAGTGTTGATATTTTTATCAATAGTACAACAATCACAAATACCAACATCAAAGGAATTAATAAGAATTCTTCACTGTTTTTGTTTGGAAGTACTTATATCTTACAAAGTTCTTTTTCGATTGTTAAATTAATGTTGAATAAGTATGATGGAACACACTCTATATCATTCAATCCCGAAACAGATATTGTTTTTAATGTTGTAAATGTAATGAGCAAAGGTTCAAGCTTATTCCCTTCTCTTCGTATATTTTCTCATCCAAAAGTACTAATTGATATCCCTGAATATGATGGGGAGTTTGAAAAGAAGCCCATTATTGGTGTTGAATCTGTTTTAAACCTTAAACAATCCTCTCCTTCGTCATCGATATTCATTTATCCCATGGGTTTGGTTAACTACTCAATGATTGTCGAAGGAAACGAAATTCAAACGCCTCCTATGATCGCTCAACGAAAACCAAAATACGCAAATATTATCGGATATCCGGAGCATCACTCGATTGAAACCACAACTAGAGTTGTCCTGGAAAGTGGCTCCGAGGATGAAAACTATATCACTGCTAGTGGTGATAGTCTATCTGTATTAGCGCATGGATTTTCCGTTTTGAATAGCAAAAATAATGTTTTTGACGGATCTGCTACTTGGAAACCGATTGATCTCTCTGTGAAAAATGCTGTTGTTCAATTCCAGAATCTTGACTTAAGTGATCAGAATATTGCTTATGTTTTTACAAATCGCCAAATACCTTTAATTAAGGCTACTAATTTGGTTGAGTGTGGTAATAATGTTTTGATAAGTTTTGATCAAAGTTTCAATTCAACAGATTTCTTGAATATGATTGATAGCAGAGTCGACTTAATATGCTCTCCTCCTGTCAGACATTGTAATTGGGGTATCATAGTTGAAAAAACTGAGAGAGTTGGCAGCTTTGTAGAACATGATATTGTTTTTACTCCATCATTTTCAAAAAGAAATAATACTATGTGTTTTGGTTTTGATGTTTCTCCTATCTCTAATGTGAAGTTCACATCGTTTTGTATATCCACCAATTCATCTTTATGTTCCCAAGAATCAAAAGTGATTCAATCAAAAGCTGATCTTAGCATTATTCAAAATATGATTCCCGAAGAACAATGTACTGTAACCATTGATATCTTCGGAGATTTATCACCTGAATCAAGAGTTTTTGACTTTGATTTTTCTCAAACTAGATCTCCAATTGAGCTTCATATTATTAACCAAAACCCTGATATTTTAACCGATCGAACAGCCAATTTTTCGTATGGTTCATTCGGTATGGAACATATTCATTCAATTCGTTCACATGGTATAAATATTTTAATGGAAAACTGTAATGACAAAAGTATAAGGATGAACAATATTATACTTGAGAAGAGTTCAATCAATCCAGAACTTGCATCATCAATTTATAGTGGCACAATTGAGATATGTATTTCGCATATTCTGAAAGGTTCTGTGTTTGGTGTTCCTTTAAGAATTAAATGTTATCAACAAAATTTAAATATCACTTATCAAGCAGATCACATGATAATGTTTGGACCTCTTCTTCAATTTTCTGTCAAAATTATGCTTCCAATTACCATCATTTGTTATCAAAGTTCCTCCATTAGAGTATACGCTGAACCCACAGCAGTTTTTAGTCTTTTAAGTATTGAAGGTGCATATCAAACACAATCTTTGAGTCTTTTCATTGAAAAAGGTTTCCCTATCTCAACTTTTCGTAATCAATTTGCTGTTTCTGCTTTTTCTGATGTAGATGTTACCATTGATGATCCAAGAGTTTCATTTAAGAATGTTTTTTCTCAAGATACCGCATTTCAACAATCATTAACTCTTCGAACCAGTATTTCCAGTATTAATTTATGTAAATCAATGTCAATTCCAAAAAATGGAATCCTGAACTTGATACCATTAAAACCATTAACACTTGATTATCTCTCTTTCCAGCCTGGATCCTCCATACTCACAGTTGGATCTGAAAAAATTCAAGTTATCGATTATCATCTTCAGCAAAATGCTAAGCATTTAATGCCTGAAAACATTCAGCCGATAAACATTCATATTGGAAAACTGGCAGATCTCCATGCCAAAGGAGATTTGAGACAACTGTCTTCAATGTATTTTGATTATTCTATTCCTCAGATCCCAAATATTATAGTAGATGGAATATTTATAAATCCACGATATCTGGAAATGAACTATTTATCTCAATTAGGCTCAAGTTTTCTTAGAAGACACTCTCAGTTCTTCAGCAACCAAACAATAAGTGTAATTTGTGCAAAGGAATTCAACTGTTCACAATTAAAGCCATTTTTCACTTCATCTGACCCTGATTTTAGAGGTGAAACGTCGATTTTGCATGCAGAATGTGTAAATAGCAAAGAAAAGATATGTTTATCCCTTAAGTATGGCAACAACGAACCATCTCCTCACCCTCCTACACCTGAACCTTCTAACATACCAACCCCATCACCTTCAGCAAACACTCCACAAAAATTCTTTATATTCATCGGACTTGGAACTCTCATCATTGTCGTCATTGTGTGTTTAATTATTTGCTCAATTAACAACGAAGAGAATGTCCTTAACACTGTCCCTCTTCTCACCCAAGAGGGGGAGAAAATCCAAAATAAATGATCGTTCCAAATAAATATTGTTTACTTTATTCATATTTATGACGAACTTTTCTAATATCGTGACTGGGATAGAAGATATCATAGCGTTTATTTTGATAATACTGATATTCTTTGCCCTGGTTTTTTATATGTCAACATTTTTCGAAGAAAGAATGAATTCCACAATAAAATTTGCCCGCACTCTTGCACTGTTTGTTCTATTCCTTTCTTTGTTTATTCCGTTTTCCGGTTATAGTTTTCGTCTATTTATTGTGTCATTAGTGTCAAATGCCCTTTGGCTGAGTGTTTTAGGAACAGGATTTCCATTTATTCCAGTTCTCCGCTGGGACCTTGTTTCTTCTTTTATTTTTACCCTTATTACACATGTTTTATGGATGATTGAATTAGCTGACTCCGTAATTTCTGGATTTTTGGCTCTCTACATTTTTGTTTTTATTGTTTGGTCTGTACCATTTGTTGTTGTGATTTCTCTTTCTGCTATAGATGAAGAAGCAGCAGAAGCCCATTCAAAAGCTCATAAAAAGAATCATAACCTGTGGACTGACAAGCTTAAGTCCCTAATATCATGGACCAAGGCTTTCTTACCACATTCTGGTAATAAGTATCAATAAATAAATCTTTAATACAAATTATGAATTTGAAATCTCCGTTCGTTGAGCAAATAAAATCATTCTGTTTGAGATTTTTTAAAAAATATCACTTTGACAAGCATTTGTGTCTCTTTTCTTTCTTCATACAAGTTTCACAATAAAATAAATGGCATAAT
>Ga0209639_1000658_pt1 | contig 44168 bp, 43 predicted proteins | sample EPASupsiteHSE605_FD_187268 | JGI IMG/M metagenome (GOLD analysis project Ga0209639, IMG submission 187268) | Bioremediated contaminated groundwater from EPA Superfund site, New Mexico - Sample HSE6-05 (SPAdes) (version 2) | ecosystem: Environmental > Aquatic > Deep subsurface > Groundwater >... | reverse complement strand
CACGGTTCTTTAACATTCAATGGTAATTCAAACGTTTTTTCGCAAATGAGTGATCAAACTCCTATAGTTATTTACGTCAAATAGTGTGTCACTCATTTATATTATAATCATATTATAAAAAACCACCAATAATAAGTAGCGAAGAGCCCTTTTCTTATAACCCTTCGATTTTGTTACTCGTATTTATTACATCGGGAGCGCGGAGAGTCACGAATACCCCTACCTTCATACTCTGTCCTTGATATATCTGGCTCCGCTTGTGCTGTGGTTGTTGAGCCTGATTTTTGCGGTGATGGTGCTTTTCAGGAATGGATACAGGATTAACATAAATTCTACCGGTGACTCAAAGAAAAAATTCGAGGAAATGGCGAACGTTAAATACAAGTATATCCGGGTTTCGGGGGTGTTCCTGGTCCTTAGTTTTGTGGCGCTTGCTATTGCTTTTTTGCATTACCTGGATGTGTTTTTCTATTGAGAACGTCGGATAAAGGAAAAAATGTGTTAATAAGTGTGTGTTAAGACGGTTTTTATTGCTGTACTCCTAAAGACTTATGTGTTTAGGCAACTGTTTCGTCCCTGCTCATCCCCATAGATCAGAGCACTATTTTTTCCAGGTTTTACTCTTTTCTTTTACTGCAGATCGAGACAAAAAGTGTTATAATAAAGCATATAATGATCCTGAAGCTTTTTTGCGGACTCTGGTCCAAAATCTAGTGATTTTTGCATTTCTCGATTGAGAATCTGAATTCGTAAGAAGAATTCAATCTCCAATCAAAATTAACATTCGATATCAAAGACTTCAACCAAGATGTACAATCACAAGGATTGTAACCAATTACAAAATCTAGTGATTTTTAATTTTACGCTCATCACTGGATTTTGGTACTGAGTCTTTTTGCGAACAAATAAATATTACAAAATATTTTACTGCTAGCATAAGGAAATAAAATGACTGAGCTCAGAAAGACAATTACTCTTAAGCGGGGCATGGGGCTTGCAGTCTGTATGCTCATAGGAACAGGAATTCTGGCATTACCAGGTATGGCTCTTGATGTCGGAAGTGCCCATGAAGCAATCCTTGGTTGGTTCCTTATAGCTCTTGTTGCAGTCCCTCTTATCCAGATATGTGCCCGTCAGGGCCTGAAATTCCCTTCAACTGCCGGGCTTGCCGGCTATGCTGAGGAAGCTGTAGGCCCCTGGGGAGGGTATGCGGTTTCCTACCTTGTGGGAGGCTCTTTCTTTTTCGGACTTCCTGCTGTTGCCCTTATTGGTAGCGAATATATGAAGCAGCTTTTCAATCTTTCCGAAGCAGGAGTAGCCTTTTTTGCAGTTATTCTTGTAACACTTATGTTTCTCTCTAATCTGGCAGGAATGAAAATAATTTCTATGATCAATTATGCAGCTTTGGCTGTTCTCTTCCTGCTGATAGGACTGCTTGTTGCCTTCAATCTTGACTTCTTCGGTTCAGGCCTCGAAATTGCCAATGAAGCTATCAATGGCAGAGGAAATATAGACCTGAATAATACTTGGAGGGTAGCAGCCCTTCTTTTCTGGGCCTTCTTGGGCTGGGAGAACCTTTCCTTTTCTCTGGGGGAAATAAAAGATCCTGAAAAAAATGTGCCTCTCCTTTACTGGTCGAGTTTTGCTCTTGTGACTTCTATCTACCTTGTACTTGCCCTAATTAGCACAGGAGCCAGCGCTGCGGGTGTTCCTCTCCAGGGCGCCTCCGGGCTTTCTGGCCTTGTCCTTTTTACACCTGGCGGAAATCTGCTCATATGGCTCATGATAGTAGTTATTGCAGCAAACGCATGTTCCTGGAACTTTACTGCAAGCCGTCTGCTCTATGCCGGGGGTAGGACAGGTATCTTCCCCAATATTTTCGGAAAACTTTCACAGAGGAACATTCCTGTGCCAAGCCTCATAGGGCTGTACATTCTATCAATTATTCTTATTCTTGGAAGTTATCTTTTCAAGGTACCTGTATCAACTATGATCCTGCTTGTAAACCAGAACTTCGTTTTTCTCTACGCCTTCATCATAATTGCCTACTGGAAAACCGAAACCGGTTGGAATAAGTGGGTCTTTTCGGCTCTTTCACTTATGTCCCTTAGTTTTCTAATATCCGGGTTTACCTGGAAAATCATCTATCCAATCTTTTTAATGGGTTTTGGGTACTACAGGTTTCTCAAGAGTACGGATAAAAGCGCTGAATTCAGAAAGGAACCTATACTTGAGGATACCCAGGAACTCTCACTGATTAAAGATTGAAAGTAATAAAGTGAATATTGGGTTACCTGATCATCTGTGGATAAAATTTCATAAGTAAAATTAGTTCGAAGTTCTTCCTTATTTGTGTTTACATGATTATTTGAACTTTCCAGCATTTGAACTTTCCAGCTACTTTTAAGCTTTGAAAGATTAATGGAAACCTTTCCAAGAATTTTTTTCAGAGGGAAATCTATAAATTATATGCCTTCTCAAATAATAAAACAGTTCTCAGGCAATTTTTAATATCCTGCAGGAAGGTGGTCATATGTTGTCTATATGTGTTAAAGAGTCACCTGGAAAAGGTAGGGGCGTATTTGCACAGAGAAATTTTAAAAAAGGTGAGGTAATAGAAATCTCTCCTGTCATAGTCTTCTCTGCTGAAGAAATAGATTCCCTTGAGCTTACCCAGCTATGCAATTATTACTTCGCCTGGGGTCCGGACTCAAAAGATGCAGCTATCGCACTGGGCTACGGTTCCCTTTACAACCACTCGTACACCCCGAATGCAAGGTACTACAAAGACTTCGATAACAGTCTTTTAAAATATGTTTGTATAAGAGATATCCGGAAAGACGAAGAAATCACAATAAACTATAACTGGGACCCTGAGGACAAAAATCCTGTCTGGTTTGATCTTGCAAGTGAAAATGACCTTGAAGTTTGTTGACACATGTATGTTTATTCGAAAAGAGTAGTTCTTTCTTTCAACTTTTTCTTTTTCAGACTTTTTCTTGAATTTAGCTGATACGAGCACGAAGGTTTTATTTCTTCAATCATGTTACATCCGACTTTCCACAGATGTCCTCAAAAAAACAACATTTTTTCCTGCTACCGGTTTTGGAGACAAAAATACTCAAAAATCTCCGATTATGATCTCAACTGAAGCTTTGGGAAATAGGGTTGAAAGTTTTCATTGAGGCAAAAAGGTCGAAAATTGTAGGACATTTCAAAAATATTTATTTGAATGCGAAGTGCAGTTACCCAAAAAACGATAGCATCAAAAATTGTGAAAATTGTAAGGACGTCTGCGGAATGTAGGTTACATTAAGAAATAACTCATGATTGAATTTCATTCTTGATTTATCTGGAGGCCTGAAGTTCTCCTTATTTATATGTTAAAGGAGTTGAAAGTTGGAAAATATACTTCTTATTATTTTTCGATTAAGCCTGTTCGAAACCTTTTGCGTCACAGGCTCTCTGATCCTTACAGGCATGCTACTCGGGATTCTTGAGAATAAAGCCAATTTTTACGTTCAGAGCGTCTTCGGCTGGAAAGGAATCATGCTTACAGCCTGGGTAGGCACCCCGATCCACGAACTGGGTCACCTGCTGATGTGCTACCTTTTCAGGCATCAGGTAAGTGAATTCAAGCTGTTTGACAGGAAAGCCAGGGACGGAATCCTTGGGTACGTCAACCACGGCTGGAATCCAAAAAGCCTCTACCAGAACATAGGGAATTTTTTCATAGGCATGGGCCCCATTTTTAGTGGAACGGCAGCACTGATCCTTGGGATGTATCTTTTCCTGCCGGATTCCTTTGCCACCTTTGCAAATTATCTTACCCTTGACCCCGGCCAGCCGAACCAATATATATTAACGAAAATCTTCACACTGACCGCTGAACTTTTTAAAAGCATTTTTTCGCCAGAAAACATAACTTCAGCCAGTTTCTGGATATATTTTGCCCTTGCAATCGGCATTTCTTCTCATATAGCCCTGAGTAAGGAAGACCTTAAAGGAGCAGGAAGGGGCCTGGTCACAATATTTACTTTTATTTTTCTGGTAAATCTTGTTGCCCTGATTCTCAACGCTGATATTTCCGATTTTTTCACGGGCATTCTGGCTCTAAATATTTACTTGCTGGCCTTTTCGATGATTTCGATTGTGTTTTCTTTAATCAGGCTGGTTTTGAGTGCTTTTGCTTATTATCTGGGCTGAAGGTTTCCTGATTTGAATCGTGGATAATTTACTTGAGTGCATTTTTGTTACAGTTACTTGTCCTGTATGTTAAAAAGTAAAAAGGAATGGGAAAGCTAGAGGAAGGAAAAAGAAATAGAGGAATCTCGAAAAGCAGCTGTCACAAATAAATTTTTTCATTTCGTTTTTTCCGTTCGTGTCATGTTTTGTGGAAACTGGGTATATGTCGTATTTGCCACTGAATTCTTTGACGCCATAGAGTTTCCAATGACGTATTTTTGAATTGAGGATAGACAATGGGATAATTTCATGATTTGCGCTCTTAAATCCCTATCTTTTCTCTTAACAGGCATTTTAAAGCTTTCCAGTAAGCATCATTTGATTCTTCATATCTGTCCATTTCAGAAAGCACATCTCCTCTATTAAACCAAGCATCTGAGCTTTGAGGGTTAATTTTTATGACCCTATCCGTTGCCTCCAGTGAATCTTCATATCTACCAAGATAATCGAGAGCGTATGCTTTATTTAACCAAGCATACTCAAATTCCGGATTAATTTCCAAACATTTATTGTAAGCGTATATTACCTCTTCGTAGTTTTCCTAATTATAGTATAGATTTCCCTTATTATACCACGCAACTGAGTAATACGGATCAATTGACAGAGCTGTGTCATAAGCTTCTAAGGCTTTATCTGTCTCTCCAACTTCTTTGTAGATATTTCCTTTATTCATCCACACGACTGCAAATTGGGGGTTAAGTTCCAGAGCTTTATCGTAAGCTGCTTGAGCTTCTTCCTGCCTACCAGAGAAGTAGAGTGCATTTCCTTTATCGTGCCATAATCCCCAATTTTGTGGGTTAGCTTCTAGACCTTTCGTGCAAACTTCTAATGATTCTTCTGTTTCTCCTATAGTAAGGAGGGCAGATGCTTTTCCGCACCAAGCTCCCGGACTCTTAGGGTCTACTTTAAGGGCCTCATCATAGGCGTCAACTGCTTCATCGTATCTACCTAAGGCGACAAGGCAGTCTCCTTTATTTCTCCAGGCAAGTTCTAGACCCGGATTTATTTCAAGAGCTTTTTCGCATGTCTCGAGAGCTTCTTCTGGTTTTCCCATTTCGTTAAGGAGGCATCCTTTATTGCTCAAGGCGACTGCAGATTGTGGGTCGATTTCTGTAATCTTATCATACATATCTATTGCTTGCCAGGACAGATCAGATATTCTTCCATAAGATCAGATATTCTTCCATATATACTTACTTCGGTTGTTCCTATAGAAGTGAGAGAACCTGCTTTAATTTCGGCTGTTGCCATAAAGCGAGAGCATTTGCTTTATTGAGCATTGTTTCCGTGGATTGAGGTTCTAGTTTCAGGACTTTTTCGTAAAAGTAGCAGGAGTCATTCAGTTTATTTTCGAAATAGTAGCAGTTTGCGATGTAAAAAAGAAGCTGGTAGTTGCTCTCGCAATTTTTGATGGACTGAAAAGAGTTAAGAGCCGATTCAAAGTCCATTTTTTTATATTCTTTGAAAAAGTTGACTGCGTGCAGAAATGCAGAATAATTTTGTTTGTCTATTTCGGACAGTACGAGAGGCTTAGTCTCAATTGTAGAGCAGCTAGCTCTGGCGCTAAGCTGTGCCAAAGCTTTAGGATTCTTGAGTAAAAAGGGATCAACCTCAAAGCCTGAAAGAGGGATTATGTAATATGTTACTTCTTCCAGGTTTCCGTTCTCAGATTTTATTTTTCCATATACAATAAGATTAGCTTCGACTTCTCTACCCTGAGATCTTGCTATTTCTTCATTATAATCAGTACAGTTCTCAAGAATTATAAGTTGCAAGTCTGGAGACTCTTCCTCTATTCCCTTTTTGAGAGCTTCTGTGAACTTGGAATTAATTTCGGTTTTTCCAGAATTGTCAGTGTTGTAAAAAGGAAGTATTGCCACAACGAACTGCTCTTCAGTATTTTTTGTAGATTCCTGTTCAGAACTGCCAGCAGCTTCTGCAGTTTCGATCAAGCTTAAATGGTTTCCTATATTTCCGAACAATACAACCAAAAGAAATGTCGTCAACATTATAAAAGACACAGCGTACCTGGAAAGTTTCATCGAGATTCCTCAAGAGTTTATAGATTGTAAATTTTATATGTTCTATATTAAAAATTGTTATTTTGTTTTGGATAATCTTTTTTCCAGAGTTATAGGCTCGTGAAATTCCTAACGATATACTGCTTTGAAAAGTCATACGTTCTGTCTTTTAATCAGTCTATGTGAAACCTGCTAATAATGAAATTAGTGGAAAAGTTTCTACAGTATCTAAAATTTATAAAAATAATATTTGTTGGAAAAATTGGAGAGAAGAAACAAACTAAAAGTAATAAATTGAAAAGTAATAAATTGAAAAGTAATAAATTGAAAAGTAAAGATAATTTTATCGAAATCAATCTTAATCAATCACAGCCTGTTAACTTCCAACTCTTCAAACTCAAAAAGCCTTTTCTTTCTGCAATTCTCCGAAACTACTATAGTCTCCTCGAATTTTTCATCGTGATCTTCCTGATTTCAGCCTTCTGAACTTCATCTGGCCACTTCGTATTTAGTCTGGGCTCCGGAACCTGTTTTTTTGATTAGTTCTAGCTCTTTGAGTTTTTTAAGGTGCTGGAGGACCGTGGGTTTTGAAAGGCCGGTTAGTTAGGAAATTTCGCTGCTTTTCAGGGGAGATACGGCGGACTGTAAGATTTGTTTATCATAATCATCAAGAACCATTGAAAGATTCTTTTTGAAGATCACGGCAAAGCGGTTGGGGTTGGTTTTCAAGATTCAAGTTTACTGTTAAATTTTAGTCTTTACAGTAAATTCGATATCAAACGACTTATCATTAAATTCTTGCTTTTACAGTACTTTACAGTAAATTCGACGTCAAACGACTTACCGTTAAATTTTAGCCTTTACAGTATTTTACAGTAAATTCGGCATCACACAAATTGCCGTTAAATTCTTGCTTTTACGGTAGGCTATTTAATATACTCAGAACCCATTTTCTTTCCCAGTCATCCTTTCAACCTCAATCTTAATCACGCACAGCCTGTTCACTTTCCACTCTTCAAACTCAAAAGGCTCCTTCTTTCCGTAATGCTCGGACAGAACAGTAAGCCCCTCAATTTTTTCATTGCACTCTTCCAGAAACTTTGCCTGCCCGCACCCGATAACGCTTCTGTAGCGGACATTGTAGTTGCAGGGATCCTCAGCAGTCATTACTTCAGTTTCGACATCGACTTCAAAACAAATCCTGGGGTTCTTTTTAAGTATCTCGATTTTCTTGCCTTTCTGAGAGCTGTGGAGATAGATGGCATTTTCTTTGTAGCCGAAGGCCATCGGGACAATATAGGGAATATCTTCATCGGAAAGGGCTAGGCAGAGGAATTTCGCTTTTGAGAAGATTTCTTCTATCTGCTGAGGGTCATTGATAATTTTCTGGCTTCCCATTTTTTCACCTGAAAGGATTTTTTACTGAAAAACGCCTATGTATGCGTGTTATATGCCTGTACATATATTTCTTTTTAAAAATGTTACTCCTTTTATCTATTGTCTAGAAAAAAGTTGAAGATCTAGAAAAAAAGTTGAAGAGGAGTACACAGAATTAGATAGCGTCCTCCTGTAAGATTTCAGGCTGGACCATTCCGGAAATTACAATGCCGGAGAAAAGAACAAATTTTCCTGGAAGTCCTTCAGTCATTTAGAACAAGTAATCATTCATTTTAATGCAGTATGGAACTCTTCTAAATCCATTTCATCCAGGTGCGAATCAAATTCCTGTAAAATTTCTCTTATATGTTCCTGTCTTTTTACAAGGCTGAGTTGATATTTGACTATTCTGGAGTTAAGATCTTCAATTGTTTCAATAATATTCTGATCTACTTTTTCATGGGCTTCACGTTTCCTATAAAGTTCGTTCTTCTTTTTGCGGCACTCTTTTTCCAGTAACGCCAGCTCATAAGCTTTTTTTTCAAATTTAGTGGGCAAATCCGAATATTCCTTAAATACCCATGTCATATTTTAACTTCTCCTTACCGTGTTTACTTTATTAACTGTTTAATTTATATATTACATAACTTCCTCATATATTTTTTGATATTAAATTTTGAAAAAGAAGTAATATGTAGTCACAACATACTGTTTTTTATCCTTTTGTCTTGAAAAATGGGCATAAACAGTAACTTATTTATAAAAAAGTATATTAGCTATTATGAGTATTCGATTTAGCTATAGGTATTCGATTTAGCATGCCTGTTCTTTCTTATGTAGATTCTATCAACTTCACAACCCCGTCAGTACCTTCAGAGTCGAGTTCCATCTCCACAAAATAGGTATAATCTGAGATTCCGGACAGCCCGCCTGCTCCGCTGCCTCCGACTATTAGCGAGTAAACCTTTGCGTTGTATTTCTTTTTTGCCTCTTCCCAGCGGGCAAGTACAAGCTCGTCAGAGATTTCAGACTTTCCATCTGTAATGAAAAGCAGGTCTGCACCCTGAAAGTCCTTTTCTTTAAGAGATTTGAGGCCTGAGGCCAGGGCAGTATTGAAGTCCGTTCCTCCCCCGAAGGTATAGAGAAGGAAATTCAGAAACTTTTCAGACATTTTTTTCCTGCTGCTGAGCTCTATTTCCAGGTGCTGGCTAGTAGAGGCAAACAGGATAACTTTCATGTCCCGCTGCTGGGAGAGCATTCGTTTTGCCATAGCCAGCACCGCAGACTTGGCCAGGGTCTGGGGAGCTCCGTGCATGGAGCCTGAGGTGTCAACAAGCACGATCATGGGACCTCTCGGCTTTATTCGTGGAGGGCCCGTGTAATGCTCGCCAAGCAGCTGGTAGCTCAGGAGTTTTCCCTCAAGCATGTCCGCATAGAATTTTAGCTTCAGAGACGGGTTCAGGAGCTTTGCAGCTTCCATGGGGAGGAGATTATTGATGGAATCTGAGAAACGAACGGTTTGTATCCTGTTTTTTCCGAAAGGGGAAAGATGTATCCTGTCACCTGGGGGATCAAACTCTCGCCTGCCGATGAAATCCACGATTCTTCTCAGGTCAGGGCTTTTTTCAAAAAAGGTAGAGTAACTTTTCAGCATTTTAAGCTGCAGGTAAAAAGGCTCTTTTTTAAGCTCTTTTACGGAATAACTCCAGTTTCTTTCTGGAAAGAGGAGGGCAAGAGTATCGAAAAGCTCCAGGTTCTCTTCCATTCCCGAGATGAACTCCTGCATCCGCAGGTACAGCTCTTCCATTTTACTCTCAAGAAACGCCTGGTAGCCTTCTATCTGCATGAGGTCCAGGACAGCCCCGTAAAGATCAGATTGCCCCGGATTCCTGTTCGGGCTTTGAAGTTCTTCGGATAATTCTTTTGAAGAACTGCTTTCCCAGAGAAGGAGGGTTTCTTTGAGGATTTTTTCAAATTCCCTCAGGATAGCCTCCATCTCTGCATTCAGTTCCTTCAGTTCCTTAAATGTTCCTGTACCAGGCTCAGCGTCTCCAGCTGCTGAAATGCGTTCCATCAGGTCATAGATAAGAGGGAGAAGAAGCTTCAGGCAGGCAACTCCGGCTTTCTGGCTCTTTTTTGCGATCTTTCGAAGTTTGGGCCAGGGTTTCGAGTTTTTCAGGGCCAGAAAAATAGGGTAGAAGCCCCCAAAATGCCTTATAAACTTTTCAGGGTCCTTTATCTCGTAAGGCTGTCCGAAGAGGATTTCAAATGATATTACCTCAGCAATCTTCTCACGCAGGGGACGGGGAACAGTCCGGGGAAAAGCGATAGTGCTCCTCAGTTCTCTTTCTAGTAGTGAGGCGGTTTGCTTCCGGACTGTAAGAGAATCGTACCACGGCCTGTTTCTGGAAAAAAAAGAATAAGAGTCTGAAGAGGTGCTGTCCAGGGTGTTCAGGGAACTGACCGCATCTTTCATATTATCACCTCATGCCTCATGCCATACTTGCGGTAAATGTGTTCTTATTCCTTTGAGTTTATTCATTGATCCTTCAAATTCATTCTAGAAATGAACATGTCATCTCAATTTGAATCTGGACCCAAGCCCTCTCATGAATCCGCCAGTGCTGCTACCCGAATCCTGTTCCTGGATTTTTGCTTCCAATTTTTGGGGCTGCAATTCTGAAGAATGCGGTTTTGCAGCATGAGATTCCTTGTCCTGCATTCCGAGAATGGATCTTATTTCCCCAATAAGGACTTCGATTTCGGACAATTCCGCATTTTTTGTATCGTGCAGGAGCAGGGCTTCAGTTCTGTCCAGGGTCGAAAGCCAGATGTTTGCTTCCATCAGCTTCCTGAGAAGTTCTCTTTCTTCCTCAAGCCTTTGTTTTATATTTTTAACTCTGCCTGCCAGGGATTCGAATTCCTTTTCAAAAACACCTTTTTGGGCCGGGGGTAAGTTGCTGTTCTTCCCCGAACTCTTGTAAAGTGCATCAATTTCCTTCACAAGGTTCTCATAGGTGTAGATCCTAGAGTCCCCTTCTCTTTTAAGGGTGTAACTATGGTTCGGATAGGCAGTATGGTGAACTTCTATTTCCTGTCTGAGCCTGAATTCTCCCCCGCAGCTGTCACAGGTGACCCCTACCGGAAGTTCGTTTTTCAGGGCAGTGTACAGGGCAGCCTTCAGGTCCTCGACGTCAAAATGGAGCTTTTCGGTACTGATTCCTCCTGAGACCACGAGCCCGAAGACCGTTTTCCTTATGTTTTCCCTTTCCTCCGGAAAGTTCCAGAGCATGTGCTGGAGCAAAAGGGCCGTTGTCCGATCCACAGCCGAACATCCGCTGCTGCAGGCTGCAACCTTCAGGACCTGTATAACTTTTTTCCAGCGCCTATCCGAAATTTCGATTTCCTGCAGCTGAAGGGCTTTTCGTAGCTCGGTTATAATTACTTCAACGTCAGGATCAACAGGGATGGATTTTGCGCTCTTGCGGATTTCTTCTATTTCAGAAACTGAAATCTGTGTGCAGGGGGCAAAGTCTTCAGAACTCCTGAAAAGGAGATTTCGGAAATTTTCATCATCCTGAATATAAGCTAGCCTGTACCTGAACAAAAAGCGGTCGTAGAGAGCTTCGAGGCTTTCGTCTTCTTCCGGAAGTTCGTTGGATGCCCCGAAAACCGAGAGTAGAGGCACATCTACAATCTCTCTCCCATTATGGTATTTGTGCTCATTAAGGATGGTAAGAAGGCTGTTCAGGATTGCACTGCTCGCCTTAAAAATTTCATCCAGTAGAGCAATGTGTGCAGTCGGGAGGCAACCGTCTATTTTTCGGCGGAATTCGTCTTCTTCCAGGGCTTTTAATGAGAGTGGGCCAAAGATCTCTTCAGGGGTTGAAAAGCTGGTCAGGAGGTAATTAAAGAAATTTCCTTCTTCAATAGACTGACAGATATTTTTCGCAAGCTGAGTTTTTGCCGTTCCGGGAGGTCCGAGAAAGAGGATGTTTTCCCCAGACAGGACGGCAAGGAGAGAGCCGTTAATTTCGGCTTCCCGCTCTTTGAAGTAGTCCATAAATGAAGATTTGATCTCAAGAAGCGTTTCTTTCAGGGACAGGCCCCCAGGTTACAAGATAATTATGGATAAATTCAGAATAAAATAAATTCCACGGCCAGATTCCACGGCCAGATTTCAAATCTTTATCCTGATTTTATTTTAAACCTTTCAATTCTGTTTTTATGATTTGAAAACGAAGCATTTATGATTTGAAAACGAAGCATTTATGATTTGAAAACGAAGCAGCATACTTTGAGGAATTTTCGAATTCCTGCTTTATGATTACTTTTTCTTATTAAAGAGTTCTTTTTCTTATTAAAGAGTTTTTTGAGTTCAAAAAGGATGGATGATTACATTTCTTCTTCACAGAATTCAAGGCAATGAGTTTTTTACACTTTATACATTTTTTGTGTGCACATGATCCGTGAAATTTAAATATAATCAGATGTCTTGTTGAATTATCAATAATTGATAATTCAATTATCTAATTTCGTATAATTGAAAAATCAATATTTTTCATCATAATTCATTATATTTTTCCGGAAATTATTGGCTCGGAAGAAAATGCTCTGGACCGGCAGAATCCGGCATAAAGTGGAAAGTGAACAAGAATGGACAATGAGACGCTGAACAAGATAATTCTCCTCTCGATGGAAAGGGATGCTCTTGACAATGTGATTTTTGAACAGACTTTTCAGAAAAAAATTACTGGCAAGTTTAAGGAACTGAGTAAGAACCAGCCTATGGTAATCAAAATCATAGGTATTCAAGGTGAAATAATGCCCTCAACCATCGGAAAATACACAGGAATGGAAAAAAGCAGTCTCACCCGGATGGTTGATGACCTGGAGAAGAAGGGGATAGTGTTTCGGAAAACTGACCCTGAAGACAGAAGAAAAGTGCTTGTTTCCCTGACTGAAAAGGGGCTAAACTGTTATAATTATTTAAACGAAATCACCGCTGAGATGGCTGATGAAATCCTTCAGTTTGTAGATGAGAAGGATATCGAGAATTATGTACAGAGTCTCGAGACGATGGTGAAGATTTTAGGGAAAATAGATACCAGCAGAACTGTCTGATTCCGGAGCTGCGGGTCAGCTACTTAGATGGATATAATTGGACGATGGAAGTGAAAGGAGAAAACTGAAATGACTCTTAAGCTTATAGAAAACCTTCAGAAACTGGGCTTTACAGGCAATGAAGCCAAAATTTACGCAGTGCTTGTCTGCCTTAAGCAAGCGCGAGCCAGTGAAATTGCCGAAAATGCCAGAGTCCCTAGGCCCAAAATCTACGGAACTCTCAGAGGGATGGAGAAAAAAGGGTATGTGCGGATAATTGAAGGTGAGCCAACTCTTTTTTGCTGTGTTCAGCCGGATGAGCTCATTTTCAGGATAAGGACGGATTTCATGCTTTCTTTGAACGAGACTGCAAGCGAACTTAATGCTCTGAGCCCGGCAAGTACTGGATTTTCTTCAGGAAATTTCCATGAGCTAAGGGCACGGGTCTGAAAAAGGAATCTTTGAAAAGATTGAACATGATTTGATGGAACTTGATTTCTAATTTTACTTTATCGTCGGGCTTGTGAGACAAAGCCCTCAGTCACTTTTTTATAATTTTGGCGGGAAAAAGAAGCCGAACAAAGATTTCAATTTCTGACTCTAAATCCAAAAGCAATGTAAGGAACTCTTTTATATATTTTTAAGGTATAACATCACACTGAAAATTTTCCCATAATAAAGATTGCAGGTGCAATCCTGACCCTCGTTTGGGAAAAATTACTGACTCTGTGGTTGGTATTGTACCTTTATTTGCCTGAAAAAACCGGCTTTGCAGGAGCCTTAAGCATGATTGAGGTAAAAAATCTTTCTAAATCCTACGGAAATACAAAGGCAGTAAATGATGTTTCCCTTTCTATCGGGAAGGGTGAACTCTTTGGCCTCCTGGGGCCAAACGGTTCAGGAAAAACGACTATAATTAAAATGCTTACCGGACAAATAAAACCCACATCCGGTTCCCTAAAAGTACATGGTGTGGAGGTGCTTGAAGATCCCATTCGAGTCCGGGAACTGGTAGGCATCATTCCGGAACAGGAAACTCCACCTAGTTTTTTGACTGCAGAAGAATACCTCCATTTCGTTGCAAAGATCAGGAAAATGGAACAGTATGAGGAAGTCTGCGAAAAGTGGTTCGAATTCTTCGACTTCGGAGACCAGAAGAATTCACTATGCAAAGACCTCTCAAGGGGTACGAGACAGAAATTGATGTTTGCGCAGGCCTTCCTGCATGAGCCGGAACTCGCTATTATCGACGAACCTCTCATCAATCTGGACCCCATCATGCAACGAAAAGTCAAGGATTTTCTCAAAGGCTATGTGAAGAATGGAGGAACTATTTTTATTTCCACTCATATCCTCGAAATTGCAAAACAGATCTGTACCAGCATCGGAATCATTTACAAAGGAAAACTGGTCCATACGGGCCGACTTGACGATCCTGTCCTTCAGGGCAGAAACTTTGAAGAGTTTTTCCTGGAACTGGTGAGCAGGCCAGGAGAGATTTCTGCGCTGGCCTGAGCAATCCACTCCATGCCATCAATATACTCAATGCCAAATAGACCGTACATGACTTTGACGCATGCGGCCAATAATGAAAAATATAGGGATTATAGCAGGGATTTTATGTTTGACATATTCAAAAGTATGATTAAAGAAGAATGGCGGATGCACTCAAATATCTTCGGAAGCGGCGGCTTTGCTCTCTTTCCTGTTTTTATCTTCCTATTCACTTTTTTTGTAAGTCTTGTTCTGCCGGTTTTCAGGGAAATCTTTACCGATGCCCAGATAGCTCTCGGGATGCATTACTTTTTTTTACTTGTAGGAGGCATGGTTGGAGCTTTCGGGCTCATGTGCCGTGAATTTATGAACAGGCGCTTCGGGCAGGCGAGCTTGATAGCATATTCTTCAAGGACACTTCCTGTTTCCCAAAGGATAATTTTTGCAAACTTCCTTGTAAAAGATGTTGCATATTACTTTGCCCTTTATGTCCTGCCTTTCATTGCAGGCTTTGCTCTTGCTGCAAAACTTGTCCCTTCAGGTAATTTTCAGCTTCCTGGTACTCTTCTTATCCTCCTTCTAACTCTTTCTCTTTCTTTTATGATCGGATTGTCTCTGGTATTTTTCTTATCCACTGTTTATGCACACTCCGGAAAACTATTATTTTCGGGTTTACTGGCTATATCTATTTTCTTGCTCTTTGTTTTCGGAAATCTGGATTCAAATGTATTTTATAGCCTACCAAGTCTCTCTTTTTTCCTGAATCCTTCTGAAAATCAGTTCCTGCTTTCCTTTGTTCTTATAACCGTTCCCTCTGCCTTATCCCTCATTTTCCTGAAGGTGGATTATCCTCAGACGAAAAAGAGTTTTTCAAATTCCTTTTCCGGACTGTGTGGATATCTGGGTTCATACAGGTATGCAGCTTTTGTTGTAAAAGATTTCCTTGACCTGAAAAGGAGTGAAGGAGGGCTAGGAAAAGTCATTTTCTCTTTCCTGCTCCCAGCGGCTCTTATATGGATGCTTCTGTCAGCCCTCGGAAAAGTTATCCCTGCTTTGAACGCTCTCACCCTTTTTTCCCTGGTACTGGGAGTTCTGTCGTCCTCAATGTATAACTGGCTTACAGAATACGATATCTTTGCTTCTTATGCCTTCTTTCCCCTAAGAGTTTCGGATATGATAAAGAGCAAGCTGAACAGCTACCTTTTCCTTAATTTGGTTCCATTTCTACTTCTCACTCTGCTTGTCCTTAACAAAGAACCTTCAATCCTGTTTCCATCTCTGCTGCTCTTCCTTTCCATTTCACTTTACATGGTATCCATACTTGTTTATCTGACAGGGCTTTCCCCCTCTATAAATCTCTACAACGGAAAGACCTTTGCGCTTTATGCACTCTCAGTTATGCCTCTCCTGATGATCAATATCATCCTGTCTATGTTTGGCCCTTATTACGTACTTGTAGACCTCATGCTTGTCCCTCTTGCCTTTTACCTGCTCGGGCAAAGTTTCAAAAAATGGGACTGCATTGAGAACCAGCTCTTTTAATGCCCGAGTTGCGCCAGCAGAGTTGCGGTTCGGGAGCCTGCCCCGAATTGCGTCTCGGGAGTACGCGGTCCTTTTCGCTTCGCTCAAGAGCTAATTTATGGACAAGTAGTAGTGATTTTCTTCGCTCAAAAGGGCTTAAAGAAGATTTAAAGAGGGCTTACTATTATTTGTTTTGTTTACTTTCTGAATTACCAGTGAGTTTTTTCTCGCTGCGCTCAGGAGGACTGGAGTCTGGAATTTATTCGCTTAGATGTCTTTTTAACCATTGATTGAAAATATATAATGGGGAAAAGGTTACGAGCCTATTTTTCGTCATCAGAGTTACAGCTCTTGTGAGCTCAGGGTTTTGCTCGTGTAGGCGGACTTGGAATTGGATGATGCAATTTGTTAGAGGGAGGAAAAGACTATGATTCCGTTTCTCTTAACTGTACTGACGTTTTTAAGAGTGCTCAGAAAGATGCTTCAGGACCAGAAGTTCCGATCCCTCCTGTATATTGCTGCGCTGACTCTTACTGTGGGCACTTTTTTTTACCACAGAGTTGAGGGCTGGAGATGGCTTGATTCACTTTATTTTTCAGTTATCACCCTGACGACTGTGGGATATGGAGATTTTACCCCGCAAACTGACCTGGGAAAGATATTTACTATAATTTATATTTTTATAGGACTGGGAATCCTAATTGGTTTTGTCACTCCGATTGGAGAATATATAGTGGATCGGAGACTCGAAAAAGTACAAAAGAAAGATCAGGAGGGAAAAACACCTGAGAATGAATTTGACTTTTCTGGTGTAGTTGGAAAGTTGAGTGGAAGGAGAAAGACGTGAACTACCACTCAGCTAAAGACTGAGCAGCTTCTTGTTTCACAGACTACCATCGGAGTCTCGGACAAGCTTTAATTCGGGCTATTCCCATCCCTAATATGTCTCGCTCTTTAGCTCGTTTCGGCTTTACATGAATACAAGCTAGATGCGAAGGGCTTATTCAAGACCTACTGAGCCTGATGGTGAACATCTATAACAAAGGCTGCTTGGTTATCGCAACCTGAGCGTAATCATACATCGGTTTAATAATATAAGAAGTTTAGCTGATATTTAAAAAGTAAAATGTTTGGAAGTTGACGCTTATATCCACTAGGCTAAAGACCTAGTGTCACGAAAACTTAATTGTGGATCATCAATTTAAGGTCAAAACCATATCAGCTGATGGAAGCTACCAAATAATATGTTCGATAATTAGGTTTTTACGATACTAGTGTCACGTCAATCCTGAAGTATCGGATAATAACGTGAGAATTTTACCCGATCTATTGCCAATTTACCTCGACAGTTTTTAGTTGACAGGGCACTAGTGGTTTTATGCTTCTTCTTATAAAATCTATTCTTCTCCAAACTTCTTACATTAGATTAATTAAATATGTCATTTATAAATTATTGTTGCATTATTGGATGAGTTGCATCATTGCATAGTTGGATGTCGAGCATGTATGCAATAATCTTTTAAATTAAGCAACTGGGGTGAGGATTATTAAAAGATTCAGTTTTTTTGTAACTGTAGTGCTCATTGCAGCAATGTTATTTGCTTCCGGCTGTTCTCAAAATGTACCTGAAGAAGATACAATTAATGAAACAGAAGGTGAAGTGACCGAAGGGGTAACTGAAGTAACCAACGAAGGGGTAATTAAAGAAACAACTGAAGAGGTAATTGAAGAAACAACTGAAGGAATAACTGAAGAAACGACTGAAAGAGTAACTGAAGGCGTAATGGAAACAGAGGGTGAAAGTGGGTACAACCCTGTCATAAATCCTGATGATTTTGTTGAGGTTATAGACAGTTCTTATTTTCCGTTGACTCCAGGCACAACTTTTGTCTATGAAGGTGAATCAGAAGGCGAAACTATAAGAGATGAGATATTTGTAACCAACGAAACAAGGACTGTAATGGGAGTAAATACAACCGTTGTCCGGGATCGGGAATTTGCAGACGGGGAGTTGACCGAAGAAACTTTTGACTGGTATGCTCAGGACAGGGATGGGAATGTCTGGTACTTCGGAGAGGATTCCAGAGAATATGAAAACGGAGAAGTAGTAAGTACTGCAGGTTCCTGGGAAGCCGGCCTTGACGGGGCTCAGCCCGGAATCATAATGAAAGGGAACCCTCAGGTTGGAGGCACTTATCGTCAGGAGTACCTGGCTGGTGAAGCAGAAGACATGGCTGAAGTTATCTCTCTGAACGAATCGGTTTCCGTTGCTTACGGTTCTTTTGAGAATTGCTTGAAAACAAAAGAATGGACCCCGCTTGAACCCGGCATCGAGGAAAACAAATATTATGTTACCGGAACAGGTCTGGTTCTGGAGATGACAGTAAAAGGCGGATCAGAGAGGCTGGAACTTGTAGACATTATCACTGAATGAACGGGATAAAATGAATAGGATAACTATAACGGCATTTCAGATTGAGTTTGTAGAAATCAAGTCCAGATGAGCCAGAATTCAAGACCTGTTATAAGACTCATTATAAGACCCTATAGTCTCGGACGTAAATATTTATACTTAACTTACTCGAGACTCTATGACCACCGACATTACGGAATAATGGATTAATGCAGGTGTATTTAATGCAGGTGTATTTAATGCAGGTGTATTTAATGCAGGTGTATTTAATGCAGGTGCATTTCCTTTTTTCCCGTGCTTTTCGGTGGTTCATCCTTTCTTTTCAACAGCCTGTTTTTTGGAATTAATTGTCTGAGGGTATAGTATCACCATCGTAGATTGGTTATAGATTGATAAGTTCAATTATAGTTTGATAAGTTGATTCCATAAGAGTTTCTTGAATGTGTGAATATTTTGGTTGAAAACTTATATATAAGTTTAAGATAGTGTAATTAAGTACTTATATAAAATATAAGTAAAGAGGTGTTTATTATGCCAAAAACAATGAGTGATACACAGAAAGCAGGAGCTGCTTGTGGAAAAGCAAAGGCTCCGGCAGCAGAGAAGTCTGCAAAGAAAGACGTCAAACCATCCAAGCCAGCAAAGAAGGAAAAGTAATCGATATAAACAACCCTCTCAGCAGTAGCTTATCACTATAACCGACACCCGAAAAACATGGAGCACAACAAAAATTTAAAATCTGTTATATGCTATAACCCAACAAAAAAATCAATAAGACATAGCAGATAAGAAAAAGCAGATAAGCTATTGCTTTTAAATAACATCCAAGCTGCCTGTGTTCAGGTAACACGGGCAGCGCTATCATACTCAAAATCCTATTCTTTCAAAGTTCTATTCTCTCTTTTGACCTTTAATTTTCTGTTTCAATCCTTCATTCTCTGTTTCAATTACATGCAAAGAATCACTGCTTCTTTATCTCAATTCTCGCGGCTGCTTATGCTCAGGCAGCACCGGCAGCTCCATAGTATTGATCAAAATCGGACTTTCGATATCCTTTGCTCTTTCAATCACCAATTCCTTTCCCTTCTGCGTGAGAGCAAAGAGCGGAATCGCGGCTGCCACCTGAACAAGAGGTTTTGCGAGTTCTCTGATATGTTTGGAAGCGCAGCTGATTACGATATCTGAGTTTTCAAGAAGACCTTGAGCTTCTTCCTTGCTGACACCTGTAACGTGTACGGCAATTACTATCAGGTCAAGCCCGAGTTCGGCTTCTATTTCCCTTACTTTTTTTGCGGTTTTTGAATCAGCTGCAGTGACCGCGATCTTTTTGTAGCCAAGTTCTGCGGCTTTTTGAACTCCGCCGGCAGGATTAATAGCTGCGGTTGAGGGATCGAGTACTGTTCCGCCGAGCTTTTGAATTCCGTTTATAGTATCCTCGATGGGTTCGGTTTCGACAAGTCCTGACATCCTGCCTCCGATTCCCTGGACAAGGGCAGGATCACTGGCTATGACAGTTCCTGCACCGTCGCAGGCAGTTACGGTTGTTTCAAGAAAACCGCTGCGCAGGCCGGACATCATCACTTCGGAGGCGCCGAAAGCTACATATGTGTCAAGTTCAAGTAGCTTGCGCCGGGCCGTAAACATTCCGAGGTCGCTTATCCGAAACTCTATATTCTTTTTGACTTCTTCTGGAGTGATATTATTGACTTCTCTCAGCTTGGAAAAAAGAGGACACCATTCGAGTTCAGGAGTCCCTATTTCCACAACCTTGCCATCTTTTATTACTACTTTTGTTTTTCCCAGTAGTTCCATTATGTGAGGCATATGAACACACTCTATTCACATTTTATTCATACTCTTTAACATTAAAAAGAAGCTTGATGTAAATATAATTGCGTAATTATCCGTTAATTTTTCTCAAAAGTATTTCTCTACTTTGCAGGCTGTGGAGTTTCTGTGGGGTATTAAATTTGGATAAAGGGGGAAACTGAAACAAAGAAACTGAAACAAAGAAGGAAATCGAAATAAAGAAAGCAGGACTTAAAGCCCTGCTCTGTCAACTATTGTGTCTGCCACCTGTTTTGCATCTTTGAACGGGAAATCCGCTGCAGTGAGCAATTTGCCTGCTTCCCCTGCAGTAACTTCAAGATCTCCTGCTTTACATGTAGTAGCTGCACCCGCAGGAAATGCAGCGAGCAATTCTTCAGGTGTGTTTATTGGAAACTTTGCGCCTTTGAGGCCTGCAACAATCTGTGCGTGAATCTCATCTCTTACAGCCATTTCTTACTCCTCTGATTTTTTAGTCTTTTTCTTCTTGTCTTATCTTTTTGCTTCTCCACAGCTTGATAATTCTCTGGAGAATTATTCAACAATCTCTTATTGTCAGGTTATTGATATATACTTAATCGTCATTGTAGTGTAGTTAATACATTCCAGTGTATTAGAGCTACCTTAAAGTTATCTCAAAGCTCCCATAACCGATAATGAAACATTGCATGGTCAGCTGAAAAAAGCGGCGAAACCACGTGTGCAGCCTTATTGGTGAGCTTTCAATTCTGCAAGGAGGAGGAAAGTGAGTAAACGGAAATTTTTGGAAAATCTGTCAACCAACAGACTTGAATAACGGCTCTTCGCTATTTTGTGTGGGTAGCTTATATTTCGCTCCTAAATGTTGAAGTAGTATGTATAAAATATCGGAACAGTTGTTGTTGAAAATCACATTCAGGCGTGATGTTTCTTTATTTACTCTGAATACTTTCTAACTAAGCAATTATTTTCAACCAATACAAAACAGCGAAGAGCCTTAATAACTGTATATGACATACGAGTGAATGTTATAATGCCGGACCGAGATGATTATATTAACGCCCTTGTGAAATCTCGTAAGGTAACCGTTGAAAACATAAAAACTGTTCTCAGAATGTGATAATTATAATTTAAAACGGATAAATAGGTAAACTTTTTTATAATCTTTCAACGTATTTTCAGTATGTTTTCCGGGTATCCTCGGTGACCTTTTATTCTCATGCTTGTAGTTTTATCCTTCTTTTCGCGATTGTATTTGTAATAGCGATGAGGGTATAAAGATTAAAACTGCGATCAAACGCCAATATTCTTGAACTAAAAAACAAAAGGTTCAGAATTAAGATTCCTCAATATACAGATCCGTTATATAGATCCGACTGAATTACTTCTTTATCCAGTCCATATTTTTTTGAAACTGATTTTACTAAATCTAAGAACCATTTAGGAGTAGGAGAAACATATATTTTTTCGTAACCATACCCTGAATAGTTACGAAAAATGTTTGGAAAAATCCAGTTATTATACCGGAAAAAACGAAGAACGTGAACAGACTGAGGAATATTTCGATATCAGTGACCTCAAAGAAAAGGGTCACTGCAAAACGAAGGGCAAAGGCTTCCAGAGCCTAACCCTTTTTTAGGGAGTGGAAATATAAAAGTGAAGCTATGTAGGATCGAACATTTTAAATATTTTTCAAGACAATTCTACCTTACTCCTGAGTTATTTTGCCTTAGGAAGCAAATGCTTCTGGGCACATGGGGTTCATGGTGCGAGTGTGTATGTCCTCCTGAACCCCGCAAATAAACTTCGACTAATTATCCTCTTTTTATATGTAAATTCGTTTTCCGTTGCTGTTTTTTATCCCATCAGACGGGAACGGTATATAAATCTTTGACAATTTTCGTATTCACCTTTGCAGTACTTCGATATCACTTCGTCGGGCAACTTACCTTTTTTTGGGGAAACTTTGCACGTACAGGATTCTTTATCAGAATTTGGATTTGCTATCACAAGGTAAGAACAACACATTCATAGCACCTCTAATATATTACTATCTGAATGATCCGTATATGCATATAAACAATATCTTTGTTTCTGTAATCAAAGAGAATCGGTGTCCTAGCTGTTTGCATTATGGGACAATACCATAAAACGTTGCTGTCTTAGTAAAGTCCTGTAGATCTTGATAAGTTCGAGAGGTTCTCAATCATAGAAAAATATAATTTTTTATTGGGAATCTTTTCTTTAGAGACGGAGGTTTTATCTATTTGTAAATTCATAACTATTATTCATTATATACATATTAACGAGTATTTCTTTTATTAAATGGTGGTAGTATGGTGGATATCAAAGGAAACAGACAAACCGCATATTATGTCGAAAATTATCCAAAAAATTTTGAAGATGCAATGAAAACAATTCTCAAACAAGACCCAAATACACCTTTAGATGATGCAGTGTCTAAAGCAAAAGAAACGGCTGAAAAAGTTACTCAAATCCAGGCCGCGTATACACAAGACCCGATGTTTTATCGGACTGCTGAAGTATTGTTAGCAATTATTGTATTGTTAGTTGTTGGGGGTAGTATGTATCTTATAAACGCGGGTAAAACTCCAACTGATGGTATAATCGCGATTGGTTCCAGTGCGGTGGGTGCACTGATTGGAGTATTTTCTACTCAAAAATAAAGTCATGTTGTGAGTTATTGGTTAATCGCATAAGATCTATTTTTTTCGTTCCTACTCAGTGACAGGCTGGCAAACAACCAATTTACAAAACTTTTTGATTAGATTTCGACCTACGCATAGGTTTTACATCATATCTTATTTTTTGATAGTAACGTTTCATATTACAATGTTGCTGTTTTCTAATGAGTACTTGTGGGTTCACCCGCTACAGACTATGCAAGATATAACCAAATAATATTAACGCTTTAACTCGCGTCGAGCACGTATTAAGAGGATTGCGAAAGTGATAATTGCTATGCCAACTGCCGCATATGCGAGATAATCTGTGCTTGTAATCGATTCGGTGTCTGCGTAACCTATTCTTATGGACATGTTATAGTATAAGCGATATGACTATTTTTCTGTTTGTTTGTTAGTTCTTCTCTATCGAAGCGATAAATGCTTTTTTTTCAATTTCAGGTAAGCTTTTGATGTAATCGTTTCTCTCTTTTATGAAACGTAAAAGCCTATCTTTTTCGATTATAATTCTTTCTTCAAGACCTGGGTTTTTAGGCTCTTTCTCGTCTAATATGGCAGCCATTTTATCGCCTTTATGGCAGCCATTTTATCGCCTTTGACATTTTTAATGATGTTTTTTTGGAAACAGGACTCCATGAAATCCAAAAAATAATTATAGTACAGATACTGTGTAATTCTCATACATTAATATATTTTTCTCTAAGTAGAGTGATGTCTCTCTAAAAGGCTCCCTCTCAAGCTCTTCATCAGCTTCGACCTTGACAAAGAAAAAGGAAAGAACGGAACTAAAATAAAGAAAAAAAGAGAGATGAACTAAAAAAGGAAAGAAAGGAAAAAGAAGGCAGTGCGCGTGGTTTTCTGTAAAATTAAAAAAGTCATAACCCAATACAGTTAGTATCTAAAAACTTGGAGAAGGAACAGGCACTATACTGATGTGTAACTTTTCTATACGCAGGTTTTGACAAAGCCTATGCATTAGTGAAAACAGAGAGTATTCATTATTATGTGTTCATTATTTTTGGATTGTTTCATATGCAGATTCCGCGATCACAATGTTGGCGCCTCGTGATTAAGAATTGATCTCCCCCTATGTGAAAAACATCCGTTAACGCATGGTAGATTGTCGTATATAAATCTTCCTAAAAATTATAATTATCTGGGTATTATATTCTGGCTCTGAATATGCTGAATTGCCAGATCTAGAAGTTTATCCTATCAGCGACCAAAAATTAAAAGGCGGACATTCTGAAGTCTGGATTGCAGTTAAGAAAGCAAAATAACACAAGGATATTGAGGAGGAGAACAAATGAATTATGAAATTGAAATCAAAGATATTGAGCCTGTTACGGTAGCCACCATGCGCTACAAGGGACCCGTTACCGAGGCAGCAAAACAATTTCCCAATGTGTTTAAAGCAATAAAAGGCAAATCAAATGTAGCTCCCTTTTTCTGCTACCATACGTTTGATCAAAAGACCGGCATCGGTGAGATGGAGTTGTGTGTCCCAACGGCCGAAACCCCAAACAGTAATGGTGTAACGTTAAAAGACCTGCCCCGGGCGAAAGCCGTATGCTTTACCCATATTGGATCATACGATGCCTTGCCAATGGCGTACGAAGCAATTCACCGCCATATACAGGAAAAAGGCCTGTCTATACAGCCACCGTGGCGGGAAGTCTTTATAAAAGGGCCGGCAATGCTAATAAAAGGCAATCCCGATAAGTATATTACGGAAATCCTGTTCCCGCTGAAAGAGGGGGAAAAGAATGCTGGCAATTGAAATTGACAAATTGGTTAAGCAGTACAAGAATGGCGTCAGAGCCCTGGACGATTTAAGTCTTAAAGTAAACAGCGGAGAAATCTTCTCTGATTAACATTCTGACAACCTATTACAAACCCACATCCGGGAATGTAACCATGCTGGGAAAAGATTTATGCAAGGAGCCAGCTTGGATTCGCACACAGATTGCTTGTGTTGCTCAGCATATTTCCATCGATGCACACCTGTCGCTTATGGAAAATATGATTTTTCAAAGCAGGCTGTACAAAGTAGATGCACAGGTGGCAAAAGAAAGAATAAACTCTTTGATTGACAGCTTTGAGCTTTCCAGGTATCTGAAGTACCCCATAGCATCCTACTCGGACGGGGTGAAGCGCAGGCTGGATATCGCCATGAGTATGGTTTCGTCCCCTAAAATTTTGTTTTTGGATGAGCCCACAGTGGGTATGGATGTTGAGTCCCGGAAAGCCATGTGGAAAATGCTGCTGAAAATCCGGGATGAACATGGGACAACCATTTTCCTTACAACCCATTATCTTGAGGAAGCCGACCAGCTGAGCGATACCATTTGTATTATGAAAGAAGGGAAGGAATTGGCCCAGGGAACACCCGGCAGCTTACGTAGTTACACCAGGCAAAACATGCTTCGCATCGCGTTTTCCAGCGTCGAGGGAACAAGAAAATACAAAGATGCCCTTGATAGCACAGGGCTCATTAAGTTTACCAGTGTGCGGGATAATTCTGTTTTTGTAGGCGTGGATGACAGCAGAACAGCTTTTACAGATGTGAACAAGTGGCTTTTGGATCATCATGTGGAGTTTGACGCAATCGAAATTGTAGAATCCAGTCTGGAAGATGTCTTTTTGGCATTAACGGGTTCAGGAGAATATAGAGGGGAGGAATGGGTGTGCTGAATATTTTGTGGCGAAATATGAAGTGGCGTTTTCAAAATCCCCTTTCTATAGCAATTACAATATTGCAACCTCTTATTTGGCTTGTTTTGTATAGTGCTGTCGCAGGCCAGACAATGCAAAACATAGGGATCGGCAATTATACCGCTTTCATTCTACCCGGCATCATAGTGCTCGTAACCTTTTCCTCCTGCAGCAGCGGCGGTATCATTAATTTCATCATGAAATCCAATGGTAGCTTTTATAGAATCCTGATCGCGCCTGTGAGTCGCAGCTCCATTGTGTTGGGGCAAATGCTGGAGTCAATACTGCTTTCCTTCATGGAAGTAGCAATTTTATGCGTCGTAGGCCTTTTTTTCTCGGTAAAGATGGCATCGGGCATTGCCGGGATCACGCTCATGATACTGCTGATCTTTGTGACAGCGTTTTTCATGTCAGGTCTCGCCTATTCCATCAGTCTCTTCCTGCCAAATGAAGTGATCTATGAGACAATAACGAATGCGATTGTGCTGCCTATCTTTTTTTTGAGCTCAGCTCTTTTCCCTCCCGAAAATTTGTCCGGAGGATTGGCGATAGCCATGATGCTCAATCCATTTACACACATTATTAACGCTCTACGCAGCTTGATATTTGGAGAGACGATCTTGTTGGGGACATCCTGCCTGTCATTGCACTATTTGCAGTGATGTGCTGTGGCAGCTTTGCGCTGGCAATGTGGAGACTCAAAAAGGAAACTGGCCACTAATTGCGATCATCATATTTTATCGACCAGAACTTTTGGCACACTGCCAAAAAGAAAAAAGTAAATGAGAAAAATAGAGGCTCTTGAAGCTATTCAAAGCCTTTTTTATTTGTTTTTTATTTCAGTTCTCTGGGCTGCTTTTCTTCAGGCAGCACTGGCAGAGGCATTGTATTGATCAAAATTGGACTTTTGATATCCTTTGCCCTTTCGATTACAAGTTCCTTTCCTTTCTGCGTAAGGGCGAAAAGCGGCACGGCAGTTCCAACCTGTGCAAGAGGCTTTACAAGATCCCTCATGCACTTTGAAGCGCAGCTGGTTGTGATGTCAGCATTTTCCAGAAGAGTCTGGGTGTCTTCCATGTTTAAACCTGTAACGTGCACGCCAATTATTATCAAATCAAGTCCAAGCTCGGCTTCAAGTTCCCGTAACTCTTTTGCGGTTTCGGCAAAGGCCACGGTTACTGCAATCTTCTTGTAGCCGAGTTCGGCTGCCTTTTTCACTCCTGCAACAGGGTCCATTTTCGCAGTTGAGGGGTCAAGCACGATTCCGCCGCGTTCGGTGATCCCGTTTATGATGTCGTCGATGGGCTCGGTCTCGACCAGGCCTGACATCCTTCCGCCCATGCCCTGGACAAGGGTAGGGTTGTTGGAAATGACGGTTCCTGCACCATCACAGGCAGTTACGGTTGTGTCAAGTAAACCTCTGCTAAGGCCTGTCATCATAACTTCAGACGCTCCGAACCCTACAAAATCCTCAAGCTCCAGACGGCGCTTTTCCGTGAACATCCCGAAATCGCTTATTCTGAACTCCATGTTCTTCTTGACTTCTTCTGGAGTTATCTTCTGAATTCCGCGCACCTTGGCAAAGATAGGACACCATTTTACTTCAGGCTCCCCTACTTCAATGACTTTGCCGTCCTTAATGACTACTCTTGTTTTCCCAAGTAATTCCATTATATGAGGCATAGCTGCACCTTTTAGAATTGATCAAAATATGATTGTTAAGAAACTAAAATCCGGAAAAAATAACAGTTAACGTTTGGGGTTGTTTATTTAATAGTTTATTGGTTTTCGAACTTTTATCCCGGAATTCTTACTGAAGCTCTTTTGCCGGGTTAGAATGAAAAATTTTCATGTTTTAACTTTTTCAGGGCTTCATTTGATAAAATTCAGGAGTTTCATCTTTTTTTCAGACTTCACGCAAAAGCCGCTCTCCTGCGTCGAGCGTGGACATCCCCTGGGTTCTAAAAAGTGATCCTCTCTGCTCTGCCGGCTGAAAAATAGAAACTGAAGTAAGCTAAAAGAGGATACTGAAAAAGAATGTTCAAAAAAAGACTAAAGAAAGGTCAGGGAATAAGTTTTCCCTGATTAATTGTTAATTGGGGCTGCCCTGCTGTTTAGATCTGCTGCCGCCTGTCTATGATTCTCTTTGCCTTTCCCGCGGTCCTCTCGATGCTGCCTTTCTCAAGGAGTTCGACGGTTGTGCGGATATTCAGGACGGCTTTGAGCTCGTGCTGGACGTGGTTCTGGACGGCTTTGAGGTCTTTGAGGTCGCCGGTAAAGGCGTTTTCTTCGAGTTCGACTTCGATTGTGAGCTCGTCGAGCATGTATTTGTTGCGGTCAAGGATTAGCTGGAAGTGTTCGCCGACCTCGGGGATTCTGGATATGACATCCTGGATCTGGGAGGGGAAGACGTTGATGCCTCTGACGATCAGCATGTCATCGGCTCTGCCAAGGAGGCGGGAGATTCTTGTTGTTGTCCTGCCGCAGTCGCATTCGGATTCAAGGAGTTTCGTCATGTCGCCTGTGCGGTATCTGATGTTACAAAAGCCTTCTTTGTTAATGGATGTGAGGACAAGTTCGCCTTTTTCGCCTTCGGCCACCTGTTCACCGTTTTCGTCCAGGACTTCTACGAGGAAGTTGTCGCTCCAGATGTGCAGGCCGTTCTGTTCCTGGCATTCGAAGCCGACTCCGGGTCCGAACATTTCCGAAAGACCGTAGCAGTCGTAGGCTTTGAGGTTAAGCCTTTTTTCAAGCTGCTTCCGTGTGTTTTCCGACCAGGGTTCTCCTCCGAAGATGGCTGCTTTTAAGGAGAGTTTGTCTATAAGGCCGAGTTCTTCTGCGGTTTCGGCGAGGTAGAAGGCGTAGGATGGCGTGCAGTGAACTGCTGTTACCCCGAAGTCGATCATCATCTCAAGCTGCCTGGCGGTATTTCCGGTTGCTGCAGGCACTATCATGGCTCCCATCCTTTCTACACCATAGTGGAAGCCCAGGCCGCCTGTAAAAAGGCCGTAGTTCATGGAGTTCTGGACAACGTCGCCTTTGGAAAGCCCAATCATTGTAAGGCTTCGGGCAATCATGTCAGACCAGGTTTCGATGTCCTTTGCAGTGTACCCGACAACCGTGGGTTTTCCGCTTGTCCCTGAAGATGCGTGAATGCGTACTATGTCTTCTTTTCTGGCAGCAAAGAGCCCGAATGGATAATTGTCCCGAAGATCTGTTTTCCGCGTGAAAGGCAGTTTGCGGACATCTTCGAGGGTTTTTATGTCGTAGGGAGTGACTCCAGCCTCCTTAAACTTCTGCCTATAAAAAGGAACGTTGTCATAGACCAGCTTTGCACTGTGTTGCAGGCGTTTGAGTTGCAGTCTCTTCAGTTCTTCGGGATCCATTGTTTCGTATTTCGGCTGCCAGTAGTTCATTAAAAGGACCTTCTTTTGATTTGTGAAATAGTTTCCAGGTTATAAACGTTAATGAAATAAACGTTAATGAAATAAACGTTAATGAAATAAACGTTAATGAAATAAACGTTAATGAAATAAACGTTAATGAAATAAACGTTAATGAAATTCATGCCATGTTTGTGCATGTCACGATATCTTAAGTGATTTCTTATCTGGAAGATAAAGCTTCGGAAAAAATCAATCTGTACTGTATCTGTACTGTAATTCTTTCCCAGATATAAACATTGTTGAAATAAATCTCTTTACTTTAGAAAAAACAGATGTGGGTTGGCAACAAAGTTATTTATTCTGAATATTATTTTATATTTGCATTTTATTTTGCCAGTTTTTTTTACATCTCAGGCTGTCTCAAAACTCAAGCAATTTCTACAATTGGATAATGAGCAATGTTGGCTTTAAATTCAGAGAAGAAATTTTTCAGAAATTCAGATACAAAATGACCTTATCGTAGAAAATTTTGCCCCAATTGTAGAATTGATTTTAGTTTTGAGACAGCCTGATCTGTAGAGTTTTTACATTTATAGGTTTTTACATATGTACTTCTATCTGCGTATATAAGTCTAAAGTCTACTTCATTGTATGACTGCACTTATTAGCTCTGGATCATTCACACATGTGCGGTTTCATATTCTTTGCAGGTAAAACGCTATTGGGAATCCTATAAAAGTTGGAATCCAGAAAGAAAAAACTCTGTAACTGAGTATGACAACAACAGCAATTGAATCAGGAACTCCAAGGCCTGTGTAAAGAGCAGCCATCGCACTCTCCACAACGCCTACACCTCCCGGAAGAAGAAAAGCCATTTTCCCAAGGAGAAGGGGAAGTCCGTACCCAACGAGCAGTATTTCGGGTCCTATGGGATATCCGGCAGCTATAAAAAAGAAATAAAGAGTCAACACATCAAAACCCGTAGAAATTGCAGCTCCGAGAGCCGGACGTTTCCAGCCTCCGTTGCCGAGCATCTCAAGAGCTCCGAACATTCGGCCTATTGAGGCTTCGGTTGGAGCAGGATTATAGGATTTATGCAGGAGCCGGGAAAAGTAGGCTGCTATCCTGACAATCATGCGTGTGAAATCTGCTCTGTGTCCTTTTCCCCAGCTGACTGCCAAAAGACCCAGGATCATTAAAGCCAGGATCAGGAGAACGATAAAGAACTGAACCGAAGAAAGTTTTCGGGCTAATAAAAGATGCAGTATTCCGGCTATAGCCAGTACCATTAAAGTTGCGTTATTAAAAATTGTGGGCAAGGTGCCTGCAAGTCCAGAGCCTTCGGCGCTGATGCCATACTTCCTTACCCATCGATAAGTTGCTGCCGCATTCCCGAAAGTACCTCCTGCCAGCATTCCTATACTTGATGCTGCAAGTGAAATTATAACTCCTTTTAACACTGAGAGATGCTGATTTACTATTGCTACAACCGAATGTATGAGATAACCGGTTCCCAGGTAACTGATGATCTGGGCAAGGGCAGAAAGCAGAACGGCCCATAAAATCATTTTCTTGATAACCTGAAGGGAAGCTTCGACTGAGGCAAGCTGGGGGAGAATCAGGTGAACAGCCAGTCCCGTAAGGATAAGGATTGTAAGGTAACGGCCTGCTTTTAAGACAAGGGGTGGAGGAGAGGTCAGGCTTCTATGATTAGGACTTTCGTTTTTTTGCCCTATTCTTCTTTCATTCCTGCTGATATCCATTTTAAAATCCTCAGATCCTAAATACTTTTATCTTATTTTGATTTTCTGGGAGTCATTTTTAATAATGTAAATTTCTGGAAGTCATTTTTAATAATGTAAATTCACCGCATACGAGCAAGATAAATTCACTCTAAAATATTACAATTTATAGTAGAATATCACAGCTTTTAATTATTAGTAAGGATAATTCTGTCCCATGGCAGAAAGTGTATATTTACTTTTTCCTATTATTTATGCGGTTTTTAACGCAGCTTCTTTTGCTCTTTATGGGATGGATAAATTCAAGGCAAAAAGGGAGGACTGGAGAGTCTCCGAGCAGAACTTGCTGATCGTTTCTCTCTTTGGACCAATTGGTGCCTGGCTTGGTATGCAGTATTTCAGACATAAGACCCGGAAACCCATGTTCAAATATCTGGTACCTGCATTTGTAGGAGTTCATGTTCTTTTAGTGCTCTGGAGCAGTCTCTAAGACTAAGAAGTTTGGCTCCAAGCTGGAGTGATCATAAAAATGAGCTTTAAGAAACGGCATATAAACTACATTATTTTTATTTTTTGTAATATGTTTTTTATAGTATTCTCTGCATAAAACATGAGGTATCACAGTTTTTATTCCTTATCTTTATAAGGTCGCACTTTGGAAATCGGTTTTGAGAGCTGCAGGATACATGGGGAAGTCGGGGGAAGTGGTAATCGATACTATTTGAGTTATTGGTTAGATTTTGAGTTATTGGTTAGATTTTGAGTTATTGGTTAGATTTTGGGTTATTGGTTAGATTTTGAGTTATTGGTTAGATTTTGAGTTATTGGTTAGATTTTGAGTTATTGGTTAGATTTTGAGTTATTGGTTAGATTTTGAGTTACTGGTTAGATTTTGAGTTATTGGGGGGATTCAGACGGCAGGTAAAGACAGGATAAAAATTGCCATTGCAGGAGTCGGTAATTGTGCAAGTTCACTTTTGCAGGGAATTGAGTATTACCGAAAAAAAAAGGACACTGATTCATTCGGCCTGATGCATCGAGATCTCGGGGGCTACTTGCCGTATGATATTGAAGTGGCAGCAGCCTTTGATATCGATAGGAGAAAAGTGGGAAAAGATGTATCGGAAGCTATTTTCTCTCTTCCCAACTGCACCACAGCTTTCTGTCCTGAGGTTCCTGCAACAGGAGTTGAAGTAAAAATTGGAAGGGTTCTGGACGGCTGTTCTGAGCATCTTGCGGATTACCCTGAGGAATGCAGGTTTTTGTCTGTAGAAGGTGAGGGTGCTACAAAAGAGGAGATTGTAGATGCTCTGAAGGACTCAGGAGCCGAGATCCTCCTGAATTACATGCCGGTCGGCTCCGAACTGGCTTCCCATTTCTACGCAGAATGTGCTCTTGAAGCAGGCTGCGCTTTTATTAACAACATGCCTGTATTTATCGCGAGCGATCCGGAATGGGCCAGACGTTTTGAAGAAAAGAAGCTTCCTATTATAGGAGATGATATCAAGTCCCAGCTAGGAGCTACCATTGTCCACAGGATCCTTGCCGACCTCTTCAGGAAACGGGGAGTAAAACTGGAAAGGACTTACCAGCTTAACACCGGAGGGAATACTGACTTTCTTAATATGCTTAACAGAGACAGGCTGGCTTCCAAGCGAAAATCGAAGACTGAAGCCGTCCAGTCCGTACTTGTAGATCGGCTTGATAGCGGAAATATCCATGTAGGTCCGAGCGATTACGTCCCCTGGCAAAAAGACAACAAGGTCTGCTTCCTGAGGATGGAAGGAAAACTCTTTGGAGACGTGCCTATGAACCTTGAACTCCGGCTCTCGGTCGAAGATTCCCCGAACTCTGCAGGTGTGGTGATTGACGCCATTCGCTGCTGCAAACTAGCCCTTGATAGGGGAAGAGGTGGAGTGCTTTACCCGCCCTCAGCATACTTTATGAAACATCCCCCAAAACAATATCCAGATGCTGAAGCATATCGTATGGTTGAGGAGTTTATCGCAGGGAATCTGTAAGAAAAGGAACCATAAGGAAAGAATCTGTGAGATAAGAATCTGTGAGATAAGAATCTGTGAGATAAGAATCTGTGAGATAAGAATCTGTGAGATAAGAATCTGTGAGATAAGAATCTGTAAGAAAAGGGACTGTAAGGAAAGTATCCAGATATAAAAAAGTTAAATTAATTTTCCCGGAGACTCTCCAGGAAAAAATTCGAGATTGAAGGGTGTCAGGGAATTATTTAGATAATTCCTCTTCTACCTCTTCAGCTCCGGCTTCAAGTTCCTCCTTTTGCTGCGGGTCAAATCTAAGTAAGAGTGTCTGAAACTCTCCAACGTGTGTTTTTTCTTCCTTAGCAACATCCAGAAGGACCGCTCTTATATCCGTATTCTTAGTCAGGTTTGCCATCTGTTCATAGAGGTTTACAGCATCGAGCTCGGCAATAATCGCGGCTCTGAGAATTTCTTTGTCAATGTCTTCTTCGGATATACTTTTAAGGTCTATAGGAATTTTGGATAACAACTTATTCACTCCTTGTTTACTGTATATGCAGATATAAAAATAAATATCTTTACCAAATTCAGTAGGTTCTTTTAATTGTTTTAACTCCCGCGATATGCCTGCAAGATATTCGGATCAGCTATAGCTGATCCTGTAAATTGCGTTGTTTTTATCATCCGAAACGAGCAGGGCTCCGTCAGGCATTACAAGGATATCCACAGGTCTTCCCCAGGCTGCAAGCCCCTGGAGCCAGCCGTCTGCAAAGGGCTCGTAACTTACTGGAGTTCCGTTTTCTAGCTTTATAAGGGTAACCCTGTATCCAATTGGGATTTTCCTGTTCCAAGAACCGTGCTCGGCAATAAAGATCTGGTTTCTGTACTCTTCAGGAAACATTTTGCCCGTATAAAAGGTCATCCCAAGAGCAGCCACATGAGGACCCAGTTTAATTTCAGGAGCTGTGAATTCCAAACAGTTCCGGAGCTCTCCGAATTCCGGGTCAGGAATATCTCCCCCATGGCAGAAGGGAAATCCGAAATGCATCCCCTGTTCAGGCGCCCGGTTTAGTTCATCCGGAGGTGTGTCATCTCCAAGCCAGTCTCGTCCATTGTCCGTAAGCCACAAATCCTCGGTTTCAGGGTGCCAGGCAAAACCGACTGTGTTTCGGACTCCCTTTGCATAAATCTCAAGCTGGCTTCCATCAGGCTCCATTCTCATAATCGTTCCATAACGCTCGTCTTCCTCTTCTTTGTTACAGACATTGCATGGCATTCCCACAGGCACGTACAGTTTCCCTTCAGGGCCGAACTTAATATATTTCCAGCCGTGTGCGTGGTCGGATGGGAAATTATCATTGACCACAACGGGTTCGGGCGGGTTTTCAAGTCTTGCTTCGATGTCATCATAGCGAAGCACCCTGGAAACCTCAGCGACATACAGAGAGCCGTTTCTGAATGCCACTCCATTTGGCATATCCAGACCTTCGGCAAGCACAAGCACGTCGTCGGCTTTACTGTCATTGTTCCGATCAAGGACAGCATAGACCTTTCCCGCTTCCCTGCTTCCCACAAAGAGAGTTCCGTTAGGACTGAGAGCCATTGACCTTGCCCCCTCAACATTCTCGGCATAATAATCAATGGAAAAACCAGGCGGAAGCTCGATGCAGGCAAGTCCTGTTCCGTTTTCCCCGCAGTCATTAATAGGAAAGGTTCTGAGGGCGGCATAAGCTATAAAAATAAGGACGATCACGGCAAAAAACCCAAATATTATCTTTGTTATCTTCATCTCCCCCTCCATTTTGCTTGAAATTAATTGTCATAATTGTCGTAATTGTCATACGAGAACTTTTGCAACTTCAAAAAGTTCTCTTTCAGTCTCAGGCTTCGCATACCCATGCCCTTTCCAGCGGATAATTCCCTTCCGATCCAGCAAAAAGACATAAACGAAGTTCGTATCTTCCATCCCAAGGGTTTCCTGGTAGCTGGAGTAGTCTCCATAAAAAATGACAACATTATCGTGTTTCTCTATGGGAATTCCACCTCTCATCCCTGAATTGATCATCCAGGAGAGAACTTTCCAGCTTGCGTTTATCATCGGGACCTCGTAGACCAGAAACCTGCTGTCTTTTCCAAATTCCCGCTCAAATGGTTGAACCCAGGAGTCGATCATGTTCCGGGCACTGCGCATAAAAGCAATACAGATGAATGCCACCTTTCCTTCTACAGTCTCCGAAAGGGTTACAACCCTTCCTGCAAGGGATTTTGATGTGATCTCCGGAAAAGGTTGTCCTATAATCTTTTTTTCGATTTTTTCAGGATCTGTATCCTGTTTTAAAGTACCACGTTCCGCTTTTATGAAACTCCCCCCAATCAGGAATTAAGAATAAAAGACTTAGACGAAAACTGAGCCCATTGTTATTATAATATTTCTCGGCTTTGTAGAAATGTTTTTTTAAAAGCACTTTTGAAATTAAATTTGAAAACATGTTTGAAAGAACATTTGAAAGCACGTTAATACTTTCACCCTACTTTCTCAAGCCTTTATTACATGTTTTATCCTATCTTACGGTAATGTATGCCTCCAATCCTAAAAAAAGCAGTCCTGAAAGGCGTATTACCTTTCATGTGGATATGGACAGCTTCTTCGCATCCGTAGAGGTCAGAGAGAAGCCAGAACTGAGAGGACTGCCTGTTATTGTGGGTTCTGACCCTAAAGAGGGGTCAGGAAGGGGTGTTGTAAGCACCTGTTCGTACGAGGCAAGAAAATACGGAATCCATTCGGCAATGCCTATTTCGCAAGCTTACAGGCTCTGTCCGGGTGCGGTCTTTTTGCCTGTGAACATGAAGCTCTATGCAGGGGTTTCTGCAAGGGTAATGGAACTTTTGAGGGGGTTTGCGGGAAAATTCCAGCAGGTTAGCGTTGATGAAGCCTATCTTGTGCCAGGGCCTGAGGTCAGGAATTTTGAAGAGGCTGCTATTTATGCTCTCAGGATAAAGGATGAGATCCATAAGCAGGAGGGAATTACCTGTTCGGTAGGGGTTGGGCCAAATAAGCTCATTGCAAAGATCGCGTCTGGCTTTCAGAAACCTGATGGGCTTACAGTTGTCAGGCCTGGAGATGCCAGAGAATTTCTTTTTCCTCTGCATGTTTCAAAAATTCCGGGAATCGGAGAAAAAACAACAGAGATCCTGAAAGGGAGGGGAATAACCAGGGTAGAAGAACTTGCAAACTGCGATGTCCAGCTGCTTTCAGAGAGGTTCGGGAAAATGGGACTTCGGATGAAGCAGATGGCAAACGGGCTTGATTTTGGGGATGTTAGGGAAAAGGAAGGTGTAAAGTCCATAAGCAGGCACGGGACATTTGAGGAAGACACAAATGACCTCGTAAAGATTACAGGGAGTCTGGACATACTTGCCGAGAGTGTGCACAGTTCTCTTCTAAAACATCGTTACCTCTTCAAAACCGTAACCCTTATAGTACGTTTTGAGGACTTTTCCACCTATACGCGCTCAAAAACTGTTCCTATCTGGACTTCAGATATCTTTGTAATTAAGAGAACAGCCATACAGCTTCTTTCGGAATTTATTGGAAGGCAAAAATTCAGGCTTGTAGGTGTGGGGGTTACAAAACTCAGAGAAAGAGATGAAAGACAGACCCTTATTACGGATTTTCCATAAAATTTGTTTTTATATCCAATATTCAGTTTCAAATTTCCGTAGTTTCAAATTTCCATAATATCTATTTTTGTATTCAATCTTCAGTTTCAAATTTCCACAATATTTGTTTTTGTATTCAATCCTCAGTTTCAAACCAAGATTGTGCAGATAGAATCCAGAATTAAGTTTTCAGAGTGGACAAAGTGGAATGCTTATATATTTTAAGAAAATCTTATTAGATTCAATGGAAAAACTTGTAAAAATGGCTTTGGCTCTTCTCATCATTATCATCTTGACTGCGGTTATTGTTTATGCCACACTTCCGTATCTAAATTACTTTTTCGGGGCTTTTATCCTTTATATTTTATTCAGATCCCTTTATCAGTTTCTCGTAAAAAGAGTTCGGATTCGAAAGCAATTTGCAGCAATCATGGTAATAATTATCTCAATCTTTCTTGTACTGATTCCTTTTTATTTCCTTCTGAGTACAATTGTCGGAGAAATCCAGCAGCTTTTGATTGACAGGGAGTCCATTATCATATCTATTCAGACTGGAGGCCAATTTCTAGCTCATTACCTTGCAAAAATTGAAATCCCTATTGAGACTCTCCAGACTAAGATACAGGAAAAGATTATGGACATTGCTTCTGAATCCGTCAATTACACAAGCAAGTTCGTCCTTGGTTCGATCCAGAGCCTGAGTAAGCAATCTATAGGCCTCTTGATCATGTATTTTTTGCTTTATTATCTTTTAACAGGGGAAGATTCGGTTTTTGCACGCAAAATTTATTTGGCAATCCCGTTCAATGAAGAAAATACAGCCACTCTTCTGGATGAGTTCAGAAGAATTGTCCGGACAACTCTTACGGCCAGCGGGGCTGTAGCCCTTGTTCAGGGCGGAATTCTGACCATTACCTTCCTAATCTTTGATATCCAGGGAGCTTTTCTCTGGGGTTCTATCGCAGCAATCCTTTCCTTTTTGCCTGTTGTCGGAGCCCCTCTGGTTTGGGTTCCTGCAGCCATTATCCAGCTCCTCCAGGCGGACTATATTGCAGGGATCGCTATCTTTGCTGCAGGGATCTTTGTAAGTGTGATAGACAACTTCCTCAGGCCCATTATCCAGAAAAAGGTTGGGGAAATTCATCCTTTTCTGTCCCTGTTAGGGATTGTGATAGGAGTATCCCTTTTCGGATTGATAGGAATTGTCATAGGCCCCCTTCTGTTGTCCTACTTCATTCTAACCGTGGAAATGTTTTCGAAGGAGTACCTTTCTGAGAAGGCGTGATAATATCCAGATTGAAATACTGGGATGCGAATCTTTCGGGGCAAGATCCCTTGCCTGTGTTGTAAAAACGGGTGAGAGAAAGATTCTGATTGATCCGGGAGTTGCCCTTGCACGCTTACGTTCCGGGCTGTTTCCTCACCCTGTAGAAATTGCTGCTGCTTTCAGGATAAGAGAAAAGATTCTTTTTGCGCTTGAAGGGGCTACAGATGTTGTTATCAGCCACTTCCATGGGGACCATATGCCAATGAGGGCTAAAGACCTCTACCAGTTACCTATGGAAGCCCTCCCTTCCCTGGAGGGGGTAAATTTCTGGTGTAAAGGTCCGGAAAAAATCTCAGGCCTCTCTGCAAAGCGGAGAAAAGAACTCTCTGATTTTCTGGGTTTTCCTCTTCCTGCTTCGGAAGGCAGTAATTCTGGCAATATGGATTTTTCTTCCCCTGTCCCGCACGGCGTCAGAGGTAAGGGTTTTGGAACGGTAATGATGATCCGCATCTGTGAAGGAGATGAAGTTTTTGTCCATGGTTCAGATATCCAGCTGCTGGACAGGAAGGCAGTCCTTGAGGTGCTTGCCTGGAATCCCACAATTGTTTTTGTCTCAGGTCCTCCTTTTTATCTTTCGCATCGCATTCCTGAGGTCAGAAAGGAAGCCTTTGAAAACGCTCTCCTTCTTGCCAGAAATGTGGACACACTGATTCTGGATCATCATCTTCTCAGGTCTTTTGAAGGCTACAGGTGGTTAAAAGAGCTGGATGGTAAGGTAGAAAACAGAGTCCTGTGTGCTGCGGAGTTTATGGGAAAAGAACCTGAACTTCTTGAAGCGCAAAGAAAAACCCTTTATGAAAAACTGCCCGTTCCTTCCGGCTGGCATGAAGCCTATGCACGGGGCAAGGTAGGCTTTGAGGAATATATTGACGGAAGGTTATAATTAGAGAGGTCTGACGACAGGTTACAAATATCTATAGGTTTCAGGAGATTTTTGGCTCTTCGCTATTTTGTGTGGGTAACTTATATTTCGCTCCTAAATGTTGAAGTAGTATGTACAAAATGTCGGAACAGTTGTTGTTGAAAATCACATTCAGACGTGATGTTTCTTTATTTAATCTGAATACTTTCTAACTAAGCAATTATTTTCAACCAATACAAAACAGCGAAGAGCCGTATTCGTATTATTTATTTTATTCAGTGGGTTCAGAAGTGTAGGGTTCAGAAGTGTAGGGTTCAGAGGTGTAATTATCTATATTGTGAACCTGTTTAGAGAGCCGCTCATAATAATCATAAAGTTCTTTTCCCCAGGCCAGAGCACTTGGTTCAAAGCTTAGTACGTATTTCCGATCAAAAACAGTATTTTTCGGGAAAAGAGCCATTGCCATAAAGTTATCTGCTGCCACAATAGCAGGAATCTTTTCACAGTCAGCGCAGACGAAAAGTTTGGCGTTTTCCATTTTTATAAACTTCTCAGTCTGCTCTCTGTAATCTTCAACCCACCTTTTCAGGACTGATTCAGGAAGAATAAGTGATATCGGCACTCCTTTTCCGGCAATTCCGAGAAAGAAGGAAGGAAAGAGAGGGTGAAAATAAGGAAGTGTGATTTCCAGCTTTTTTGCCTTTTCAACATTTTTGACATACTCGGGGATCATCTCAAACATATGGTCTATCTGAGGTTCGATTGTAATGCAGTGTCCAAGCTCGTTGATTCGCCGCAGAAGAAAAGGCGGAATCCCGCTCATATCTCTGTTAGCCCAGTAATCTGCATTTTCTTCAAGGACAAAAAGAGTATCAACAAGAGGCTTCATTTTATCAGCCACGATTTTTCCTATTTCACTAAGTTTGTAGAGATTTTTTTCCTGGACTATAAGGTGCTGTTCTTTGAGCTTTTTTACCTGCGGCTGGACTGAGGTTGCACTGGCGTTAAGAGCTTTCTTAATTGTTTCTATATCCTTTGACCCTTCAAGCAGGAGAAGAAGCACATTCTTCCTTTTTTCTGAGAAGAGAATCAGATCAAGTAGAGAGTTTTCCATATTATGCACCTGGACTGCATGTTCATACTCTTACAGTGTATTGACTTGCATAATTATAAGAGATCCATAAAGGCCGAAATATACTCGTGCATTTATAATAGCTTGAAGATTTGTTGTTAATATATTATCCTCTTCCAGTTATAAACCCCATGCATTATCATCTACTACTTCTTATATTATCTCAATAAGTCTAAAGTATTTTTGTTAACTTATTGTTAACCTATGCCTTAATAACCAGGGACACATTTCCATATTATATGTTTAATAAATATAATAATAACTTTACACTGTTGAACTAACAACCCTGTACACTGACAACTCGATATTTCTATACTAAAAAACACAGAGAGCGGAAAGATCCATGAGACATACGCAGATTGATTATGCACGTAATGGAAGACTTACTCCTGAGATGAAACAAATCGTAGAGAACGAAAATATTGATGAAGATGCGCTGCTTTCCCGCGTGGTTGAAGGAAGCCTTGTTATAATGACAAGGACAGGCTGCCCTCCAGTAGCCATAGGTAAAGGTGTCAGCACTAAAGTAAATGTTAACCTGGGAACCTCTGCTGCAAAAATCGATGTGGATGCCGAAATAAAAAAGGTAAGAATTGCGGATAAGTATGGAGCGGATACGATTACCGATCTTTCCATGGGTGGGGATATCCGGGCCATACGTACAGGTGTATTAGAAAACAGCAAGCTCCCTATTACCACGGTTCCGATCTATCAGACTATTGTGGAATGCGGGATGAAGGAGGTTACTGCTGACGATATTTTTTCGTATCTCAAGGCTCATGTGGATGAAGGTATGAGTTCTGTGGTGCTGCACTGTGTGGAAAAAGTTACCCTTGAAAAACTGAAAGGAGTGGGCAGGGTAATGGGGATGGTATCCAAGGGAGGTTCCCTTACCAGTGTTTACATGCTTACAAATGGTTGTGAGAATCCTTTCATAGAGAACTTTGATGAAGTAATTAATATCCTCAGGAAGAAGGACGTGGTTCTTTCTCTCGGAAACACTATGCGAAGTGGCTGCATTCATGACCTGAGGGATGATGCCCAGATGATGGAGATCAAGACCAATGTCCAGCTTGCGAACAGAGCCAATGAGGGGGGTGTACAGGTCATAATAGAAGGTATGGGTGGGCACATACGGGCAGCAGATATCCCTGCTCACGTTAAGTTCTATAAGTCAAAATCAAATTTCCCTTTATTCGTTGCAGGACCCTTGCCCACGGACATTGCCCTTGGTTATGATCATATTGCAGGTTCAGTAGGGGCCAGCATGGCAAGCGGGGCGGGAGCGGACTACCTGTGTTACATTACGCCCGCAGAGCACCTTTCCCTTCCGAGCCCGGAGCAGGTAAGGGAGGGTCTGATTGCTTTCAAGATAGCTGCCCATATAGGGGATTCCATAAAATACGGAATGAGCAGCAGGGATCTGCTGCTTGCACAAAAACGTGCTCTTTTTGACTGGGAAGAACAAATGAAGCTTGCCCTTGACTCTGACAGACCAAGGGATATGTGTCCCATAACAGGCCCGTGCTCCATGTGCGGTGAATACTGCGCCATAAAGATTATGAGAGACTACCTTGAAGGTAATGAATAACTCAAGGTTATCTTTTTACCTTCCTCCCATAAGGGACAAGTCAGGGGGTGGTTCTGAGCAGAAGCTTCAGGATTTTCTTCTTCCACATGCCAATAGCCATTATTGCCTACCTGGCTTTCGGAGTCGTATTTGCTGCAAGTGTCCTGTATCTCCGGAAAAATTCTTAAAATGGGATCTATGCTCGCTCGGCTGCTGAAGTGGGAACTCTTTTTTCATTCCTTGTGCTGGTCACGGGCTCTGTCTGGGCGAAAGACGCTTGGGAAGGATACTGGACTGGGATATCAGGCTACTACTTCCCTGGTTCTTTTCCTTATCTACCTTGCTATATAATGCTCAGAAAGTCCCTCGAAGAAGCTAAAAAAGAGCCAGACTCTCAGCAGTTTTCGGAATCCTTGGCTTTATATCCATATCCCTGAGTTTCTTCTCAATCCGGCTCTGGCGCTCAGCTCAACCTCTTATGTTCGGAGGGAACACAGTCGGAAACGGAGGAGGACTTGAAGAGGCAGCTCTTCAACTGACATTGTTTGTCAATTTCATAGCTTATTTTCTGCTTTTCTTCACCCTCTTCTCTGTGAAAGTGTAGAATGAGTGGATGGAAGAGAAACTTGATGCACGCAGATATTCCGAATCAGAAGCTTGATTTCTGTCAGTTTATTTTTTTCAAACTATGTTACATAATTTTGATATATATCATACAAGATATAGATGCTATCTTTTAAAGTTTGGAGGGAATGTTGTGCGTTTCAAAGTTCTGGCCGCCGCAGCGTTAATTTTGTTGGGAATTATAGCTTTTTCTGTATATTCTGGCCCCAACAGTGCGAGTGTACCGGATGACAAAGGTATAATTCAAAAAATAGAAGTTAACAACAACAGTTTTTTTGAGGTTTCCAAGGATTGGGATGGTTTTGAAGCAGTAATCATAAATACCGATGAATTCAGGAAGGCTGCAGATAACGGACGTGTGACTCTTAGATTAATGGGAGAGGATTTTGAAGTTGAAGTCAAGGAAAAATCCAGAAACACTGAAAACGAATATTTTTATACGGGACCTGTTATCGGGAGTAAACAGGGTACAGCTAGCTTATATGCAGAAGGAGAATATTTGGTTGGGTCCGTTGAACCGGGTGAGCCATGGAATGTTACATACAATATTGCACACACTGATAAAAGATATGATGGAAAAATAGTTCACGTCGTGTTTATGACAGATTGGGCAAAAGAAAAAGAAAGGCTGGAACAGATGGGTATCGATCCCCTTCAGTTTTTCCTCATAAACAGTGATTCCAAAAAGCATGTAATGTCTATCGAGATTTTTGATTTTAATAATAAGTCCGTATTCAAAGAAAACTACACAACGGATCCCGGAGATGAGATCTCTTCGCCGAAAATAGATGCCGAATTGGGACAATACAGGTATGAAATTATTCTGGATAACGAATTTACTTTTGAAGAGAGAGTACAGGCAGATTACGCCGCTAATCTGAGTTCTTCAGAAAAACTATACATTTATATTACTGGTGATCCGGATGACCCTCTTACGTTCGGAATTGAAGTTTCCTGAGTAATTTCCCTTCCCTTTCCTTTTTCCTGTCGCAGTTGAGAGAAACTTTGTGTCTGAACGCGAAGTTCTCTTTTCCGGAATCCGGGATAATTATTTACCTTTCCCTATCCTACTTTTTCCTATGATCTTTGATCCTATTACAGTCTGCAACCTGAAACTCCAGAATCGCTTTGTAAGGTCTGCAACACATGAATTCATGGCTGAAGAAGACGGGACTCCTACTTCCAGGCTCGGAGACCTCTATGGAGAGCTTGCAAAAAATGAAGTCGGGTTGATCATAACTGGCTATTCTTATGTTCTTCCCGGCGGGCAGAGTGATATTTACCAGCAGGGAATCTATGATGACCGTTTCATCGAGCCATATCGGAAGATAACGGAAAGGGTGCACAGGTACAGAAGCAAGATAGTGCTTCAGATAGTGCATGGGGGAAGGCAGGCAAACATTTCGGAAGAATACCCGGTTCCGATTGCTCCGTCAGTGGTCAAAAACGGGCATTCTTCAGTGGTTCCCAGGGAAATGACCGAAAAGGAAATCCTCGAAATGATTGAGGCCTTTACCCTGGCGGCTGTGAGGGCGAAAGCGGCGGGTTTTGACGGGGTCCAGCTCCACTGTGCCCACGGTTTCCTGCTCAGCAACTTCATCTCGCCTTATACGAATACCCGAACTGACCGCTGGGGAGGTTCCGTGGAAAACCGAACTCGAATAATCACGGAAATTGTCAGGCGTATAAAAGAAAAAACCGGAAATGATTTTCCAATCCTTGTCAAAATGAATGCAACGGATGGTTTTCCGCCTGGCTCTTCAAAGGCAGGACTGGGACTCGATGCCCCTGACTGCGTGGAAATTGCAAAACTTCTTGAAAAGGCAGGGGTCTGTGCAATCGAAGTCAGCGGAGGGATAAGTGAGGCTGGTGGGGTGACTATAAGGACTGCAATTAATTCTCCTGCCAAAGAGGCATATTTCAAGAACTACTCAAAAATGATAAAGGCCGCTGTGAATATTCCTGTAATCCTTGTTGGAGGAATCCGTTCCCTTTCTATTATGGAATGCATGCTTGAAAGCGGGTGCGCGGATCTGATCTCTATGAGCAGGGCGTTTATCAGTGAACCTGACCTTATCCCAAAACTCAAATCAGGAAAAATAAAAAAAGCAAGGTGCGTATCCTGTAATCTCTGTTTTGATCCCAAAGGAGTAAGGTGCAACTTCGAGTTTGATTGAAGTTAAGGTAACCGTAAATTTCCTACTTTCTTCATTTTTTACTGCTATGGGAGCGCGGAGGGTCACGAATGCCCAGACTTTTAAGTCTGGGATGAAGTGAACCCTCGCAGGTTTTTCGACATGCACCTTAATAATCTAAAATCGTCACTTTTTTCAATATAATGTTTTTTGACACCATAGCCACAGGCGGTTGCAGCCACCTATGGCTAGGATGTGATAAGCATTGGAATTGCGTAGTTTTAGCCATGGCTATGGTCAGATCACCTACCACATCGTATTGGCGCCTAAGTA
>Ga0209639_1000656_pt1 | contig 44280 bp, 39 predicted proteins | sample EPASupsiteHSE605_FD_187268 | JGI IMG/M metagenome (GOLD analysis project Ga0209639, IMG submission 187268) | Bioremediated contaminated groundwater from EPA Superfund site, New Mexico - Sample HSE6-05 (SPAdes) (version 2) | ecosystem: Environmental > Aquatic > Deep subsurface > Groundwater >... | reverse complement strand
ATTCCTTTACACTAAGCTTATCCAACATAATGTCATGTTTCTCTTGTTCTTGGATATACTTCGTTATAGTTGCTTCATTCAATCCTACTGTGCTGACATAGTATCCTTCCGCCCAAAAATGTCTATTTCCATATTTGTATTTTAGATTTGCATGCTTGTCAAAAATCATCAGTGCACTCTTACCTTTCAGATATCCCATAAATGAAGATACACTTATCTTGGGTGGTATACTGACAAGCATGTGAACGTGATCTTTCATCAGGTGCCCTTCTATGATTTCTACACCCTTGTAATTACACAGTTGTCTCAGTATCTGTCCTATACTTTCTCTGTATTGATTGAATATTATTTTTCGTCTATACTTTGGGGTGAACACAATATGATATTTACACATCCATTTTGTGTGCGCCAATGAATTGCTTTTATTAGCCATTAAATCACCTTCCTCTAATATTGATAGTAGCTTGAACACCACTATTATATTAGAAAAGGTGGTTTTTTTTTGTATAACATCTTGTTACCCACCCGCATAGCAGGTGGTTTTATGTTTCGCACGCTTTGCGTACTCAACTGGCTAAAGCCATTAATAAATCAGGTCCGGACAATCCGGACCTGTCTGTTATGCTATTTCTAAATTACTCTCGTCAGGGAATCCTATTCTACCTCATCTAATCTAAATTTCTCGTGTAAAGCTTGGACAGCTCTTTCAATTTCGTCCTCATCTATAATGCAAGATATCTTTATTTCCGAGGTACTAATCATGTGGATATTGATATCTTTGTGAGCCAGAGCATCGAACATACTGGCGGCGACTCCCGGATTACTTTGCATGCCAGCACCCACAACGGATATTTTGGCTACATCAGTACTAAAGGACATTCCTGATGCACCGATCTTCATAACTATTTCATTAACTACCGGCCGAGCCCGGTTAAATTCATTTCTTTCAATAGTAAAAGCAATATCGTTACGATTATCCCGCATGGCACTTTGAATTACCATATCGACGTTTATGTCTGCATCAGCCAGCATTTTGAATATGATACTGGCTACCCCCGGATGGTCAGGCACATCAAATAGAGCAATCCTCGCTACGTTGCGGTCATGGGCTACACCGCTGATTATTCTTTGTTTTTCCATCTTCGCAACCTCCGTTATTATCGTTCCTGGATTATTATTGAAACTGCTTGCCACTTCTACATCCACATTGTACAGCATGGCAAATTCAGCGGCGCGAGGTTGTAGGACCACCGCCCCGAGACTGGCCATTTCCAGCATTTCTTCATAAGATATGCTGGGTAGTTGACGTGCTTCTTTAATAATGCGAGGATCTGCAGTATATACCCCATCTACATCAGTATATATTATACAGCGTTCTGCTTTCAGGCTCGCCGCTAGAGCAACCGCGGTGGTATCCGATCCTCCCCTCCCCAGGGTCGTAATGTCACCAACCGGAGAAAGACCTTGAAATCCTGCCATAATGACTACTTTACCAGCATCGATTCCCTCTCTGACCCGGTCCGGTTTAATACCAATTATGCGGGCTTTGCCATACTGATCATCGGTTTTTATACCAGCCTGCCACCCGGTTAAGGATATGGCCTTACATCCTTTACCAATTAGAGTAAGAGCTAAAAGGGCAGCCGATTGCTGTTCACCGGTGGAAAGCAGCATATCCATCTCCCTGCAATTCAGGTCCCTTCCTATAAATGCAGTTAGTCCCAGCAAATCGTCGGTAGTATCCCCCATGGCGGAAACCACTACTACTACATCATCGCCCTGCTTTTTCATTTCCACAATTCGGTTGGCCACATTACTTATTTTTTCCATTGATGCCACTGAGCTGCCGCCAAATTTTGCAACCAATAAAGACAATTCGTTTCACTCCTCCAACAATCCTGGGCGGAAAGTTTCTAACCTGCTCTACGCCCGTTTTTTATCGGGACTCTATCCCTCGAGTCTGATTACGCTATTAATTTCCCCTACAATATTCATACCCTTGAGAACGGTTAATGAATCCTGCAGGTCTTTTTCTTTCACCGTGTGGGTAATTAGTATTAATTCAGCCATGTTGGCAGTATTAGTCTTCTGTAAAACTGTGGCAATACTGACGGCATTGTTGCCAAATACTCCGGCAATTCCAGCCAGAACCCCGGGACGGTCCGTTACCGTCATTCGTATATAATATTGGACACTAAGCTCACTTATTGGTAAAATAGGTTTCTCTTCATAGCAGGTGCACCCTATCCTGGTACTGGTATTGAAAGCCATATTGCGTCCGATTTCGATAACATCTCCCAAAACCGCACTAGCGGTTGGCATTTCTCCGGCTCCGCGGCCATAGTGCATTATTTCTCCGACTGCATCTCCTCGTACAAAAACCGCATTAAAGACGTCATTTACATAAGCCAGGGGATGATTTAATGGAATAAAGGCAGGATGGACCCGAGCTTGAATTTTGCCTTCCACCTCTTTGGCAATTGCCAGAAGCTTAACTACAAATCCTAATTCCCGGGCATACTGAATATCCCGAGGGGTAATAGCCGTTATACCCTCAACATATACATCATCAAGAGTAACCCGGCTGTTAAAAGCAATTGATGATAATATGGCAATCTTACGCGCAGCGTCAAATCCTCCTACATCAGCTGTAGGATCTGCTTCAGCATACCCGAGTTCTTGAGCCTCACGCAAGACTTCATAGTAATCTCGACCTTCCTGGCTCATCTTGGTCAAGATATAATTAGTGGTTCCGTTCAGAATCCCAATTACTTCTTCGATATGATTAGCAGCCAGGGATTGTTTAAGCGGATAGATGATCGGAATGCCTCCAGCCACACTGGCTTCAAAATAGAAATCCACATTATTTGCCTGGGCAGTCTCAAATAATTCCTTGCCTTTTACGGCAATCAAATCTTTATTGGCAGTAACCACGTGCTTGCCTTTTTGAATTGCGGCTTTAATAAAGCTGAAAGCCGGCTCAATTCCTCCGATTAGCTCAACTACAATATCTATGGCATCATCATTAATGATGTCTTCAAACTGATTGGTTATCATGTCAGCAGAGAGCCCAAGCTGTTCGCATTTTTGCGTATCTTTCTCCAGTACCCTTTTAATAATTATTTCGGCGCCAGTTTTTTTGGCGATTGTATCCTGGTTTTTTGCTAATAGTTTAATTACCCCTCCGCCTACTGTACCGCATCCTAACAGCCCAATATTTATCATCAGAATTACCTCCTAAATACCGATATTATGGCACTTGCAATTCAGCACGAAACAAGCCGGAAGAATAGCAGCAGTTACACTGATTGCACTGTACAATAATTGACTATAATAGACTTTATTAAAGCTTTTAAACTATAGTTTGTCAAGTTTGTCAGAGTAATATTGATCGGTAAAGCATGTCCTGGTGAGAAAAACAAAACAGCCGGCCTCCAAGCCGGCTGCAATCTTTTTGTTAAAGATCAGTTTATATGATGATACAGATTAATCCACCACTGCCTTCGTTGACAATTCTCTGCAGGGTATCCTGCAGCTTAACCTGGGCATTTTCAGGCATGCGGTGGAGTTTATTTTGAATACCCTCTCGCACCAGATCATGCAGCGATTTGCCAAATATGTTAGACTCCCAGATCTTGGTGGGGTCTTCTTCAAATTCATCCAGCATATAGCGGACCAATTCCTCGCATTGTTTCTCAGTACCAATTATAGGGGTTATCTCGGTAGTTATATCGGCCTTAATGATATGCAGCGAAGGCGCTTTGGCTTTCAATTTTACCCCGAAACGATTCCCCTGTTTGATTAATTCAGGTTCTTCTAGAATCATTTCCTCCAATCGGGGGGTAACAACTCCATAACCTGATTCTTTAACTTCAGCAAGGGCCGAAGCCACCTTGTCAAACTCACGCTTAGCAACGCTCAAGTCTTTCATGATACGTATTATATCCTGATTACCCTCTACGTTAAAACCGCTCACCTCACTCAAGGAGGTATAAAATAGTTCTTCTGGTACGGTTACATCAATTGAGGCAGTTCCTGTTCCTAAGTCCATTTCTTCCAGACTCACAAAACTTATGTTGATAATGTCCGATAATTTCTCAATGGCCTTATCAATATCCCGTACCTTCTTGATATCCCTCAAGACTTCACGAATAGCACCTTCCAGATCAGCCCGCAGCCAGAAATCTTCGTCCAATTCATCCACCCACAAAGGCAATTTGATATTGACTTCCTGTACCGGGAACTCATACAGCACCTCTTCAAGAATACTTAATATCTGTTCATTAGTCACTGTCGCACTGTCAACCGGAATAACGGTTACCTCGTACTTGCTCGCTAATTCATCCGCCAACGTCATGGTTTCTTTATCATAAGGATGAATGGAGTTCAAAAGTACAATAAATGGTTTATTTATTTCCTTTAACTCACGGATAACTCTTTCTTCCGCATCCAGATAGCTGCTGCGAGGAATATCGCTGATGCTGCCGTCGGTAATCATTACAATGCCAATAGTGGAATGGTCGGTAATTACTTTTCTGGTTCCTATTTCGGCCGCTTCTTCGAAGGGAACCTCATAGTCAAACCAGGGAGTTCTTACCATGCGAGGTTCTTCATCTTCTTCGTAACCCAGGGCTCCATCAACTGCATATCCCACACAATCAATTAATCTCACCTTTAATGATATGCCGTTTTTGGTAAAAATCTCGACTGCTTCATTGGGTACGAATTTTGGCTCGGTAGTAGTGATCGTTTTTCCGGCGCCGCTTTGAGGCAGCTCGTCTTTGGCCCGCTCCCTCTCGTATAGATCTTTAATATTAGGTAGTACCATCATTTCCATAAATCTTTTTACGAACGTTGATTTGCCTGTTCTAACCGGCCCTACTACTCCCAGGTAAATATCGCCTCCCGTCCTCTCGGCGATATCATCTAAAATATTATTTCCTTCCACTTCTCTTCTTCCCTCCCTTGGATTAAGACTTTTATAAGGCATCCTCCCTCCGAGTCTGGATACCCCTTTGAAATGGGCATTCGGTTTATAACACTATAAATATATTTTTATATAATCGGTAATATAACCAGAAAAGAAAAAAAGTGTGATTTTTACCACACTTTTTACCAGTCTCGCGTACCCGCTGCCAAATCTTCCGTCTCATGCTTCTTTTGTCGCTGCATGAGATTCCATACCATATCGCGCGGATCTCTATTTTCAAATAACACCTGATAACAGGCTCTGGTTATTGGCATATCGATTCCCAGCTCAGATGCAAGTCTGTTTACAACTCGGCAGGTATGAGCGCCTTCCACCACCATTCCAATGCGCTGCAGTGTATCATCCAGGCTCAAGCCCTGACCGATCAATTCTCCAGCCCGTCGGTTACGTGAATGCCGACTCCCACAGGTAACGACCAGATCCCCAATACCACTCAATCCACTAAAAGTACGGGGATCTCCTCCCATGGCTGCCCCCATCCTAACCAATTCGGTCAAAGCACGGGTCAGTAAGGATGCCATGGTGTTATCACCATAACCTAGACCGTAGGATATTCCTGTGGCTATGGCAATGATGTTTTTAAGGGCTCCGCCCAATTCTACTCCGGCCACATCCGGGTTGGTATACACTCTAAAAGTAGATGACATAAATGTATCTTGTATCAGAGAGGCTGTGACCCTGCGGGTTGCTGCCACCGTTACCGCCGTAGGAATCTCCTGAGCCACTTCCTCAGCGTGACTGGGCCCGGATAATACCGCATATCGATCCCGGATTTCCTCGCCCAAGACTTCTTCCGCCAGCTGACTCATCCTCATTCCCGTAGCTATCTCTAAGCCTTTGGCCGTATTTACTATATAAATTCCTGATGGTATATACCTTTTAGCCTCTTCCAGGACCTCTCGCAAAGCTTGCGATGGAATCGAAAGGACCAGGCAATCAGCCCCTTCAATAGCGGCAACTATATCTGTAATAGGGCTTACCTTATCCGGGATAAATATGCCCGGCAGGAAGCGGCGATTCTCTCTACATTGGGCCATCATCTCAATGCCGTCCTCAGCCCTCCCCCAGAGTGACACTTGGTAGTTGTTTTTAGCTAGTAAAGCCGCCAGGGCTGTTCCCCAACTGCCAGCTCCCAAAACACAAATCTTTTCCATATTTCCCCCCATTGCTAAGAGTAATTCTAGGTTGCTTTCTCATTTATTTTTTTCTCAGTTCCTTGACGCAGTCGCTCAATATTTGCTCTGTGCCGGAATAATACCATAGCGGCCAGAACAAAAGTCATTACAATGTACGGCCAAGGTTGGTTCGTCAGCAAGACCACTACCGGTAATATGGCAGCCGTGCAGATCGACCCTAGTGATACATAACGGCTTATGGCAATTACGATGACAAAAGTGGCAGATGCAATCAAACCAATAACTGGCATTAATACCATAAGGATCCCACAAGAGGTGGCAACGCCTTTACCACCCCTAAATCGCAGAAATATCGGCCAACAATGTCCGACTACGGCCATTGTTGCGCAAATTGCTGCCAAACCTTGCCCGCCGAAGTGTAACCCCAGCCAGGCTGCCGCCACTCCTTTTAGTAGGTCACCCAATAATGAAGCCACCGCGATCTTGATTCCCAAGGTACGCAATACATTTGTAGCCCCTACGTTTCCCGTACCTTTGGCTCTAATATCAACCCCACCCAATACTCGGCTAAAGATATATGAAAACGGGATTGAGCCCAAAATATAGCATAATAAGACCACCAAAATCTCTTTCATGTAATCCTCCCCCAAAATATCTTATTCTTTAGAATCGCGTTTACGAACCATTAAGCGAATAGGTGTACCCTCAAAACCAAAATTTTTTCGCAGCACATTATCCAGATAACGCAGGTATGAAAAGTGCACTTTCTCGGGGTAATTGGCAAAAAACACAAACTGCGGAGGAGCCGTCTGTACTTGAGTCGCATAATAAATTTTAATTTTCTTCCCTCCGCCGCCGGGGAGTGGGTTTAATAACATGGCTTCATTAATAACCTGATTCAATTCGCCGGTTTTAATTCGGCGGTTATGCTGCCCTGAAACAAAGTCAACTAATTCCAAAATCTTAAAAATCCTTTGCCGAGTGAGAGCGGAAACGTATAATATGGGGCAATATGCTAAGAACTTAAGTTCTTCTCGAATTTTTTCATCAAATCTGTTCATGGTTTGCCCATCTTTTTCAATGAGATCCCATTTGTTCATAACTATTATACTAGCTTTACCTTGCTCATGGACATACCCTGCAATTCTTTGATCCTGCTCAATAACTCCTTCAGTGGCGTCAAGCATAGTTACGACCACATCTGCACGTTCTACACTCTTTAATGCTCTTATTACGCTATATCTTTCAGTTGCTTCTTTTATGCGAGATTTTTTTCTAATGCCGGCGGTATCAATCAAAATATATTTGTTCCCCTGGTACTCGAAGGGGGTGTCAATGGCGTCCCTGGTAGTCCCCGGCACATTGCTGACAATGACCCGTTCTTCACCGAGGAGGGCATTTACTAAAGAAGATTTACCCACATTGGGACGGCCCACAATAGCAATTTTAATCGCATCGGTATCCTCTGCATATTCTGAGGCCGGTGCGAACCGGGCCACGACTGCATCCAACAGATCATTAATATTCCTGCCATGCATGGCGGATACCGGAATCGGGTCACCCAGACCCAATTTGTAAAATTCGTAGTAATCCAGCTGTCGATCAAAATTCTCTACCTTATTGGCAGCCAAAATTACTGGCTTTTTACTCTTACGCAGCAGGTTGCCTACCTGTTCATCTTCAGAGCTCACCCCATCCTGGGCATCAACTACAAAAATAATAACATCTGCCTCTTCTACAGCCAGTTCCGCCTGGAGTTTTACCTCGCGGGTGAAAACATCACCTTCGTCAAAGCGTATACCGCCTGTATCTATAATAATAAATTCTCTGCCTTCCCAGTCAGAATTATCATAAAGCCTATCGCGGGTAACACCAGGAATATCCTCAACAATAGCTTTGCGTGACCCTACCAGTCGATTGAACAAGGTTGACTTGCCCACATTGGGACGGCCTACAATAGCAACCACAGGTTTTGACATAAATAACCTCCAAAAATATTTTATAGACACAGGAAAAACGAATAGCCGCTGATATCGCTGATTTTATAAGATTATCGCTGATTGATTTTTATTATAAGATTGAGAAGAGCTCAACTTTAAACTAGAATGGATCTTTGGCTCATCCAAACAATAATTTCCCATCAATTAGTTTATTATGGGTAGTAGCCAACAATAGAATAATATTAAAATATGACCTTCAATCATAATTCAGCGAAAATCATAAAAACCAGCGATATCAGCGGCTATTCGTTCCCTTTTTAATCTCCCAATATAGCCTCTATCAGGCTCTGGGCACTGCCATCGCTGATTCTAATGTCTGCCTGGCTTTTATTCGTAATGTCTTCCAAACTGGTATCATCCAGCAGTACATCCTGCCCATCTCTGAATACCACTCCGGGTAAAATGACTTTTTTACCCTGATAATTGTTGCCCAGGGCGCTTATAATGTCCTGACCAGTTAACAAACCGGTTACCGATACTCCTCCGCCAAAATATTTATTATTGATCGGCAACAGTATAACTGACAATCCCTCAATCTGGTTAAGCCTCGTCACCACACCTTGCAATATCGGCTGAGCTGACTTACCGGTAATGACAAATACTTCACGTTGGGAAATTACTTTGGGCAGACTGGCTGCCAAATCATGAAATTCATCCAGCAGCATTCGGGCTAAACCAATTCCATTTTCAATTTGACAGTAGTCATCATAGTATTCTGAGTCCGGTATGTCTAGAGATGCACGTAAATAAAATTCATCTGCGAGATAAACAAAACCCTTGTCCCATTTCTGGCGAAAACTATGTTGGTATGATTCCACCGTACGAATTGTATTGATAGCTAATTCATCTGTCACCGCAGTAAGCTGGGGCAGTTCTTGACGATATCCAGTTAACCCCACTGGCACTATTCCCACTGAAGCAACTTCGGGATATAGTTGTGCCAGTTCTTCTATGGTTTCGTTCAAAACCTCGCCATCATTTAGGCCCGGGCAGAGTACGATTTGCGTGTGAACCTCGATCCCAGCCGCTTTTAATCGCTGCAGGTCTAGTATAATGTTTCCGGCCCGAGAGTTCTGCAGCATTTCCTTTCTCAATTCTCCCTGGATGCAGTGCACAGATATATAGAGAGGGCTGAGCCGCATTTCAACAATCTTTTCCCAATCAGCTTCCGATAAGTTGGTCAGGGTAATAAAGTTGCCATTAATAAATGAATGGCGGAAATCATCGTCCTTTATATAAAGGGTTTTACGCATATGAGGAGGAAGTTGATCGACGAAGCAAAAAATGCACCGGTTTTGGCAGGATTTCATCCGATCGAAGACCAATTCTGTGAATTCAATACCGAGTTCCTCATCATATTCTTTTTCGATTTCCAAAGACCATATCTCTTTATTCTCTTTTTCAATCTCCATAATGATAAAATCTTCCTGGGAATAAAACTGGTAATCCAGGATATCATTTACGGCATGCCCATTAATGGACAGAAGCAGATCATGAGGTAAGATCTCTAATTCTTCAGCTATACTACCACTTCTAATTCTCGCTATTCGCGCTGCCACTTAAAATTCACCATCCACCAACAAGCAATCTTTAGTAATTATCCTCTAAAAATGCTCTATTCGCAAGAAAATCAAAAACGGTCAGATCTGCATTACACAAATGTGACCCCTTCTTTAAATCTATTGACCTGTTTTTGGATGGTATTAATTTCCCTGGTCAGGAGGTGGGCAATCAGCATTTGCACCAGCTGATTCAGTTTTTTCATCCGCCCTAATCGATGTAAAAATAGCAGTAGTTTCTCGCGCTTAATAAATACAGGCTCAACAATTAAACCCGGCCGATCATCACTCAAAAGTTTGTCTAGCTGTTCTATTGATTTTTGAGCCATCTGGACATCCCAGCCTACGCCTAGGACATAAACCTTATTACCCATATGATCATAATCCAGGAATAAAGGCACACCCAGTGATTCACTAGCCCGATCGCCCCACAACTGCAACTCACTGTAATCATCTTTCTCACTCAGTCGGCCCATATAAAAATGAGCGGCTATCAGGGTATGGTGAATACCGGTTGTGCCTATAAATAAGATATTCATAATCAGATCGCCTGTAATTCCCGATTTTTTTTAATGGCATTTACACGGGTTATTTCAACCAGGTTAACCAGTTGACTAAATGCCTTCCGTGTTCCCCAGCTTACCACCGGTCTTCCAACTGCTACTAACCCTAGTCGTCGTGAAGTAAACCCGCCTAGTTTCATGCTCCAATTTACAATATTCATACAATTTACCACGATAAGATCATCTTGTTTTCCAATGATTTCGGCAACTCCCATTAAAATCGAGCTAAACCTGTTACCTAGGCTTTTTTTCCCCAGTACATATATATCATTACCGAATTCATCAGTACCCATAAATCTAATTGATCCAAAATCTGAGTCAGAAGTTTTATCATAATAAGGTATTTCCATTAATTCCTCTGCCGTCGGAGTTTGGTTCCTATTTAACAATCCCAGGTGAAGGGCAGCAGCGGTCACAGATGAATGTGATCCCCCAAAACAATGGTAAATAATTTTCATGTTATCAAAGGCCATTATCCTCCCTGCTAGATTTAGGTTCAAGATTTTTTGGAAAAGGAGCCTTTATTTAAGAGATAAAAACCACCTGCGGCAGCAGCCACCACTACTAGTAGAATCAATATAGTCGTACCTGATTTCTGATTGCCGGTAGTTGGTTTCTTGGCAGGCGCATTCTGATCTGTGGTACCCCCTGCGTTAGCTGAGACCCCTAAAACAGTCGGCAGTATTTGTGCAAATGCCTTGACCCCTTTTTCAGCGGCCATTTTATCATTGGTATGAGCACCTACCTCAATCAACATCGCTCTCGGACTCAACTCTTGATTGTAAGAACCTTTGCCTATAAAAATCCCATTTGACAAACCAGGTGTCATCTTATCCATGGCTGCTTTAAGGTTTTTGGCAAATTCCATATTCGTCTTCATGTTGGGATTAGATCTGCCTATAACTAGTTTTATTTTGGTGGCCGATTGACCATTCACTTCGGTCTGGTACTCTCCCGGCGGGACAGCATCGCGATGTACATCGATTATGGCATCCGGGGTTGTTCTCATCAATGATGCAGCTGTCTTGCGTGAACGATTGTAAGCGTTCACATCATGAGGGTTATGATTTTCAGTGTTATACTCAACATTAAATCCCATTCCCTTTAGTTGTTCTACAAAAGCTGCCCCGACATCATAAATGCCTCCCTTTCCTTCGATGCTCTCTTTACCATCATTGGGCACATATGATTCATCACTATGGGTATGGTAGACAGCAATGGTAGGTTTGCTTCCCTGTTTTACAATCGGAACGGCATTACCGAGCAGACTTGCCTGTACCTGGGGATCATTACTTATCGTAGGCATCGCTTCTTTTCCCTGGTAAACACAGCGAGCTGTGGTACCATTCACTTCTACCACCAGGTATTTGGAATTATCAGCAGCTATATAAACGTCACCCGTATAGACCTGTAAAGCAGTTTGGTGAACAATGTTGTTTTGCTCATTAACCAATGAAAAATACTCTCCAGATGAAGTTTCTATTTCTGCCAGGGCTGCACCGCCGTAAGTCATAAGCAAAAATATCATGAGTAAAACGCATACTAATCTTTTAGGCATCAGGTTCATCCCCCTCTTCGTGGTGCTCTTGGTTCTGCTCCTCATGAAGGGGTTTGGGTGCCGGCGCTGGTTTACGCAAATTTTCAATTAATTCAGGCGGTCGTCCTTCAGTTGCCGGGCCTCCCTGCATTCTTTCCAAACTCTCTCCAATTAGTTCCGCCAGCAATACCGCCAGTAATCCTGCCAAAATTAATGAATCAAAAGCCCCTGCTCCGCCTACATGTACTGTACCCGGCAAACCTGTGCGTATCAAGTACACATACTGGGTTACATCCAGGGAAAGAACGCCCATTACCGCAGCAAAAAAGGCCCCGCGGCGGGAACGACCAGCCAAATAACCCACTACTCCTGCTACGAGAGGGTAGATGTATATAGGATCGATAAATATGGCCTCCGGCTCTGCCCCCAGATATCGTCCGGCAAGGTATAGGGTCAGTCCCACTACAACAGCTGCAATAAGTGACCGGACTTTTTCAAAGGCAGTACCAGCCCCCAACCAGACATATATAGCTAATATAACGGCAATGACCCCGCCCGCGTTTATGGTTACCCTGTTTCCCAACGGTATGTCAATAAAACTGCCAATAATTATGGCCCCTATTACTGCTAACGCGGATTTGTCGTTTAGTCTTAATTTGTCCAAAACACGGTGAGCAACCCCGAAATAGATTAAGATTGATACTACGACCAGGCTAATTAGACCTATAGGAAAATTACGCATCTTACTTCTCATCCCTTTCTAAATATTATTATTAACCGACCTGTGCAACTTTCATCTTCGAACGGCACAACCGCGGTTTTAAATAATATATTTCCCGTTTTGGCGGTTATTATGTAAGGGAGAGTTGCAAAAAAAGAGTAAATGAACACAAGGGGACAGTTCTTTTATTCACTTCTTCCGATATTCTTGTCGGAAGTGAATAAAAGAATTGTCCCCTTGTGTTCATTATCATTTTTTAAATTATTGTCTTTTTGACCAGTAATCGGGGTTGATATTTCTGGCTCGAAGCCATTCAGCTAGGCGAGCTAAAATCAAAACCGGTTTGGTCCTAATATGTTCACAATCCAGGGCTCCGCTCATCAAAAAAACTGATTTGAGCTGATACAATAACCTGCTGATACGGTTGTCAAGTTCGTCTGAACCCTGACTTGCAAGAATTTTGAGAAATAACCCGGTAATCCCCACTAAATCGGCCCCCATAGCGATGGCCTTAGATATATCGCCAGCAGTCCGAATACCTCCCGAGGCAACTATATGGATAGGAAGCCCTAATGAAACAAGTTCAGCCAGACTGGCTGCTGTGGGTATACCCCAGTCATCAAGCTGCTGATCAAATTTACCATTACGTTGATCCTCTATGGCTAAGAAATTTGTTCCCCCGCACCCACCGTTATCAAAATTTCTTATTCCAGCTTTAAAGAGTCTCTCCACCACTTCTCGGGAAAAACCAAAACCTACTTCTTTTGCAATTACTGGAACTGGACAGGCCTCAACTATCAGACCTACGTTATCAATAATCCCCCGGAAGTCACGATCTCCCTCGATCATTGCCAATTCCTGAGGTACGTTAAAGTGCAGCTGCAGTCCATCCGCTGCAATCATTTTTACAGCCTCACATGCCAGCTTAGGGCTCACATTTGCCCCACAATTAGCTAAAATAATGCCATCGGGGTTAGCCTTCCGTACTATCGCAAAGGTATTAATAATGCCCGGTTTTTCCATCGCAATAGTCATTGATCCTACCGCCATAGCCAACCCATACTTATGGGCCATCTTAGCCAGAATGGAGTTGATGTCCTTGGCTTCATCAGTGCCGCCGGTTAAGGCATTAATTAATAATGGATATTGTAGTTTTTTACCTAAGAAATTAGTGGTTAGATTGATATCTGCTAAAGCCATATCTGGTACAGAGTCGTGCAGGAGATACACATCTTCAAATCCATTGCTGCAGGGACCTTCAGCGGTATTTACCGCCAATGCTAAGTGCTCTGTTTTGCGTTTATCTCTTATTCCTAATACCCCCCTGCAATTTTAATGGCTAAATTAAGTGCTTCGATATCATTAACATTAAGAAATATTTCTTCAACAATACCGAACTTCTCCAATTCATTACGCCCCAATACCAATGCATTTAGTTCCTCAAAAATACGGATTAACTTTACCCTGTCTTCCTGCAGGCAGGACTCCAAAATTGGTAAACATTTGCGATTATACACTGCCGCCAAGGGTTGCAGATAGGAATCTATCTCCGGAACTATGCTGTCATAATCCCCCATTTTAGCAATCATGTATTCGACTAGTTCCATATTAATGAATGGCACATCGCATCCCAATATAAAAGCTCTATCATAACGGGCATGATAGAGTCCCGAGTGGATGCCGCTAACCGGACCCATTCGGGGGTAAATATCAGTATATACTGCCGGCCCCAGGTGATTAAACAATTCTGGTTCATTGCTAATGATAATGGTTTCATCAAATAAACCGGCGAATTTGTTAATAATAATATTTATAACCGGCTGCCCAGAAATTTCGGCAAAAGCTTTATTAAATTTCATACGAGAACTTTTGCCACCGGCTAAAATTACCCCGCTAGCTTCCATAAATAATTTATCGCTCACCTTCTTGCCAAGATCGCTATAATTAAAAAAGGCTGTCTAACGACAGCCTCAGAGTGTCGATAAAGTCAGACCGAGCAAAAAAGTTCACCCTGCGGGTACTACTGATGTACCGCTTGCGGTACGATTAATGTCGCAAGAGCAAGGCATTAATGAAAGCCAGTGATTGAGGCGGTGTAAGGTATGGGGACACACCCCTCAAGGGGAATGTCCCCGTAACAAGTACGTTGATTGAACGGGCTTTCGTTAATAACGCAGCTATTGGGCTTTTTTGACGGTATGGGGCTGTCTACCGACAGCCTAAAACTTCATCCCTCATCCGCCAGCACCGGCTGAGCCGCAGCCAGCGCAGGAATCAGGGATTTTCCCAACCCTGGCAGTGCTGAAAGACGATAATAACTGTTTCAAGTTCATTTCCCCGCATTGGGGACATTTAGCTTTGTCTTTATCCGCGTTAGAAATTATTAGATCAAATTTATTCCCACATTTCCGGCATTCAAAGTCAAAAATCGGCATGTATGCTCCTCCTTTTTTCTTCTGCCACCGTTCATCATCTCATTTGTCTATTCCGTTGCTTCAGTAACGTTGTCCTGAGGTTCAAGATCCTGTTTTTCTAAATAGTCCTGTATTTCTCCCTGGTTAGCTTCCTCGGCAGCCTCTTTGATGGACAGGCCAATTCTCTTTTCCTTCGGGTCAATGCTGAGAATCTTAACCTTAACCATCTGATCGACATTGACAACATCTTGTGGTTTTTCTACCCGACGATTGGCTAATTGGGATATATGTACCAGACCATCAACGCCAGGTTCTATCTCAACGAAAGCTCCAAAGGGAGCAATTCTAACCACTTTACCATCTATGATATCACCCTCGGCATATTTCTCGGTTACTATTTCCCAGGGGCTCTTCAAGAGTTTCTTGCGGCTGAGTGATACTCTCTGTTTTTCCCGATCCAGAGCTAAAATATAAATATCAATTTCGTCACCTTCGTTTAGAATGGCAGACGGGTGACTGATTCTAACATGATCCATTTCAGAAACATGCAGCAAACCCTCAAAACCTCCCAGATCGATGAAGGCTCCATAGTCAACAATACGCTTGACCCGCCCTTTGACAGTCTGACCTTCTTCGATATTAGCCCAGAACTTCTCTTTTTGCTGAGACCGCTCTCCCTCAACCAGTTGTTTACGGGATAGGACTATCTGGGAACCGCGTTTTTTGTGACGATTGAATTCTATAACGTTAAACTTGAATGTCTTGCCAATATAATCATCCAGGTTTTTCACATATCCGTCGTCAACATGTGATGCTGGCAGAAATGCAACTACTCCCACATCAACCAGTAATCCGCCTTTAACGCTGCCAACTATGGTTCCCTCCAGCAATCTTCCTGCGTTGAAATCTTCTTCTAATTTATCCATAGCCCTTTTGGAATCAACTTTTTTCTTGGACAATAAAATGGTTCCGTCGTCATCCCACTTTAGTACCAATACTTCAAGCTCATCACCTATTTTAACCAGTTCTTTAGCTGAGTTAACTTCTTTAAATGACATTTCTCTTAACGGGATTATACCTTCTGATTTGCCGCCAACATCCACCATTACTTCATCGTCAAGGACCTGTATTACTATGCCTTTTACAACGTCTCCTTTGTTGGGTGTGGCGAGATCAGCCATTTCAGCTTCCATTCGAGCAAAGCTCTCTTCCATGGCGCCATTCTCCTGTACAGGGGGCTCCTGAACTAACTTTTCCTGGTTTTGCTCCTGTGGAGCACCGTCATCAAACTCCGTCATTCTATCTAATACCTCCTTAATTATCCAGTCCGGTGTGGAAGCCCCTGCGGTAATCCCGACCTTGTTTACACCCACAAGATATTCCGGTTTAATGTCAGCAGAGGACTGTATCTGCCAGGTTTTTACTCCCGTTTGTAGACACTCCTGAGTTAGGGTTTTCGTATTTGAACTGTTCTGGTCACCTATGACCAGCATCAAATCTACCTCAAGCGATAAATCCCGGGCCGCTTCCTGTCGCTGCCGGGTAGCCGAACACAGGGTATTGATAACCCTTACTTCCTGAGCTTTAGGCAACAAAGCAGCTGCCGCCGCATTAAACTCTTTCTCATCCTTGGTCGTCTGAGAAATTATCCCTAGTTTCCTGCCCGCATCAACTTGGCTTGCTTCATCAGCATTGGCGACAACTGTAGCTGCATTATTACACCAACCCAGTATTCCTTTTACTTCAGGATGGTCTATATCACCAAAGATAATTATAGCATATCCTTCACCTTTTAGTAATTCAGCTGCTTCATGGACCCGCTTGACCAGGGGACAGGTGGCGTCCTGAATTAGGAAGCCTTTTGCCTCAGCTTGTTGTATGACCTCTGGTGATACTCCATGAGTTCTAATAATTACCCCGTCACACATTATATCTTCAACCCTATTTACGGGTTCAATACCTTTGCCTCTAAAATAATGCACAACTTCATCATTATGGACCAGAGGTCCTAATGTACACCAATTCCCATATTCATGGCTGGCCTCTTCCGTGATTTGAAAAGCTCTTCTGACCCCCGAGCAAAACCCGGCCTTCTTAGCAAGCAGAATTTGCAAATTCTTACACCTCGCCAATGTTATATCTATTTCGTATTGGAATAATAAAATCCTTCTTTATTTGTGCAAAAGGACATTTATTTTATTCATTATTTCTTCACTGAATCGTTCCATTCTGGCAGACTTAGCACCTTGCTCAGGTATTTCACTATTATAAATAGGGGGCCCCACTCTCACCTGCAAAGGATCTATCCATCCACAAGGAAGTGTATGCCTGGTGCCCAGGCAAGCCACAGGAACAACCGGCACACCAGATTTGAGGGCGATCATAGCCACACCTGGAAGAGCTTTCATATCTCCCGTTGTGTTTCGAGCTCCCTCGGGAAAAATACCCAGTACCTTGCCTTCCTCGAGAACTTGCAAAGCCCGACGTATGGCTGTGCGATCCGGAACCCCACGTTTTACCGGAAAGGCATGGAGTGCTGTACATATTACTGCCATAATTCTGTATTTAAATAATGCCTTCTTACCCATAAAATATACCGGACGCTTTAAAACCAGCGCTACCACTATAGGATCCCAATTACTGACATGGTTAGCCGCAATTATGAAGGGTCCGGACTTAGGCAAATTCTCCAAGCCCTCAGCCTTTAAGCCGAGAAAGTAAAATATAAAGCGGAGAAATCCTCTAACGATGGAGTAGAGCATTCTATCCCTCCCCAATAATAGATAATATTTGCGAGAGTACATCGTCAACACTACGTTGGCCAGTATCGATCACAATCGAATCAGCCAGGATTTTAAGCGCACCCATATCCCGGTCAGAATCCATTCGATCACGCATTTGTATATCTTTCTTAATGCAATTACTAGTTATATAGTAGCCTTGGTTCATCATTTCCAACGCTCTTCTATGCGCTCTCTCCTCTAAGTTGGCGGTTAGGAAAAACTTAAATTCGGCGTCAGGCAAAACTAGTTCTCCAATATCGCGACCGTCCATGATTACATTTTTGGTCTGAGCCATAAGCTGCTGTTTTCGCACCATAATTTCACGCACAGCAGAGTGGGAAGCCGTTTTAGATACCTCGCTACTAACCTCCGGTGAACGAATAATATGGGTAACATCTTGCCCGTCACAGGTTAACCGCTGAACTCCCGCTTTTGTTTCGAAGTGAATATCGGTAGAAGCAGCAAGTTCATTAAGTGCCGAAGCGTCGTTTAAATCTATGCCTAATTGTAAGGCTTTCCAGGTTAATGCTCGATACATTGCCCCTGTATCAATATATAAAAAATCCAACTTCCGGGCGAGAGCCCTGGCCAGTGTACTCTTGCCTGCGCCTGCAGGGCCATCGATTGCAATCTTCATCTATTTACCTGCCTTGAAATATTCTCATATATTCTAGCATAACCCCCTTCTATGTTAAAGCCAATGGGCAAAACCGTTGGAAATCAACCTGTTTTATTATTTATCCATATTCCTATGACAAAATGTTCCTTGTATTTGAAATGTGTCGGCAGATGGGCGATAATGAAGATAGCTTGGACAATAAGTGGTAATAGGGTCAACTTATACCTTATGCATCACAGTAGCTTGTAAGGAAAGTGTATCAAGTAAATTCAATAACCTTAAGGAGTGATATTAAGTGCCGGTGCCAAATAGCTTTAGATTGGATTTTATCAGGGAAGAACAACATCTCATGCTTCCAACTATTACTTCTATTAAACTGACTCAAAACCTTTATGATACTCTGTTTCAATATGTTATTACCGAAGAAAAGGAAGCGCTTCTCAAGAAAGTTATCAGTATGTTGGAAAGTCACATCAAGCGCAAAGATCAAGCCCCCTTTTCTATGCCTATTGCAGATTTAGAATTTCTGGATGAAGGATTAGAGGAATTGCGTCTGCTCAATTGGATGGAAATCCCAGTAGCAATTTTCCAACTTTCCTTAGATCCAAACATAAAAGAAGAGGACTATGCAAACGAATTAGACAAAGTATTGACCTGGTTGGAAGGATTAATGATCTTTAGTCGACCTGAAGAAAGTCTGTTGCTCCGGGTTTACCCTTACGTTTTAGTAAGATAACAGTATTCCTGCCCTTGGATTGGAAATGCAGGAATTGCGGATATGTCCATGAAAGGGTTGAACCTCCAGAGGTATGCCCGGCTTGTGCCCATCTCAAAGCTTATTATGAAGAAATGGCCGAGAACTACTAGAAATTATTAAACATAAAAACGAAAGGAGGCTCACATGAGCCTCCTTTTTATTGTTGTTGATGCTTGGTTGTTCTCTATTTTTTTGCTTCGATAATATTTCTTACAAAACTGGGCAGTTTAAAGGCCGCCTGGTGTACCCCCGCATTATAGTATTTCAAGCCACTAGCAGCTTCATTTACTACCTGTTCAGGATCATGTTGCTTAGATCCAACCGTAAAACTCCAGAGACCACTGGGATAAGTTGGGATACTGGCTAAGTATAACTTGGTAAGAGGAAAGACCTCATTTATTCCTCCATAAGCCATATTTATTACATCGGCATTAAAAAAGGGTGATTCGCTCTGTGCCACCAACATTCCATCCACTTTAAGTGCTGCCAAACATTCACGGTAGAAATCGGTCGAGAACAACTGTACCGCTGGTCCAACCGGTTCAGTTGAATCAATCATTATGATATCGAATTCGTTTTTCCGTTGCTTAATATATTCGATGCCATCATCAACTACTACCACTGATTTCGGGTCTTCAAAAGCACATGCTAACTGGGGGAAGAACTCCCGAGATGCCATAATAACCCGGTCATCGATTTCTACCAGGGTAGCTTTTTTTACCAGTGGATGTTTAACCACTTCCCGGAGTGCCCCACCATCTCCGCCGCCAATAATCAACACGTTGGCCGGAGCAGGGTGTGAGTTCAACGCGACATTAGATATCATTTCATGGTATACATATTCGTCCGCATCAGTGGTCATAACCATGCCGTCCAGCAATAGCATCCTGCCAAATTGTTCGGTTTCAACCACTGCCAGATGTTGAAATTCAGTCTGTTCCACTTTTAAAGTCTCAGTAATTTTACAAGTAAACCCCAAAGCTGGAGTCTGGTATTCGGTAACCCACAGTTCCAATCATTTTTCCCCCTTAGAATGTTTTATACGAAAACAGAGAACGATAGCCGCTGATATCGCTGATTATTATGATTATCGCTGATTAAAAAACTTTTTAGTATAATAAAAACTGCAAAACATATTAACGTAAACCAATTTAATCCGCGCCCGAAGGGTCCGCGTTATCCCCCTACGGGGACTACTGATGTGAACTTTGTTCACAATCAAGGTTGCTGATGCGACCGATGGTCGCGAATTAAGGTTGCCGCGTCCATCGTTCCCATCCACTATCCACTATCAACAATAAATATCAACTGTGCCTAACTAGTACCAGAGAGGTACTGCGGCAAAAGCACAACCTATGTTTTCTACCACGTGTTCGGTAGCTGCTACTTTTACTTCATCCAGCGTTAATCCGCGAATCTGAAAAGCCTCCTCTACCATTCTGATCACCTGGGCTTCGGCTTCTCTCTTACTGCATTTACCTGAAAATTCCATAATAACCCCAAAGCTGCCCTGCTGTATTCCTACGCCCACTGCTGCAGATATAATATCACCCTTGTCGGAACTGGTTATAGAACCATAGGCTATTGGCAGTAATGAACCCGGAGGAATGACCAGTTCGGGTACATATTTACAATCAGGAGGCAGAATACTACTTACTCTGAGCAGATTAGTATTTCCAACCCGCGCTTTTAGTAATGCACCATCAAAAGCAGTAAGCGAAGTTTCTCCCTCTGAAGAAGCGGCTGTCACAAAATATTTCTTTGGTAAAGGTAACATTTATAAAAACCTCCCGACAAATTTTTTGGGCAATAGCAATATTATATACAAATAGTATGTAAAAATAAATCAAAATTAATAAAATCAGGCCGAGCAAAAAAGTTCAAGAGCAAGGCATTAATAAAAGCCCGTGATTGAGGCGTACATAGGTACGTTGATTGAACGGGCTTTTGTTAATAACGCAGCTATTGAGCTTTTTTGACGGTCTGAGGCCAGTGAAACAACTTTTCACCGGCCCTTAAGTCAATCCTGGTTGGCTTCTTTCAATACTTTTAAATACTCCAGGAAATTGATCACCGATTTACGGCGTACTTTCTGCCGAGGGTAGATAACATATAAAAATCTTTTAGCATCTATTTCATCTAATATTACAGCCTTTATTTTCCGCTGTTCAATTCGTTTAATTGCCCAGCGGGATACAATAGCAATGCCCATGCCGGATTCTACCATGGCCAGTACTGCTTCAGTGCTGCCTGCCTCCATATAAATATTCAATTCTTCTCGGCGAATCCCATGTGCTGCCAACAGGCTTTCAACCGCTTTTCTGGTCCCGGAACCTTTTTCTCGGGATATCCATCTTTCATTTAGCAGACTATTTAACTTAACTTCCTGGTTTTTCGCTAATTTATGGTTTTCCGGTACAATAACTACCAATTCATCTTCCAGCCATTGAAAACCCTCGACCTTGCGGTTATTGATCCAAGCCCCGACAATACCCATGTCCAGCTCTCTCTCCGCAACTTTATTAAATATTTTTTCAGTGTCGGCAATATCCATGCTAATGCTGGTACTAAAATATTTGTCTTTATAGATTTTAATTAGATAGGGTAGGATGTATTGGCCCGGTATGGTGCTGGCTCCAATGTATAGACTACCCTTGCGGCTCTCGGAAAGCTCTTCCATGGCACTTTGAGTTTTATCAACTGTTTTTATAATCTCGCGGGCATAGTTATACAATATCTCTCCAGCTTCAGTAGGCTTTAACTTACGGCCTGACCTTTCCAAAAGCAGAACTCCAAAAATATCCTCCAAACTTTGTATTTGCTTGGTAACCGCCGGTTGGGATATACCAAAATCGTCGGCCGTCTTGGACAAATTCTGAGTTTCAACTACCCTGACATATGTCTTGAAAAGGTTTAGGTTCATCTTAAAAAGCCCTCCAAAATAGTATCTATTGCTTCTTTTTCAGTCAAGCCTAGTGACATCAATTTGATAAGCTGTTCTCCAGCAATTTTGCCAATAGCTGCTTCGTGGGTTAATACCGCTTCAGCGTTCTCAGCCTGTATTTCAGGTATTGACCTGATTCTGGCATTATCCATAAGGATTGCATCACATTCAACATGTCCAACACTGGCTGCCTGCCCGATTAATGCCGCCCTGAATAGCTGATAGGATGAGCCTTGGGCAACGGCTCTGGATAGCACTTGGGCTGCCCCACCATTACCTTCCAGATATATCTTAATATCAGATTCCGCTTTTTGATCTTCCTGGGTTAATAGCCGTTCCATAATTTTGAGATTTCCTTTTTCATGAACGTATGCCACCGTTGATCGTATGGTATCGTCTACTCCCTTGATTTGTATCATTTCTAACTCCGCGCTGGCACCTGCTTCAATGGTTATAACTGTAGTAGGGTTTAAAACCCTTTTTCCATCCTCTGTACCCTCACCGTAGTGCTTTTCTAGATACCTTAATTTAGCTCCTGCTCTAACAATAATCTCATGTATACCATCATGCTGGGAAACGGCATGGCTTTCATTATGTATCCCGCATCCGGCAATAATCGTAGCATCAGCATTTTCTCCGACAATGAATGTATTATAGACCTTGTCCTGCAGACCAGCCTGAGTAAGTACGACCGGAACATGTACAGTCTCGTTTTGAGTCCCGGGCTTTATTTCTACCAGTAATCCAGTGCCATCTGTATTAGGCCCCACTGAAATGTTAGGTGATGATTGTCTGATAACGGCTTTTCCATTTAGGCGTATATTAAGTGCACCTTTAGGAACATCTTTTAAATCCGCAATTGTATCAAGCAGTTCGAGATCCAGCTTACTTAATTTCATAGATTAAATCCCCCTGACACTGATTACGAACTTTGCATTCTATGTCATCCTTAATTAGATGCCATATCTCTTTGGGAGGACCCTGGGCTGTAATAATACCGCCTTCAACAACTAATATTTCATCGCACATAGGAATAATTTTCTCATTGTGGGTTATCACTACAGCTGTCTTTTGGGGATTGTTTTTATATCTTGACACTATAAGTCCGAGCAGCTTCTGAATAGTCCAAAGATCCACCCCCGCCTCGGGTTCATCAAAGATGCTGATTTTAGGATCCCGTAACAACAATTGAGCCATTTCTATTCTCTTGATTTCACCGCCGCTCAAACCAGCACCCAAGTCGCGATCCAAATAATCTTCAGGACACAACCCTACATCCCGCAAATAACTTCTGATACGCACCTGATCAGCTCCCGGTGAGGATATGGTTAGTATATCGTGTATAGTCAGCCCTTTGAAACGGGGCGGTTGTTGAAAGGCATAACCAATTCCTTTTTTCGCTCTTTCCGTTATAGGCAGATCACTGATGTCTTCTCCCTCCAAATAAATATGACCACTGCTCTGCTTATAGATTCCCATTATTACCTTGGCAATCGAGGTCTTGCCTCCGCCGTTGGGCCCAGTCACAGCATAGACTTTTCCCTTTTTGAACTCAATGTTTAAACCTTTAAGTATTTCAATCTTTTCCCCACTGTCATTATCAACTTGCATGTGGATATTATCTAGTTTTAGCACTTGAGCACCTCCATCGAGCTTAACAAATTTATTTTATCATAACCAGGAATTATAAGTCTAATATTGTACCGTAAGAAAAAGACAAGGAAACGTCTTATTCTACCGTCTCCTTGTCTTGTGTGCTCGTTTTTTCAGGTACTATTCGTAAAACTTGCCGATTTTCCTTAATCGAGAGTAACGCAGCCCTATCAACTCTTCAATATTCAGGGAGCATACCTCATCTAAATGTTTCTTAATACTCGATTCCAACCTTTTGATAAATGCCGACGAATCGAGCAGAGGTTCATTAACTGGCTCATCAATTACCTCATCCACAATATCCATTTCTTTAAGAGACTGGGCATTAAGCTTCAAGGCCACCGCCATTTCATCTGCTCTTTTAATATCTCGCAGCAGTATTGATGCACAGGTCTCTGGTGAGGCCACTGAAAAAACAGCATTGGAAAGCATCAAAATGCGGTCAGCAACTGTCAGGGCCAAGGCTCCTCCACTGCCTCCCTCACCCATAATTACTGAAACGACCGGAACTTTAATCGCACTTAAACATAGCAGTAATTGGGATATAGCCCATGCCTGTCCGCGTTCTTCAGCTCCAATACCCGGATCTGCCCCGGGTGTATTAATAAAAGTTAATACCGGTCTATTAAATTTTTCCGCCTCTCGCAGCAGCCGGTAGGCTTTGCGGTATCCTTCGGGACGCGGCATGCCAAAGTTGTGTTTAATATTGTCGGGTGTATCTTTCCCCTTTTGGTGTCCAATTACGGTCACTGCCTGTCCATTAAAGATCCCTATCCCGCCAACGATGGCATGATCATCTCCGTATAATCGGTCACCGTGTAGTTCAATGAATTCTGTACAGAGCAAATCAATATAATCCCTGGTCAAAGGTCTTTCCAAATCACGTGAAAGGAGTACCTGTTCCCAGGGTGTCAGATGCCTATATCGCTCTTCTTTGAGCTCATTAATACGTCTCTCTACATTGGCAATCTCCATACTAAAATCGCAATTTAAACTAACCGACAATTCCTTTAATTCTTCCAGCTTTGTTTCTAAGAGTCGATATGTCGATTCAAACTCAAATTTGCTTTTGGACATTTTTTCCTCCTTGGTGGACGTTCAACAAGCGTATTAGCAGAGAACGCATTTCCAACCGGGGCTGAATAATATCAATCATTCCATGTTTTAACAGATATTCTGAGCGTTGAAATCCGGCCGGGAGTTTTTGCCCGGTTGTCTGTTCAATGACTCGCGGCCCAGTAAAACCGATTAAAGCGCCCGGTTCAGCAATTATGATATCCGCCAGGGATGCAAAACTAGCAGTAACCCCTCCTGTAGTAGGGTGGGTCAATATGGATATAAACAACAAGCCCTTATCGTTTAAACGTCCTACCGCTGCACTGGTTTTGGCCATCTGCATCAGAGAAAGCATTCCTTCCTGCATGCGCGCGCCTCCCGAACAACAAGAGATGATGAAAGGGAGCGAGTGTTTTATGGCCTCTTCCATTGCCCGACAAATCTTTTCTCCCACTACTGAACCCATGCTAGCCATCATAAAGCGGGAATCCATCGCTGCTAATACTGCATCGAATCCCCCAATCCTTGCTCGCCCAGTAATTATGGCTTCCTGCAATAGAGTTTCCTCTCGAGCGCTATTGAGTTTCTCCGAATAGTCCGGGAAATCCAAAGGATTCAACGAAGATAGATTGGCATCCCACTCCTCAAAGCTATCTTCGTCACATATGGAATAGATCCGTTCCCAAGCGGTTACCGAAAAGTGATAAGAACAGCGCGGGCAAAAGTCATTGTTTTGTATTTTCTCAGCTTCGGAAATCCAGGCCGAACAGGCCGGACATGAGAAATTGCCCTCCCTGGCATCAAAGGCCAGTGGGGTTTTCTTTATACCGGAAAGATCAATATAAGCCTTCTTTTTGTTAAATCCAGATTTAAACATAATTTAATCATCCTTTCGAGATGATTTATCAAGGCCAAACATCAACTCACCCCGGCATACCAATTCGTTTTCGACATATATATCACTTTTAAACCATCCGAAACCGCTCTTTAGTTTTATGACTTCACTTGTAATCACTAATGTATCACCAGGAATGGCCTGACGTTTAAAACGCATCTTATCGGCACCAGCTAAAATACCCAGTTGACCCTGGTACTTTTCCAGGCTGAAAAGTGCACAAGCCCCCACTTGAGCCATGGCTTCTATCATCAACACGCCCGGCATTATGGGGCGACCTGGAAAATGCCCGGTGAATTGGGGTTCATTTATAGTTATGTTCTTAATCCCAACTGCTCGTTTCCCTGGTTCCAGTTCAATAATTCTATCTACCAGAAGAAAGGGATAGCGATGGGGCAGAATTTGCAGTATATCATTAATATCCATACTTTACCTCTATTGTCTAAATTTCTTTATTATAAGCACAGCATTATGACCACCGAAACCAAGTGATTCAGAGGCAGCTATTTCTATCTGCTTTGCTCGGGCTTCTCCCCTAACGTAGTCCAGGTCACAATCCGGATCTGGATTGTCAAGATTGATATTGGGGGGAATAAGGTTGTTGTTGCAGACCAAGGTAGCGGCAATAAGTTCGACCGCACCAGCTGCCCCCAGCATATGACCTGTAGCTGATTTTGTAGAAGTAATTGCCAAGTTCTCACTATCTGAACCCAGCACCTGTCTTAAGGCAATATTCTCCACCATGTCGTTAAAGTGAGTACCGGTACCATGAGCATTCATATAATCCAATTGACCGGCTTCAATCTCAGCCTCACTCAAAGCAGCTCTTAAAGCTCTGGCTGCACCATTGCCCTCGGGATCTGGCTGCACAATGTGATAGGCATCGGAACTGCTGCCATACCCAATTAGTTCCGCGTATATCTTCGCCCCTCGCTGCAATGCATGTTCAAGTTCTTCCAGAATAACAACGCCTGAACCTTCACCCATAACAAATCCATCCCGCTCAAGATCGAAAGGACGGCAGGCTTTTTGGGGTTGATCATTATGAGTCGACAAAGCTTTCATGGCGCAAAATCCGGCAATACTCAATGGGGTAATAGGTGCTTCAGTCCCTCCACTGATCATGATGTCAGCCGTACCATGCTGAATCATACGGTATGCATCACCAATTGAATTGGTAGCGGTCGCGCAGGCCGTAACTGAACAACTGCTGGGTCCGCGTGCTCCAAACATAATCGATACCTGCCCGGCTGCCATGTTGGGAATTAACATAGGAATAAAAAACGGGCTTATTCCGCCTGGCCCACGTTTTTGCAAAACCAGGCATTGTTTTTCAAATATTTCCAAACCGCCTATCCCAGTTCCTATCAGCACTCCGGCTCGATCGGGATTGTGTTTGCTCAATTCCAGACCAGCATCCTCTAATGCTAATCGGGAAGCCGCACAGGCATATTGGATAAAAGGATCCATACGACGAGCCTCAGTTCGCGGCATATAATCCTGCGGATTAAAACCTTTTATCTCGGCAGCTATTTTAGTAGGATAATCGGTGGGATCAAAGCGGGTAATAATATCTATCCCACTTTGCCCCGCCATCAGGTTATTCCAGAAATCCTTAATATTGTGAGCTATGGGACAAATAGTCCCCATACCAGTAATTACAACTCTGCGTGGCGTCAAGTTTTCACCTCATTTTTCGACTATTCTGCCAGGTGTTTTTCGATATAATCAACTACATCCTTGACTGATTTAAGTTTCTCAGCAATCTCTTCGGGTATCTCGAATTCATATTCTTCTTCGAGCAGCATGATCATCTCCACAACATCCAGGGAATCCGCTTCCAGATCTTCCTCAAAGCGCGATTCCATCTGAATATCATCACCATTGATATCTTTTACTTCCACTATGATCTTTTTTACCGTTTCAAATACTGACATTATTAACCCTCCTAATAATTTTAATTAGATACTAAATAGACATACCACCGTCAACCCGAATAACCTGCCCGTTTATATAGGCAGCTGCAGGTGAAGCTAGAAAAGCCACCAGAGCAGCAACATCCTCCGGCTTCCCCAGTCTGCCTGCGGGAATTTGATCAACCATTCTAGCCCCGACTTCGGGGGGAAGATTTAAGGTCATATCACTTTCTATGTAACCGGGAGCCACCGCATTAGCAGTGATACCGCGTGGTCCATATTCCTTGGCAATTGAAAAAGTAAAACCCAGCAATCCTGCTTTGGACGCAGCATAATGAGCTTGTCCGGCATTGCCTGCCATTCCGACAACTGAAGAAATATTTATTATTCTTCCCTGTTTCTTTTTCATCATATACTTAAGAGCTGCTCTGGAACAATAGAAAGCTGACGACAAATTTGTATTTATTACATCATGCCACTGATTATCAGTCATGCGAATCATCAATTGATCCTTGTTAATGCCGGCATTATTCACCAGCACATCGATACGCCCCAGATTTTCCAGCGTCTTTTCAACCAAGCTGGCTGCACCCTCTGGAGTGGATACATCAGCACCCAGTATGATACCTGTTCCGCCGCCAGCTTCGATTACTTGCAAAACTTCCTCAGCTTGTTCTCTGTTTTTAGCCTCATCACCTTGGTTATAATAGTTTATGGCTACCTGAAATCCATTTTGAGCCAGCTGAATAGCAATAGCTCTGCCAATACCACGTGAACTTCCAGTAACTAGCGCTGCAGGTTGGTTCATATTTCTTTCACCTTCTCCAATAGTTTTTGCAGGGATTTCCCATCTTCTATTTGTCCCAGGACCCGATTGCGATCAATTTTCTTTATTAATCCTGACAGACTCGAGCCGGGTCCTATCTCCACAAAATAATCCACTTGGTTCATCATATATCGTACACTTTGTTCCCACCGGACTGGAGAATACAATTGTTCCTCCAATAAACGCGGGAACTCCCGCGCCTTATTTTCCCTAGCATTAACATTCGAAATAACGTCTACAGCAGGTTCACTAAAGTGTACCTTGGCAACCTCCACCGCAAACTTTCGAGCACTTTCTTCCAATAGCGGGCTGTGGCAGGGTACACTGATAGGGAGCACCATCGTCTTGGCGCCCTCCGTTTTAAGCAATCTGGCCGCCTCTTCCACTGAACCTTTTTCCCCCGATATTACCAGTTGGCCCGGACAATTATAGTTGGCAACAATCACAATTCCTTCAACCTGACCGCATATGCGCTCCACCAAGTCAGTTTGTAAACCGATAACTGCCGCCATCGCTCCTTTGCCAATTGGTACCGCTTCCTGCATAAGTTTTGCTCTTGTCAAGACCAGCGGCAATGATTGTTCCAGGGTCATAGCCCCGGCTGCGGTCAAAGCAGTGTACTCTCCCAAACTCAAACCGGCCATCAGTTGGGCTGATAAACCATTTTTTTTGGCTGCTTCCAAGCACGCCAGACTGGTAACCATGATAGCCGGTTGTGAATATATAGTCTGATCCAACAGGTCCCGCGGACCTTCAAAACAAAGTGTACTCAATTCATATCCGCATATATTATCAGCCAGAGCAAAAACGTCTGCTGCTGCCTTAAATGACTCGGCTATTTCTTTACCCATGCCCACATATTGAGAACCTTGTCCTGGGAATACAAAGGCTAACTTTAACATGGTAAGCCTCCTAATTTCCTCAGGATTATTACCGCCTCAGCCATAATCTCCTCCACTATTTCAGCCGAACTCTGTACCTGCTTGACCAGTCCGCTTATCTGACCTGCCATGATACTTCCATTTTCCATATCACCATTCACGGTAGCGATAGGGTAACGTCCGGAGCCAAGCTTCATTAGAAGTTCTTTATCTGCTCCCTCTTTTTCCGTTTTTAGATATTCCCGGGTAAAGCTATTTTGAATGGCTCTGACGGGATGCCCGGTAGAAACCCCACATACAACTGTTCCCCGGTCCCGAGTGCGAATAACCTTCTCCTGATAAGCCGGGTGTACATTGGCTTCCCGGGCACATATAAAACGGGTTCCCAGTTGGCCGCCCTGAGCACCAAGGGCTAACGCCGCCACAAGACCACGGCCGTCCGCAATTCCGCCTGCAGCAATTATGGGGATTTTGACTTCATCAACTACCATGGGTACTATGCACATGGTAGTCATCTCTCCCACATGTCCGCCTGATTCGACGCCTTCAACAACCAGGGCATCTGCTCCCAAACGCTCCAAACGCTTAGCCAGAGCCACCGAAGCAACCACAGGCATAACTTTTATCCCGGCTTCTTTAAACTTGGCCATAAAGGGGCCAGGATTGCCTCCTCCTGTAGCTACAACTGCTATCTTTTCTTTTATTATCAGCTCAATGTTTTCTTCCAGATAAGGTGAGGTAAGTACAAGATTCACGGCAAAATTACGAGCGGTTATTTCTCTCGCAATTCCGATCTCTTCCCTAAGCCAGGATGCGGGCGAATTGCCGCTGCCAATAGTCCCCATACCACCGGCTTCAGATACTGCCGCGGCTAGCTTTCCTCCGGCAATCCAGGCCATGCCGCCTTGAATAATCGGATATTTAATTCCTAGCAAATCACAAATACTTGTATGTATTGTCATCTAATCCCTCCCCCAGCGAAGTATTGCTCCTCCATAGGTTAGACCCGTTCCAAAAGCCACCATAAGAATATTGGCTCCGTTTTTGAGTGGGGTTTTTTCGTTGAACTGGCCTAAAGCTACTGGGATGGAGCCAGCTGATATATTCCCACAAACATCCAGATTGATGGCTACTTTTTCCGGGGGCAGCTTCATGCGCCGCATCGCACTTTGAATTATGCGCAAATTAGCCTGATGAGGCACAAAGAGATCGATATCATCATAGGACATGCCCGCTTTACTCAGCAATTCCGAGCTAATCTGAGACACAATTTTGGTGGCAAATTTAAATATCTCGTTGCCATTCATTCTCAGGTAATGTAAACGTTTTTCTACTGATTCGATCGTTGCAGGGATGGCTGATCCGCCGGCAGGCATACAAAGGAGCTCTCCGCCAGTTCCGTCTGCACCAATCGAGCTGCAGAGTAAACCATTCTCTCCCTCAGATTTACCCAAGACCATAGCCCCGGCACCGTCTCCAAAAAGGATGCAGGTATTACGATCCGTATAGTCCAGAACGGAGGATACGATATCGCAACCTATAATGAGTATATGGTTGTATTCGGGGGATAACAGAAATTTCTCGGCAACCGAAAGTGCATAGATGAAACCAGTACAGCCAGCCTCTAGATCAAAAGCGGCAGCATTTTTGGCTCCGAGCATAGCTTGCACAATACAAGCCGTGGAAGGGAACGGCATATCAGGCGAGGCCGTAGCTACAATAATAAGATCCAGTTGCAGGGGATCAATTTTAGCATCCTGCAAAGCTCTTCGAGCTGCCTCTGCTGAGAGGTCAGAATTTTTCTGTCCCGGCTCAACTATTCTTCTCTCTTTAATACCTGTTCTCTCAATTATCCACTCATTGCTAGTTTCTACCATTTTTTCTAAATCATGGTTGGTGAGGACTCTCTCTGGCAGGCAATATCCGATACCTAATGCTTTAGCTTTCATGGGCGAAATTACCTTTCTTTCTCTGTATATTTGCTTTGCTAATAAGGTTAGAATTATAGTAGTAAATGATATCCTATAAGTAGAATACTTGGGATAAGTTTAAACAGTGTAATGGTATCTTGTCAATAAACTATCGTAATCTTCTGATGATTCTGATATATTTGTGGTATAATGCTTTCGTCAAAGTTGTTGTATTTATTACGAAATAGAGAATAATAACCATAATATTCATGCAATAACCGGGTTCTGGTCTATGATAGCATATACATTCATCTGTTTTATCATTCCTGTTTTGGTACAATTAGATTTATTTTTTAGTAAAGAGGAGATGGGTATGAATACCAAGTATTTAAAAGAACTGCATTTAGGTGACTTAATTGCAAAAATTCCTATTGTCCAAGGAGGCATGGGAGTAGGCGTATCGCTGTCAGGATTGGCTGCGGCAGTAGCCAATGAAGGGGGCGTCGGAGTAATCGCGGCTGCAGGTATGGGCCTGCTTGAACCGGACGGCTTCTCTGATTATCTAGGAGCCAGTAAAAGACGCTTGGGCATGGAAATACGCAAAGCCCGTGCAGCGACCAATGGCATCTTGGGGGTAAACATAATGGTTGCTCTGTCCAATTTTGCTGATATGGTCACAACTTCTATTGAAGAGGGTATTGACGTAATATTCTCGGGAGCAGGACTACCCCTCAACCTACCGCAATATCTGCAAGAGAAACACAAGACCAAATTGGTGCCAATTGTATCATCTGGAAGAGCAGCTGCTCTGATTGCCAAACGTTGGTTGGAGCGCTACAATTATCTGCCTGATGCTTTTGTGGTAGAGGGGCCGAGAGCGGGGGGACATCTTGGTTTCAAAGAAGATCAGTTGGGACAGGCTGATTTTACTTTGGATAAAATGGTTACGGAAGTAATAACTAGTATTAAACCGTTTATAGAAAAAGCTGGCAGGAAAATTCCCGTAATAGCGGGTGGAGGGATCTATAACGGCAAAGATATCTATAACATTATAAAGTTGGGTGCCGACGGGGTACAGATGGCTACCCGCTTTGTCACCACCCATGAATGTGATGCCTCGTTAAATTTCAAACAAGCCTATCTCGATTCCCGCCAAGGGGACACACTAATAATCAAAAGCCCAGTAGGAATGCCAGGCAGGGCTTTACGCAATGAGTTTATCGATGACGTCTATGCAGGTAAAAAAACACCCTTTAAATGTCCCTATCATTGCATTACAACCTGTGATTATCAGAACAGCCCTTATTGCATTGCATTGGCTCTAATGAATGCCCAAAAAGGCAACATGAAACACGGGTTAGTTTTTGCAGGTGAGAATGTATATCGCTGCCAGGAAATTGTTTCGGTTAAAGAGTTAATGAACACACTGGTGGAAGAGTATGAAAGCGCTGCAGCTGCTGATCATACTAACTCCTCGAACAATTAGAGTTTTAAAGATGGTATTTAATCTCATTTAAGTCGAAGCAGGGGACGCTAAGCAAAGGGCGTCCCCTTTGCATTAGACCAAACAAGGGGACGGATGCGACGCAGGGTCTAAGAGAACCTTCCCCACACTTGCGTTGTGCTTAGCACAAGGTTAAATGATCAATTCCTTGTAACTCACTAACCTGTTTTCTTAAAAAATTAATTTGGTCCTCTTCAGCGCCATTTATTACTAAGACATATTTACCCTCTTCAAGCCATTGTTCTATTAGTCTTTTTCCTTCATCACGTATGCCCATATCGTTACAGACCTCTCCCAACCCTCCGTCGGGTGACTGAGCTGAATCAGCCAGAAATCCGTAGGCAGGCCCAATGGAGGCCACCAGCCCCAGCTCATGTATTTCGACAATTCCAGCATCAAATGGTGCCCTGTCTACATTTTGACCATTGGTATCGGAGATAATGTTATCCAACCAATTTACCTTCTCCTCATCGCCAGCAAATATCAGAGAGGCATGTTCCTCATATCCTCGGTTTCGTAAATCTGTGAGCACCGATTTGGCCATTCGAAGGTGGTCAGTTGTACCGATCATGTTTACTGCCAATTTTTTCACCCCTTAATAAATCACCTTATTCTAATAGGATTATGTTTGGCAATAATAGATATTCTATTCATACCTCTTCCACTTTACTTTTCCACAGAAATACCGGGATAATTGGATACGAATAACTTGCCGCCGGCATTCGGTTTAGTATCTAACTCTTTCCGACATTCGGATTGCCAATTACGGTAATGTTCATAAGATCAATCCAAGAGATATTGATAATCATTATCATTTACGACGCAAAAAAAAATATCTAGCGAGCCCTGCAATCTGAACAATATGCATATATCTTTAATTGATGATTTACAATCTCAAACCCTTTCTTTTCCAGCTGTTCTTCCAGACTATCCAGCAGACCTTCCTCGACTTCAAATATTTTCCCGCAGCCCACACATAGAACGTGAAGATGCTGATGCTCGGTTATATCCGAGAGCTCATAGCGATATTTGCCCTCATCAAAAATCGTTTTATATAGGATTTCTATCGCAGCAAAACGTTCCAGCGTGCGATACACGGTGGCAATACCAATATTGGGTATTTTCCTTCGGGCAGCATGCAGAACCTCTTCTGCGGTAAGATGTACTCCCCTATTCTCACGCATTACTTCCAGAACTGCCTTTCTTTGCCCTGTCAGTTTATAATCCGCTTTTTCCAATTTTTCCTTAATAATTTGCTCTAACATTATCGCCCACTCCAATAATGATAATCATTATCACAAATATATTATATAATCATTTCTAACTTTTTACAATAAAAAGCCAGAATTAATTTGCGTCTATTGAATTACTCCTCTAATCATAGCAATAAATTCATCGAACAGGTAAGCAGAATCTCTGGGACCTGGAGTTGCTTCGGGATGAAACTGAACTGACATTAAAGGCAGACTGTTATGAACTAGCCCTTCAACTGTATCATCTATCAGATTTCTGAAGCTAATGCTGACATCGTTTGGCAGGGAGTCTGCATTTACTGCGTAACCATGGTTTTGTGAACTTATAAGACATTTACCGGTCCGCAGATCCTTTACCGTATGGTTACCACCACGATGCCCAAAGTCAAGCTTAAAGGTAGTTCCCCCCAGAGCCATAGCCAGCAGCTGGTGGCCTAGGCATATTCCAAACATAGGCAAAACAGGCAATAATTTTTTTATTTCTCTCACCGCGTAATCACAAGATTCTGGATTGCCGGGGCCATTGGACAGAACCAGGCCATCTGGTTTTTGAGCCAATATCTCTTCAGCTGTGCTTTCTGCTGGCATAGTCACAACCCGACAATTTTTCCCAACCAGCGAGTTTATGATATTCCTTTTTGTTCCGAAATCCATAAGCACAATATTTGTACTGCCTGAACCAAATACCTCGTTTTTTCTACAGCTGACTTGTTTCACCAGATCTGTATCTAACAACTCCTTGCCTTTTCGAGCTATTTCTAACAATTTGTCCTGCTGGTCCAGACGAGAAGTAATAATTGCTCCCATGGTGCCATTCATACGTAAGATCCTTGTCAGGGCACGAGTATCAATACCGGTCAGGCATGTTATTTCATACTTTTCTACAAATTCGTTGAAATTGCACTGACTTTCGTAATGACCGGTAAGTTCTGCTATTTCTTTTACTACCAGTCCCCTTAAGGCAGGTTTATCAGATTCAAATCCGTAATCACCACATCCATAGTTTCCTATAGTTGGATAGGTGAGAGTTAGTATCTGTCCGGCATAGGAAGGATCGGTAATAATCTCCTGGTATCCATTCATACTGGTATTAAATACTGCTTCTCCGGCAATTGGCACATTCCGGCCATACAGTTGTCCCTCAAATATAGTCCCATTTTCCAGGACCAGATATCCCTTCGGCATGTTTAATGCTCTCCCTTACTCATAAATATCAATAATCCATAGAACAGTATAACTGTTTAAGTACGATAAACCAACATATAAATTTTAGAAGGTCGCTGTCGGAGGGACATGGGGACGGTTTCTTGAGGAGGGACAGAAGAACCGTCCCCGTGTCCCTCCCCTATACGAACAACCGAAGCATATTTATTTTATAATGCTTTTACCCATAAGATATTTGTCGACTTCCCTGGCGGCAAGCTTTCCTTCCTGGATAGCCCAGACAATTAGACTTTGACCTCTTCTCATGTCGCCTGCGGTGAACACTTTTTCCACATTAGTCTCGAAAACTTCGTATTCCGCTTTCACATTGCTAATTAAATTCCTATCAAGCCTAAGCTCATCCGGTATAGTATCTTCCGGACCTAAGAATCCCATGGCTAACAGCACCTGGTCAGCTTTCCAAACTTTCTCACTGCCAGGAACTTCCTGGGGCACTAATCTTCCGGAGGTATCCTGGTTCCATATAACATCTACCGTGTGAACCTCTTTGACCTCACCGTCCTCATTTCCCACCATCTTTTTCGCGGATATAAGGTAATTTCTTGGATCCTTTCCATAGATGCTTATTGCCTCTTCCTGTCCATAGTCAATTTTTTGCTTCTTAGGCCATTCCGGCCAAGGATTAGACCCTTCTATTCTCTTTTTAGGCGGCTCAGGCAATATTTCAAACTGGCAGACGCTCTGGCAGCCATGCCTGATGGATGTTGCTACGCAATCAGTTCCGGTATCACCTCCGCCTATGACTATTACATTCTTGCCTTTGGAACTTATAAAATTGCCATCCTCAAAATTAGAATCCAGAAGGCTTTTAGTATTGGCTTTCAGGAAGTCCAAAGCAAAGTGTACACCCTTTAGGTCTTTTCCTTCAATATCAAGTCCCCGGGGCTTGGTTGAACCTGCGCACAGCACAACTGCATCATAATTATCAACCAGGTCCTGAGTTTTGATGTCTTTGCCCACCTCGATATTGAACACGAATTTGATTCCTGAGGCCTTCATAAGGTCAAGGCGCCTTTCAATGAATCTTTTTTCGAGCTTCATATTGGGGATCCCATACATCATCAGTCCACCAGCTCGATCATCTCTCTCAAATACTGTAACATCATGTCCTACTGCATTCAGATAGTAGGCAACTGACATCCCAGCAGGACCTGAACCTACAATAGCGACTTTCTTTCCTGTTTCTTGGGCTTTTTTAGTTCTTACCCATCCTTCGGCAAAGGCTTTCTCAATTATTTCATATTCAAGACTGTTAATTGTAACCGACTCCATAATGTAACCTTCGGTACATGCGCCTTCACAGGGCGCAGGACATACCCTGGCGGTAAATTCCGGGAAAGGGTTGGTTCTTATCAGCCTTTTGTAAGCCTCCTGCCACTGTCCCTGATAAACCAACTCATTCCATTCCGGAATAAGATTGTGCACCGGACATCCTGATGCTATGCCTTTTAACAGCACCCCGCCGTGGCAGAAGGGAACTCCACAGTTCATGCATCTCGCACCCTGAGTTTTTACAACCTCAGGATCTTGCGGTTTCCTAATTTCATTCCAATCTTTGATTCTTTCTTCAGGAAGCCTTTTCTTTGGATCAATTCTTTCATATTCTAAAAATCCACTAGCTTTTCTCATTGTAAGCCCCACCTTAATTCCTGTAATTCTTTAAGCATCTTAATAATTCCCTTCAAATGCAGCCATCAGGGCCTCTTCACCACTTAAACCTGCCTTATGAGCGTTATCAATACTTTCCAGCATACGTTTGTAATCTGTAGGTATTATCTTGGTGAATTTTAAAGAATAATTTTCCCAATTATCAAGAACTTTCCTGCCTTGAGGACTACCAGTGTAATAAACATGTTTCCTAATCATTTCCTTGACTTCGTTTATTTCCTCAACGGAGATAATTTTTTCCAGGGTCACCATGGACTTATTGCAGTATATTGGGTCAAAATTCAGAATATAGGCAATACCGCCAGACATTCCGGCCGCAAAGTTTCTTCCTGTATTACCCAGGATAACCACTTTTCCTCCGGTCATATATTCGCAGCCATGGTCGCCCACACCTTCCACAACCGCTCTTACCCCGCTATTTCTAACGCAGAATCTCTCCCCGGCTATACCGTTGATGTATGCTTCTCCGGAAGTTGCCCCGTAAAAAGCGACATTGCCGATAAGAATATTTTTCTCAGGTTCAAAATCAGCCCCTTTAGGAGGATAAACAATAATTTTACCGCCTGAAAGGCCTTTGCCTATATAGTCGTTGGCATCTCCTTCCAGTTCAAGAGACATCCCCTTAGGAGTAAATGCTCCAAAGCTCTGTCCGGCTGAACCGACAAAAGTGAGTTTTATGGTATCCTCAGGAAGTCCATCTTGGCCGTATCGTTTCGAAATTTCGCTTCCGACTATTGTTCCTACAACCCGGTCTACATTATTTATCTTCAGTTTAGCCCTAATTGGTTTCTTGTGCTCCAGTGCCGGCTTACACATTCTGAGAAGCTTTCTCATATCCAGTGATTCTCCCAGCCCATGATTCTGCGACTGGGTTTTGAACCTGCTAACATCAGCACCAGCATATGGCTGATACAGAATCTTAGATAGATCTAGATGTGCCGCCTTCCAGTGTCTTACATTATCTTTCGCTTTAAGTCGGTCAGTACGTCCAACCATTTCATTTACGGTTCTAAAACCCATTTTAGCCATTATTTCACGCATTTCCTGAGCGACAAATCTCATGAAGTTCTCAACATGTTCGGGCTTACCGGTGAAATTCTTTCTTAAGTTTTCATCCTGAGTAGCTATCCCCACTGGACAAGTATTCAAGTTACATACCCTCATCATGATACATCCCAACGCAATAAGCGGTGTAGTTGCAAACCCGAATTCCTCTGCTCCCAGCATAGCAGCAATTACAACATCTCTTCCCGAAAGCAATTTTCCGTCGGTTTCCAGAACTACCCTATCTCTTAATCGGTTCAGAACCAGGGTTTGATGAGTCTCGGCCAGTCCAAGCTCCCATGGAAGTCCGGTATTTCTGATGCTGGTTCGAGGAGAAGCTCCGGTTCCTCCATCGTATCCACTTATAAGTATTACGTCCGCTTTGCCTTTCGCTACCCCTGCAGCGATTGTACCTACGCCTACTTCAGAAACGAGCTTGACGTTTATCCTGGCATCCCGGTTGGCATTTTTCAGGTCGTGGATAAGCTCCGCCAGATCTTCTATTGAATAGATATCATGGTGCGGTGGTGGTGAAATAAGATCTACGCCCGGAGTTGAATGCCTTACCCTGGCAATTTCCGGGTAAACCTTGCCTCCCGGAAGCTGGCCGCCTTCACCGGGTTTTGCTCCCTGAGCCATTTTTATCTGTATTTCTTGGGCATTCACCAAGTAATTACTGGTAACGCCAAACCTTCCTGAGGCAACCTGCTTAATAGCACTGTTTTTAGTGTCTCCGTTGGCTAACACCTTGAACCGTTCGTAGTCCTCTCCGCCTTCACCACTGTTGCTTTTTCCACCCAGTCTGTTCATGGCGATGGCCAGACATTCGTGAGCTTCCTTACTGATGGAGCCGTAGGACATAGCCCCAGTCTTAAACTTTCTGACTATTGAATCCACCGGTTCCACTTCTTCAATAGGAATGGTATCACCAGCATTGATATTGAAATTAAGCAGATTCCTTAATGTATATATTTCCTCATCGTTTATTTTTTTAGAATAATCTTTGTAAAGAATATAATTTCCTTCCCGGCAAGCCCTCTGAAGCAGGTAGATGGATTCGGGGTTATAGAGATGGATTTCCCCATCATCCTTGCACTGGAAGTATCCGCCTATTTCAAGAGTATCAGTATAAGGTGAATTTTCATCATAGGCGCTCTCATGCCTCATTTGATTTTCAATTGCTATTTCTTCAAGTCCTATACCTTCCAGTCGGGATGGGGTCATCGTGAAATACTTATCTATAAGATCCCGCTTAAGACCTAATGCCTCAAATATTTGAGCTCCGTGGTAACTTCGTATGGTTGAGATACCCATTTTAGTCAGTACTTTTAGAACACCTTTTACAGAAGCTTTAATGAAGTTCTTCTTACCTTCTTCATAATCAAGTCCATTGAGCAGCCCTTTTTGGGAGAGGTCCTTGATGGTTTCATATGCTATATACGGATTTATGGCAGTTACTCCATAACCTATAAGAGTGCAGAAATGGTGTACTTCCCTTGGTTCTCCTGATTCCAGCACAATTCCCATACTGGTCCTGATTTCTCTTCTTATTAAGTGGTGGTGAAGTGCGGAGGATGCCAAAAGCGCAGGGATTGCTGCTTTTTTGTCATCTACGCCCCGGTCTGAGAGAATAATAATATTGGCCCCTTCACTGATAGCCCGGTCAGCTTCTCTAAAAATTTTGTCCATTGCCTTTTCCATAGCTTTTACCCCTTCTGAGGCTTTATAAAGTATGGAAATGGCAGCTGTCTTGAACTTGTCATTATTCAGCTGCTTAATTGTTTGCAACTGTTCATTGTTTAATATCGGGTGCTCCAGGAATATGCTGGCTGAATGTCTTTGATCGGGCTCCAGCAGATTCCCAATATCCCCCAGCAGTATACTGCTTGAAGTTATTATCTCTTCCCTTATTCCGTCTATAGGAGGATTGGTGACCTGAGCAAAAAGCTGTTTAAAGTAAAGGTATAGCATCTGCGGTTTCTGAGACAATACTGCCAGCGGGGAATCCATTCCCATGGCTCCAATCGGATCTTCCCCGTCTATCGCCATCGGCCCAATTATTTTACTTATATCCTCAAAAGTATATCCAAAGGCCTTCTGCTGTTTAATAAGGTCTTCCCTTACTTTCTCTTCCTTCTCTTCCCCAACGGGCAAATCGCTTAGTTTAACGTTATGTCTATTGTTCCATTCTTCGTATGGATGTAACATTGATACACTTTTCTTTATTTCTTCATCGGAGATGATTCTCTTTAATTCTGTATTTATAAGCAGCATTTTGCCTGGTTCCAACCGGCCTTTATATTTTATGTTTTCAGGCTTTATGTCAATTACCCCCACCTCTGAGGCCAGAACCACCTTGTCATCTTTGGTTACGTAATACCTTGAAGGTCGGAGTCCATTTCTATCCAATACTCCGCCTATTACCACCCCGTCGGTAAAAGCCATAGCGGCTGGACCGTCCCAGGGCTCCATTATAAAATTGTTGAATTCGTAGAAATCCTTTTTCTCCTTGGACATGAGCTCATTTTTTTCCCAGGGTTCTGGAATCATCATCATTACCGCGTGAGGAAGCGATCTTCCGGTAAGGTGAAGAAACTCCAGGCTGTTATCAAACATCGCCGAATCACTGCCTGACTCGTCGACTATAGGGTAGACTTTAGAGAGATCATCAAAAAGAGGTGAATCGATACACTTCTGTCTCGCCTTCATCCAGTTCACATTACCTCTTATAGTATTTATTTCACCATTGTGAACGATATATCGGTTGGGATGTGCTCTCTCCCAACTGGGGAAGGTATTAGTGCTAAACCTGGAATGGACCATAGCCAGGGCTGATACAAAATCAAGATCCGAAAGATCCAGATAGAAACTTCTAAGCTGCTGAGCTGTAAGCATTCCTTTATAAACAATAGTCTTTGATGAAAGGCTGGCGACATAGAATGTGCCTCCCTTATCCTCACACATTGGGATAATTACTTTTTCAGCTCTTTTTCTGATAATATACAGCTTTCTTTCAAAGTCCATTTCATCAGCTATCATGGCATCTTTGGCGATGAAAACCTGGATAAATCTGGGCATAACTGATTTTGCGCCTTCTCCGATGGTCGTTTTATCGATAGGTAGTTCCCGCCATCCCAGAATCTTCTGACCTTCTTCCTGAACTATTTTTTCGAAGGTTTCCATCTGCGTTTTTCTAAAATCATCATATCTGTGGGCAAATATCATACCTACGCCGTAGTTGCCTTTTTCCGGCAAATCAAAACCCAGCACATCACATTCCCTCTTGAAGAAATCATGTGGTATTTGGATCATTATTCCAGCGCCGTCGCCAGTATTTTCATCTGCTCCGCTGGCTCCTCTGTGACTCAAGTTTTCCAGTACAGTTAAAGCTTCATCTATAATGTCATGAGACCTCTCACCTTTGATATTAACCACAAAGCCCATGCCGCATGCATCATGTTCGAATGCCGGATCGTAAAGACCCTGTTTCTTTGGTAACTTATAATTTTGCATATTTACACACCCTCTATTGAAATTTAGAATTATGTTTTATATTTATCAATAAATCTATTTTATAATAATAAAGTCCTCAACACCTAATACAGGTATTGAGAACTCCTTTGCCCTATATACTATATAATACCATTTTGTTCATTAAAAACAGGCACGCCATTGTGCCACACTATGGTTATTGTAAGGGCAGGGGCCAATAAATACAAGGGATAAAGGGCAAATATTATGTATACAGATATTAGGGCTCACGCGATAATAAGAACAGATTTTGCAGCGAGAAATTTTTCGATGGGGCAAGGCGGAGAAAGAAGCAAAACCGGTAGTATTGTGACTGACGACAACACAGCAGCATCGGAAAATAACCGGTGTCAAAACTGGGGCCTTATTGTTGTGTGAGCCCTAAAAGGCGATTTGCTCACCTCGCTAAGTGACGAAGTCAGGAAAAGTTGTTCAGACCGTCAAAAAAGCCCAATAGCTGCGTTATTAACGAAAGTCCGTTCAATCAACGTACCATATGTACGCCTCAATCACGGACTTTCTTTAATGCCTTGCTCTTGAACTTTTTTGCTCGGTCTGCCTTATTGACACTCTGAGGCGCCCATAAGGGCCATAATCGGCCAGGTGTATAACCGTCTGAACCGATCATTTTTCAACACCCAGGGCTCGCACCCGGGGGGTGTCCTTATTTACAAGGTCTCACTCAGGCCGTCGGTATTTTTTACCGGTGCGGCAGCCTTTTTAGGCATTATCTTGCGATAGACTTCTTTAGGGGATTTCTTTTTGTTATCCACAGTGAGAAGTCGATCTATACTGATAGCAAAGAGTTTTTCATTTTCTTCTAAGTACGGCAGAATGAGATCCCAGTCCGCATCGCTGATTTCATTAAATTCACCGCCGTTAAGCTGTTCTTCAACCAGCTTTTTCTGCGGATCACGGACATAAATCGCGCCGCCGGATGCAAGTGAGAAAATGTTAGAACCCGGATAGGGTGAGTCATATTCCCGGATAGAGCCGTCCTCATCATTAAAGCCGATTCCGTTCAAGACGACAAACCCACCGCCGTTAAGCGGATCGCCGGCCATGAAGGATTCCGCCAGATAGTCCAGTGCCGTACCGTTAATAACCACGCGTGGTCTGCCTACGGCATTGATTAGCGGCCGTCCGGCAGCATTGCCCATGATATAGGCGACCCCGCCTTTGGCACCGTACATGAAGGTCTGGCCGACATCGCCGTAGACCACCAGCTTACCGTCTTTCATAATCTGGCAGAGCTGATCCTGAGCATTGCCGTGCACGTAGATTTCCATGCCGTCAATGCCAGAGGCCAGATAATCGCCGGAAGAGCCATATACATCTATCCGCACGCCTTGAGTAGCCGGGCCGAAGCCGCCCCCGGTAAACCGCTGGCCGCGGTACTTATAAACAATAAAGCGTTTCCAGCCCAGTTTGTACGCTTTGACAATCAGCACTGCGTCGCACAGATCGCCTTCCGGCTCAAAGGCTTCTGCATCAATAACCAGGATCTTCTCGTTTTTCTTCGGGGCGCGGATTTCCCCCCGCGTGGTAAAATCAATCCGGCTGAAACTGGATTTGGATTTCCCGGTAATCATCGTGGTTTCATCAAAAATCGCATCCAGAGCGAGCTTGATGACATGCTGGACAGAACTTCTCTTTATTCTACCGGTATTATAGCGCAAGTCACTCAAAAGAGTCAGACTGTCAATCGCGGTTTGCTTAAAGTCTTCATTTTCATCCGCATGCTTTTTAATGGTTTGGGCAGCGAACCTAAGGCTGTTGGCATCAAATCCGCCGACATTTTCCTGAATATAGGCCACTATTTTCCGGGTCGCTGTTGCCGGATCTTTTTCAGCAAAAAAGGCTTGAAGCTTTTGCTCGATCGCCTCGCAGGCCGCATTGGATTCAACCGGCTTGGTAACATCACAGATTTCTTTATCCTTGGGAGTTTCAATTACCCGGCCGAATTTATCAGTACAGACCAGCTTTTTATTGCCGCTGCCATCGCCGCTATCCTTCAGGCTGAAGATAAAGGAGCCGCCGTCCGTATAGCTGCCGCCGCGGGCATTCCAATACTTGTCGGCAATGGGCCAGAAGCGGGCATCTTCCCGCACGAGCGAGATCAGGGTAGCATCAATGGCCTGCTTTTCCGAACAGATAAATCCCACCTGTACTTCACCTTCCTGCAGGGCAAATACCTGAGGACGCAGCATGGCGGTATCGGTAATGCCGATCAGCTGGAACTGGCCATCCCGAACGTCATTTCTGGCGATGATAAAGAACCACGGACCGTCGGGTGAGGCGCCCACATGATGCGACTGAATGGCCTTATATATCTGCTGCTTTTCAGGTGGCAGCATATCAAAGTCCATTTCCGAGGTCGGCGCCATGGTTTCAATCATATATTCAAGCGGATATTTGTATACGCGGCTACACAGGTCAAGCAACAGAGCCGCTTCCTCGGTATCGGTCAGGAACAGGGGCTGGTAATTCCTCTGTTTCAGGTATTCGTATATCGACTGGTAGTTGGCGAAATCGCCGTTGTGCACTAACGCCTCGTTCAGCGCGCTGAACGGATGGCAACCGCCTGGATGCCAGACACGTCCACGTGTGGGATAGCGCTGGTGAGCCAGCCAGATATGCGCCTTGAAATCATCCAGTTTGTAATAACGCACCACATTCTCGGCATACCCCACAATTTTTAAGATCATCATATTGCGGCCATGCGACATGACAAAGGCTTTTTTCTCGCCCAGCGAGGCATAATAGTGTGTATTGATCTTGAAGCTGTTCTGATACACAAACTCATCTTCCGCATCGCGCCGTTCCATGAAGGTCAGGCCCTTTTCCTGGATGAAGGCATCCAGTACATCGTCCTTGACGCGCACAAAATAGCGCA
>Ga0209639_1000654_pt1 | contig 44367 bp, 31 predicted proteins | sample EPASupsiteHSE605_FD_187268 | JGI IMG/M metagenome (GOLD analysis project Ga0209639, IMG submission 187268) | Bioremediated contaminated groundwater from EPA Superfund site, New Mexico - Sample HSE6-05 (SPAdes) (version 2) | ecosystem: Environmental > Aquatic > Deep subsurface > Groundwater >... | reverse complement strand
GAGGGGATCGTTCAATAAATTGGCGTAATTCCTCTTCATTGCAATAATTATCACTATTCATTGAAACAACAAAAAACGTTTAAATTTACCAATTTCTGGGAGTTTACCAATTTTTGGAGCATCTATAGATCTAATTAGTATGCATATCTATATTATGACCATTAATCAATTAGTATATCTGGCAAAGAGATAATGATGAAATAGCTTTAATTAATTAAATAACTGATTTCGATCGTTCTGGTCCCCACCGCCACAGTACTATAAGTATTAACAAAAAGAATTTATATTAAAAACAATTTAGCGCTTTTGATGTGGCTCTATTTTCATCTCAGACCATTTCTGATAATATAACCTGGTATTTCCACCTCCTAATCTCATATGATCTTTTGGTGCTCGTTTTGGAGAGGGAAGCTGGGTTTTAGGTACCTGAACTTTGGTAATATTCAATATCAAGCCATTGTTACCTCCAATTCTTTTTTCATTAAGAATTGGTTCGGGGACCATCCACTTCATTTGATGCTTACGAGATGGACTATTCTGCAGAGCAGTCTCAACAACTTGTCTCCTCGGTAATCGAGGAAGATTTTTCTCCCTTAATAAATCATCATTTCTTGGTGAATCTGCTGGACTGGCGGGCTGTGTAATAGGTTGAGTAATTGGCTGTGTTACAGCTTGTGGAACTCTTGGGTGAATGACAGGATCTCTAAGCTCAAGAGGTAAGAAACTAGGTGATATAGAATGTGGTACTTCAGTCCAATCATATTTATAATCAAAGCTGTAGCCCAATCTCAAAAACAAATCTCTGAATATTCTCCGGAAACCAGAATAATCAGGTTGATCAATAAACCCAAGATCTCTCACAGTTCGGAAATAGAATACAAATTCTTCTGGAAAACCAGCACAAAGCTGCTCAAAAGGTGTGCTGCTCTTAACTTTTAATATCCTTTCATATTTTTGTTTGGTTGTTTTTGCAGGAAGACCTTGCCAAGGTAAAGATCCTCGAAGCATATAAAGCCAAACATATCCTAATGATTCTAAATCATCTCTGCGAGATTGTTCATATCCTTTTAGTGCGCTAACTGATGCATATCTGGCTGTCCCTGTTAAAGCTTTATTCTCAACAAAAGGAATGTGTGTTTTGGTTTTTGGATCCCTATATTTTTTTGAAAGACCAAAATCAATGACATAGATTTGATTGGAATTATTTCCTTTACCTATCATGAAATTATCAGGTTTGATATCCCGATGAATGATATTCTTGGAATGAACATACTCAATTGCCAGAAGCATTTGGTCAGCAAGCATTAAAACGGTTTTTAAAGAAAATCTATGATGAAAATTTGAAAATATATCCTCCAAAGAAAGCCCTAGTAGATCCATTACCAAAACGTTATAATCGTAATCATGTCCAAAATAATGAACTCGAGGAATACAAATAGTACCATCGAAAATTGTATATAATTTATACTCTATTTCAAGCTGGGGTGATTTTGTTCGTGCCGGTTCTAATTTTATTGCTACATAAACGTGGTTTTTCATGTCTTCTCCCGAATAAATATCTCCAAAACTTCCAGATCCAATTTTTTTGTCTATTCTATAACTGTTCCCAACAACGAGTCCAATGGGTTCCCGCTTTTGCGCTTGTTTCATTTTGACCCAAAAACGAACATTTTATCGTTCAGTTTACAATGAAGGGAGCAAAAGAACTGAAGTCCATAAGGGAGCAAATGTCTGAGATTACCAACGAGTTTTTTGCTGATCATTTGTGCTCTCGATCTTTTAACAAGACCTTTGAGACTGATAAGAATTTTAATGGAGAGCCGTATAATGTAACACGAAAAATGGACCTTACAAAAGTGAAGAAAAAGATCAAAGATGGTGAGTATGTTGGTGTTTCCGAATGGATTGATGATATGAATGCTATTTGGGATAATAATATTCAATATTACTCTTTAGATCATTATATTGGTAATATTGCTTTATATTATAAGAAAAAATTTGCTAAAAAGGTGCAAAAACTCACAGCAACTAATCTAGTCAATTATCACAACCAGTTGATAGAGCTTTTGAATAATGTTAACGACATTGTAATGAATCCACCTCAGTCTTTGGGTTTAACCCCAAAGAGCGGAATACCGGCTGAGTTTATGGCTCCGTTCACTGTTAAAAGAATACAAGAACTAATGAAGAATGTTCAAGAAGCAGGAAAGGATGGAAAGGTTGAACAAATACGTGAGTGTTTGGTTAATTCTGGAATAGATGTAGGAGACGGGCCTGTTGAGATAGATTTTGGCAAAATTGGGCGAAACAGCCTAATAGATCTCGAAAACCTTGTAAAAAAGAATATTTAATTATGATTTATTGAACTATTCGAACTAATTGGTTCTGGAGTCGATCGAAACCTGAAGCAAGAGCATCTATCATGTCTTTGGTTAAATCCATAGTTACACTCTTAACAGGAGGTAAAATATTCTTTCCGGATGCCGCTGGTTGTATCCTCATCGTTATGCTGGCTACAGGGCGAGCGATTCTACCAAGTGATTCTGTTGCAATCTGAATATTCGTTGTCCAGTCGTGATAAAGAACACGAGATAGTGATGGTGTGTGCTCTTTGCAGAATGAAATGCATTTTTCAATACTATTAAATGCAGCATTGGCCAAATTCATTCTTGTGGCCTCATCAATCTGATCATTAATCAATTTATATATTTCTTCTGCACTTTTAGGATTCTCATTAATGACAATATCTAAAACAGGGCACAAAAGCTCAAGAAGAACGTATGACTCCGATTGTGTAACAGAAAACGTCTCCATTAATTTATTCGGGAAATCTGCAAGATCTCCAAGCCTCCAAGCAAGAGTTCTAAGGAAAATGTACTTAATTTCATTCTCCGGAAGCCCTTTTATGTATTGGGTCATTACAAATTTACCAGATTTTCCCTTATGTAAATAACCTGTTTTACTTAGACAAGAAAGGTACCAAAAAGTGAACCATGAACATGTGTTTCCTGGATATGGCGAATGAGGGCGGGTATGTTTGTGTTTGGCAATTATTGAGATCGATCTGGCTCAGGATAAATGTTCCTGACAAAGTAACTGGTGACTCATGTACAATTTGATAGAATGTTCCTGTTGTTTGCATCCAGCATGATTGAAGTTTGGCTGTTCCAGAATAGAAATAAAAAAGAATAATAGTTCCTGTTTGGCATGTGTTTCCTTGGATACAGCAGTTTTTGGTTAGAGTATTACCGTAACCATGATGTATCAGACCCCATGCACTCTGACCATTGGTGTTTCCAACAATATTGACTTTGTCTAATGTAATAGTACCGTATTCAAATCTAACGCACATTGAGTAGATTGCATGGTTTTTGGTGACAGTAGAAAACTTAAACATACATGAATCAGACCGAAAAGTATGCAACCCGGATACTTCTTGGGCCTTGTTTTTGGAAAAGTTGCAATTTTCAACTTTTTGTATTCCTTCTTGTATTTCAACGGGATCATTCGTATATAAACTCACATAATTCTCAAAAGGAGTACAATATGAAACAGAACTCAACAACAAAGTCAGCAATTTCCCTGTTCCTGAGCAAATATAACCGAAATGACCTTCGTGTGATGAACAATAATATGCACAACTCTGAGAAAAAACACAACTGCCTTGTGAACAATAAAAATATATCCCACCTCCATAATTACCGCTAGACCTACAATAACTGATCAAAGATCTTTCAATAAGCAATTGAACATTGCTGCTTGTCGAAAAATATACTCCACTGTCAGAAATATTACTAATCAAACTGTTTCTCACATAATAATTTCCTCCAACAATTTCATAAACCTTCTCATTCGTTGAAACAATCTCTTTGTATGAATTTGATCCAGGAAAAAAATCTGAAAACAGTGAAAGAAGAAAAAAATCTGCTAAAACCATTTTTTGAAATAATTCGATTTACATTGCCATCCCCTTGTATTGTCTATAAAAACCTTGTTTAATTGAGGTTGAGAAATACTACTACATTATGCTTTTTACATTTTCTAGCCAAATCACAAGGTGTTTTTCCATTTTTGTCATTAACATTTTTATCAGCCTTTTTGGAAACAAGGAATTCAACAACACTCAGATTGCCTTCTTTGGCAGCTAAATGAAGAGGAGTTTCTCCATCTTGGTTTTTTGCATCAATTTCGGCTTGTTTGATAACTAGATATTCAACAACACTAAGATGACCTTGTTGAGCAGCAAAATGAAGAGGCGTCAAATGATTTTTTGCTTTTGCATTTACATCTGCATTTTGATCAACGAGATATTCAACAATTCCAAGATGACCTTTGAGAGCAGCATAATGAAGAGGAATCATGTTAAGCATTAAAATTCAATACAATTATCTATTGGGTTAATTTCTGCATTCAGACAAACCAGGTCCTTGAATAAACTGAGAAGCCCTCCTGTTGCAGCAAAATGCATAAGAGTCTTTTTTGATGAAGTGACAGGAGTTATATCAGCTTCATGACAAATTAGATATTCAACAACCCCAAAACGACCCTCTTTAGCAGCCAAATGAAGAGGAGTCTCCCCATCATTGTTTTTGGCATTTATTTCAGCTTTATGGTTAACAAGATACTCAACAATGCTGAGATGACCTTCCCTAGCAGCACAATGAAGAGGAGTCCAATAAATAATAAAAACCCAAAAGCACAGTTTTTTGTGTTAATATCAGCTTTTTGATTAACTAAGTATTCAACAACACTCATATCACCTTCTCTAACAGCACAATGAAGAGGAGTCTCATTATATATATAAACTCAATGCCATCATTTTTTGAATTAATTTCAGCTTTATGATTAACTAGATACTCAACAATGCTGAGATGACAATATTTAGCAGCAAAATGAAGAGGTGTGTCATTAAAAATGAAAGCTCAGAATTATAGCCAGTTGAATTTATATCGGATCCTTTATTAATTAAACATTCAACAACACTAAGATTACCTATCTGGGTAGCTAAATGAAGAGGAGTGGAATTGTTTTCGTTTTTTGCATTTAAATCAGCGCTATGATTAAGTAGAAATTCAACAACACTCAGATTACCATCTTCAATTGCTAAATGAAGGGGAGTTGAATCAACATCATTTTTTGCATTTATATCAGCATTATGATTAAGCAGACATTCAATCACTCTAAGATGATTACTCATTACTGCTAAATGGAGAGGGGTTTCAATAAAATAGAAAACTTGATATAAATGTTGTTTGCATTAATATCGGCTTTTTGAATCACAAGATATTTAACAACACTCAATTGGTCATTCCTTGCAGCCAAATGGAGAGGGGTTTCATTAAATATGAAATGTAAATTAAAGGGTCTCTTACATTAATATCAGCATTATGATTAACGAGATATTCAACAACACATAGGTGGCCATTCAAAGCAGCCCAATGAATAGGACTTGAAATAGTTTTAAAAAACCACCATTACCTTTTTCGTTGATATCAGCCTTTTGATTGATAAGATATTCGACAATACAAAGATGACCATTTTGTGATGCATATTGAAGAGGGGTCATATTATTTACCGAAAGTCAATGTAATCAGTTTTGGAATTAATACTACTACAATGATCAAGTATGAAATCTAATAAAGATAGATGACAAAACTTAGAGGCCATGCAAGCATGTTCATATGATAAAAAATCTTGTCCTCGAGACAAATGAAACAAATCTAAACAACCGCTACAAACAATCATTGAAATAACTTTTTCATTGATTTGGAATCCATTCATTAATAAATGCTTAAAACATTTGATAGAACCAAAAAAACCTGAAAAACATAAAAGTTCAAGATGTTTTGGTCTAAAGCTCCACTCAAATGGGCTCCATTTAGCTTGTTTATTCAAGAGGAAGGGCCTTTGCAAATCATCTATATCATCATACTTCAGACAGAACTCAGTACTTCCAGGAATGAAGCCATGTTCAATCAGTAGATCGATATAACTGGATTTATCTAATAAAAACTCATCAAAGTCATCAGGCTTATTCTTCTTTTTAATAAAACCCTCAAAATCATCAATTTCTTTTCGAAAATAATAACATAATAAAAATGAATCTCTCCGTTTCAAAAAAGTTTCGATTTCTTCAAAAAGAAAAACACATCTCTTGTATAATTGATATATCAAAAAAGGGCATTCATTAGATTTCTCCAGCATTTTTTGACGGAAATCTGCATTCTGGCAAAGTTCAAGTGATAAAAGAACAGCTTTTCCAATTTTATGAGGACGAATCTTGGGTAGCATCACAAGATGATTAACAGCAAATTCAATATCATTTATCATACATGCTTTGTCATCATCATAAACATAAAACTCAAATGCTATCTTTTCTTCCATGTATAATTGAGTTTACATTTTTTAGGTTACTGTTTTTTCTAAATTAAAGATACCATCTCTTTGAATAATTAAACTAATAATGATGGGCTTATGGATTCTAAAAACCCATCTTTGAGCTATATGGGTACCTTTTAACCAATTATGTCCATTAATTGTAGATAAATATTTATATAATACTCAACCAAAACCTTGTCAAGTAAACAATGCCAATGGACTTAAAATACCCTCTCATACCTGGTTATACCTGATCCATCGGATCAAAAACAAGACGGTGCACTCTGTATCTTTTTCCAAAAAAGAAAACTGTATCAAGATTTCTCAAATAACTTTTACCCACCACAACAGTGTCTTAAAAAATTGTTTGTTTACCCAAAACCTCTTCATTTAATTCAAAATCCCAATTTTATTTCAAATTCATCATACTTTTATTATAAAAGAAAAAAATTCGAATAGATATAGCAAAATCTCTATCATAAAGACATGATTTCACTTTATTCTGGTTCCTTTTAATGATTGCATTAGTTAAAGGAAATTTCTCAAAAAGAACTCTCATACAACATCTGGAGATACGCCTATTGGCTTTCTATTTGGAAATCAAAAAATTGACAACACAAACCTTTCAATGAACAATGCTAGAGTGATTTTTGGTATTGGTATCTGGTATCCATCCTCATCCACAAGCTCATCCTGCACCATTTCAAACAACAAGGTATCTGAATACATTTGCTTATACTTCTATACCAATAAAGGAACAATATCAATGTCATATGCTAACATTGTTCATAACTACGGTCAAAACTATGGAGTTGTTATTGCTGAAAAAGAACAATTAAGAAAGATGATGTATTGCATTTTCCATAATAATCAAGACTATCTATTCTGTGTATGGGAAGGTTCACTTGAAGTGTCTCATTCATTCATTTCTCACTCTGGATCATTATCTACAGAGATTTCTATATCAACTGCAACAAATAATACTTTTTCGAAAAGAAACACATATCAATTTACATTCTTTAGTTCTCTTTATTGTAATGCTGATTTTCCTCTTCCTCAGAGAACATTAATGGAAACAGTGACATTGAATTCTACTCCAATTAATGAAAACAAATCAAATTCATCATCATTAGAAATGGACATGAAACCCAAGAGAGAAGAGAATAGGAAGAAAGAGAATAATTATGGTTATGATAATGAAAATGATAGTAAGAGAGATCAACAAAAGAATAGTCATCATGATTACATTTCTCGTCCATATGTCTTCTGATCGTAGTAAAAGAAGCATTTTGGGTTGTATTAAGGTTGAATAACAATGAAACTCTTTTCGATGTAGATTTGGGGTATGAAAATGAGATTATTGATCAAGGAAGACCTATGTAGATAACAATATCAATATATCTCTCTGTTTCTTGTCAAGATATTTTTTATTTGATGGAGATTGTGTCTTTAAATAGGTTAATAGTGGTTCTATTCTCAATGAATACCAACTACTCAATGTTCAATAGCTGCGTTTGTTTTTTTTAATATGGGTGAAATATACTTCATCTCTATTAATTCCTGTCTCAGAATGATATGGGTTAATTGATGCTTTTGTGTGGGCTTCTGAGCATCAAATTCATCCAATACCATATGAGAAATATCTTTCATTGGTACATTGTTGTTTCTAGCTTGCAATACCATCTTATCTATTTGAGCCTAACGATCCATCAACTGATTTCTTTGGAGATAAAAAAGTTCTTAACTTCCACATATGATGATCATGTATGGGCGTGCATTTTAGGATTAAAATATTCACATGTTGTGTCTGTGCCTTATTACACACACTATGAATTGCTAAGCCAACACTTATACATGAACCTGAGGGATTTTGAAACAAAACTCTAACCACCTACCCTAGAGTCCACTCATTGAATATTGTAACACTGATTTAAAAAGATTAATCAATTTAATGATATTCTTGAATTTGAAATGTGACCCAATATGTTCAATAAACATGATATAATACTTTCTTGAAATTCATAAAATTTCTCTTTCCTTGATAATTGCACATTTTAATCAAATGATAATAACAATTTTAATTCTCCTCAAAACATTTAATTCTTGATGGGTATGAATTGTAGCAATAGACTATGAAATGACAAAACATAGAACAAATACTTAACTCTCTTCAAGCTCATCATGAATAACCATTCTGATTGTTTTCCACGGTTATAAAGGAATTACTACAACCAGAGTTGGGCAACGACTATTCTCGATCATTCTCCTATCTATCACATTAGTAATATGTAGCACCTATTTCAACAGTAACATTCATACAATTCTTTATGTCAAAAAGAGCTATTCGCCAGCCAATTACTTTTGCTTACACGAGCCCTGCTGAAACTATATATGATCCATCTTTAGGCTTTTTCTTTTTTATGTTTAAAAGAAGTGTTTTTTCTACAATTAGTTTGAATAGTAATATTAGGAGTGCCCACCTTGCATCTTTTGGATTTGAAAGAGGCGGTTCATTTAATTTAACTGTATCTGGTGGAAATATCTCAAGTTTGGTATTATTTTTCCTTAACCAGCAAGAGATGCGAGATCTTACGATGGATTCATTTGACCACGACCGAATTTGTACGACAGATATATTGAAGTTTTCCAAAATTTATCGATTTACCAAAGAAAGTTATACTATGTTTACTTGGAATGAGACAATCGATTATGACATTTCTCTCACACCATTCATTGTGAATTGCCAAGACAAAAGATCGGATATTGTGATAACTATACGCTATAAAAACCCAAATGACTACACCGATTCCAGAGAAAAGGGATGTGCCCAATTATTACGACTTCTATCATATATCTACCCAATAGTATCATTGTTTTGGTTCTGTAACACATTGGTTTATTCACAAATAAGCACTGATATTCATCATTTTTTCACGTTTTTGCCCTTATTCAAAGCGGGGTTGTTATATTTAGAATCAACACTGGTTGAGCGAAGATCGGTTTATGGGAGTGTCGATGATGCAGATCATATAGCGTCATTATTTGCTGCTGCTTTTGTTTACTCATCTGTTATGATACTTTCAGGATGTGGGGCATCAGGATATTGTACTTACAGGGAGAGTATTTCTTCAAATGAGATTTCTCAATATGTTTTTTCTTCCATTTCCTTTATAATATCTTTCATAATATCTCAGCAAACAACATCTATGAGAATATATATATCTATGATGGTGTTGGCTATGGTTTCTCTACTTATATATTTACAACAATTGTTTTCTGCTTTGTATCAAGCTACTAAGTTATGGTGGAATGCAAGAGATCGCTTTTTGTTGCTTAAACTCGAGATGGCGCATGGATTTGGGAAAAACTTTGTGATTAGTGGTGCATTATTATTCACATTAAATGCTGCATCACTAAAATATGGATGGAGTACGTTTGCCAGAACCATTATCATCGAATCATGTGTAATGGTTTTGTTTATTATACATCAAGTTTACTTTCTATATAGGAAACAATACATACCATCTATTATTGATTTGAGACCTGAACCAGATCAAACAATCAGACCTAAGTTTCCCGACCATAAAATAACCTTTATTAGAGAGCCTAGGTCTCACTGGCTTTCGTTGACCAAAAGAAGTACCATTAAATAACTAACCTATTCTTTATTGCTTGTTTGCAGAATGTATCTTTTAATCATGGACAACGCCAGTGGCCCACATTTAGTGATATTGAAATGAATAACATCCGTTGCAGCGGCATAGTTAGTTTCATAATGATGAATAATTCGGGCAAGTTGGGAAAGATCAGAATCAGTTTTGAGATCTAGAATTTTCTGATAAAGTGCTTTATTCTCCATTGGTATTTCATCATTAATAGTCATTTCTATATGAGGATTCGCTTTGAGAATAATAGGAGTCTGGTCTGTTTGCTGGTTATACTCGTCGAATGAATCAGGGAGTACTGATAAATAGGCGTTAAAATCGTTAAAAAAGAGATCTAGTTTCTCACTAAAGCTAATTCCTTGATTTTTTCCCAGTTTATCCAATTCTTCGGTGAATAAACCCTGGATTGTCAACAAAGCAAGGGAAAACTCGTTTTCTACACCGTAATCTCTCCTGATTTCGGATATATTTGAAGATATTAAATTTTTCAATTCATTTGCATTCTCTATAGTTCCATTTTGTATATCTGTCCTAATTTTTGTGAAAAGTCCTTTATAACTACCGGTAATTGCTTCCGTGTTAAAATATTTTTCAAAATATTGTCCTAGTTCGGTTTCCATTACTTTATTATAGGAGTTGAATAATGACTCCTGTTGATTCATGAATATATATGAATAAAAATCAAGATTTATACAAACTGGGCCGACTTTTCGGTATTTCTCATCGCCATAATGGATGTGAATTCTCTCTGATCCAAAAAAACTTCTGAAGTTTTCACATTATTAGTGGGATCATCTTCAACATTTTCCGACTCAATAAGTTGCTTGATAAACTCAGGCCCACAATAGTGCTTAGGAACGAATTCATGGAGCTCATTAAGATTAGGAGAAAACAATGAATCTTCAATTTGTTCTTCAACCATTTTCCTTCGAATATATCTATTTGGAAATGGAGGCGCTTCTTTTGGGAAGTTTCTTTGAGTTCTTTCATTGACTCCATCTAAATATCCGCCTATTGCATTTAGTCTCCTATTCAACTCTTCCAGCATTTTAAAGACGTTAAAACAAAATCATGAACATATATAGGATTAGTAATGATTAATTATAAAAATACAATGAATTGCCTATTATTTTAAATGTCTATTGTGATACCTTTGTTTGATTCCATTCTTTCCAGTTTAATTGAGTCGATAGTTCCTTTGATTCAACAAGAGTTTTCCGATATAGATTCGAAAATTACATCAGGAAAGATAAAGAATCCTGATTATGATTTATTGTTTTGTGAATCTTTTTCATTTTTTCCAAAAGAGAGCACATATTACCATCAAATGATTAGCACATTGACAAATGTTGCAATTGAGTATTCAAATGATGTTTTAGTCAGTCTAAGTTCTAAATTCAAATCTGAAACTCTTAACAAAAGAGATTCGTCTTTATCTATAATTTCATCATCATCTTTAGGTCCATATGCATCTACCAAATCTTTCTTAATGTATTCTCGTGGCTTCACACTTATTTTTTTATCTGATCTTATCGAATCCATCCTCAAATCTTTGAATTTGGACAAAAAACTGAGTAAATCCACACCAATAGGGAAGATAGTTCAATGTGGCTATTTTTTATGTACTCCTATGGATGGATACCCATGTTTGCAAGAGAGATTGCTTACTCAGTGGTCTTGTATTTTTTACCTTTTGTCTTTTGAGAATACCGATGAAATATCTCAGTATTTTGTACAGAACCGAAATGAGAGTAACATATCTAATATATATTTGCTCATTTCACACATCAAAGCAAATCAATCATTTATTGATTCTTTGCTATTCATGACACACGAGGCTTTTAAGAGAAAGTATTTATCTTCATCAATGCTTGTTTCTCTCTCAATACTGTTGTCAAATTCTGAATGCGACCAGGAAATAATTGATGAGTTTTTTATGATTGCCTGGAATTGCAGGAACACCAAGAATTTGAAATTTGGTGCAATTGAACTTATTGCATCACTATTCCCCATGTCACCCAAAAACAATAAGAAAATTAGTACTTTTTACAATTCAAGAGTATTTGAGCATACATCAAATCAGGAGAAAGTTGCTCGTTCAGCTCGCGCTTTCCTTCGCCTCATCCAAGGGAATATATCTAAAGTTAAAAGGATTTCTTATGAAAACATTGAATGCATTGGATGCAAAGGTGATTATGACCAATTTATATCCGATTTTCTGAAGTATTTTTTTGGTAAAGCCAATTTTGTTATATGCCCGATATTACTTAGAGATATTATGGTTCATATTATGTCTTTGGATTTTGAAGGTTTTTTTGAATCAATTCTTCCATACTTTTTAGCACTTGATGCTGTTGACAGTAGGTATATTGTTTTATTAATGACCGTTCCTCTTATGAATTCTAATGAGTTTTCTCAAAATGCATTTTCTAAACCCAATAAAGACGCTATTGAGTCTTTTAACAGGAGTATCAGGCAATCAATAATAAATCAAATGCCATTGTTTATGACTTTATTGGAAAACAAAATTCCAAAGAACGCTTTGAGGTTTTCTGAAGCTTATCAAAATCCTGACAGAAATGATAATTATATCCTCACATTTCTTAATAGTAACTATATTGATTCATTTTCTCCAATTGAATTTGAAAGCACTATTAAAACAGAGGCGTCTGATGAAATGAACCCATTTTTGCACCTAATGAAAGCAATAGTAACCATAATGAATCCTTCGGATTTCGAAAATGGCAGTTTTGCTCGTCTAATCATTCAATGCTCATCAAGTGGAGATCCAGGTTTAGTTGATTTTATTAAATCGACTGCATCATCAATCTTAAAATGTCCCAATTGCCAAAAACTCTTTGTATTTGAGTGTATCAGGATAATCCGAGAAACAAAATCAGTTATTATTCAAGAATGTTGTTTAGCATTTATCTATCACATATTAAAATCAGCATGTGATTCTATCCATCAGAGCATTGCAAGCGATATTGAGATTATTGCGTTCATTATGCTTTCCAGTATTAACCCAAATATTAGATATCTATCTCTTTCAATATTGAAGATCATCTCTCAGTGCAATCTTGGTGAGTGCTATATTCAACTATATAAAGCTAAGGAGTATATAACAAGTGAGGCGAATCGTGTTCTATTAGTCATTATTCCACCAGATTTTCCTTCGCAAATTAAAACTCTAACCGGGTCTTTAGATTTCGAAATTGTCTGCTTTTCTAGGTATAATACTCTCTGGATGATATTTTTTGCTAAATGTATGGACATACTGATAATGCTTCCAAACAAATTGATTATCAAAGGATTAGCAGATTTTTTTGAAAACAAAGGACAAACAAAGATTGTTGAAAATATCGAAAAAAGGCATCATCTTATGATCGAAGGCCAGCTATTGTTGATGTTTGATTCTTTTGTATATAATGATTTAGATCAAGAAGCAGTCAAAACCTATGATATTTGTGTTAGGGCTACATCTTACCTTTTGACTTCGAAATCAGAAAAGATGACAAGAGCATTTTTATCAATTTTAAATTTATTACACTGGCGTGTTATTCCATCAATAATCTGCAAGTTACTTGAGATAAAATCTGAATTCTACTCTCAACTTACAAGATACCTAGCTTTGGCTATCCAAAATCCAGAAATTTTTTCTCATGTTCTGGCTTCAATTTTTTCTTCATTTTTAGACTTTTTGTCTATTATTGAATCTCATTTTGTATTCTTAAAAATCAATTCTCCAAAAACTATAGTTTGGGATAAAAACATAATTTCATTGGTCAAAGCCCATGAGTCACTCATTGTTAACTATTGTATTATAGTTGCAGCGGCTTTCAACAACATTTCTGATCAATTACCTGAAGAAGAATGGCCACTTTCTTCTAGACAAATATTGGTTCAGTATTTAATGCAATGGGCTCAATTACCAGAAGGATTTGAGAAAATTAAAGCATATTCTATCAATGCACTGATTCCAATTTTGAGCATTGGTAGTGTTTTTAGTCATGGGTTTTCGTGTGAATTATGGTTGATAGAGAAGATGATAGAATGCCAACTTGAAGGGTATTATGTTCTCGATTCCCTTCTAATATATCATCCAGATATTTTATTGTCGGAATTTATTAAATTCGTTTTTTATAAGCCCAAATTAGTCTCTCAACTATTCCAAGACTCAATTCTGAACGCGCTCAATCAAATTCAGGAAAAGTCTGTTTTCTCAATCAACATAGGATATATTATTCTTTTTATTCAATTTATTTTTGAAAAAAGACCAAAGGAATCATTTGAAATTTTGAAATCTTTGGCTGGTTTGTTTATGGATGCTAAAGCACTTAAGATTATCGATGGATTTAGTGATTTATCCTTTTTATCAGAATTATTTGAATTTGCAACAGAGAAAGTTATTGAAGCAGGTTTGTGCATTATTAAGCATTCAAAGCAAACAGCAACTGCTCGGAAGATTGCAAAATGCCTCGATCCTTGGTTCTTAAAGCTCCGAATTCTACCATCGCATGGTCATATTGTCAATGGTGTTACATCAGAATTCAGATCTTATAATGTAATATCTTTTATAGAATCAATGATGAGTATATCTTTATCTTTGGCAGAGGAACATTTTGACATTTTCTCCAAATTATGGAAGAGGTTAATGTCAGTAGATGATAATTCAATGATTGTTTTAATTTGCCTATTTGATTTGAAGGATAGCAAATCAAAGCAAATGATTTTTCTGCTTTTACTTGAACACATAACCCGGGCAGTAATTAAGTTTTTAGCTAAGAGATGCATGTTCTCATTTTGGTACTTTTTGCATAATTACCGTAAGCAAGATATTAATGAAATTATGTGGATAATGCCAGTATTAATAAGAGCCTTTTCTGAAAACCCCGGAATCGCTGGAGCATATTTTACACCTGTTTTCCATTTTTCATTGCTATTTTTTGAAAAAACACAACCCCTTTATGAAACTTTGTTTGGGGTTTTTGGTCCATCAGTAACAGACTCAATTGCAAATAGTGGGATAAATGGGGCGATAGAGACTAAAGATATTCCTGGGATCGTGAAAGCTATAAGAAGTGGGCTAACAGAGTCAAACAGCAGCAAAGCCATAATCAAATGGTCCAAGGAGGCAATGAGATGGGCTTCATGTTGCAACGATATTACCATCGCATATCGATCATTACTCATATTGAATTATTTGGATTCAGACTCAGATCCATATTTTCTACCACTTATTAAGCAAGCTGTATGTTACCATTTAGCTAATCAATATGATGAATATAGCCAGCTATCATTATATTTGAAAGAAGTTTTCAAATACCTGAAAAGTTATATTGCTAATCCAAGTTTCTTGTCATTTTCTTTCAATTTTTGTTCTCAATTCCTTGGTTGTTTTTATTTTACTGACTGTTTCAGGGATGCTCTTCCTGTTTTTCTAATATGGGCAAAAGTTCATAATATAAATCCTTTAGAAGAGTTTTATCTTGCTGATGCTTTTATTCCATATCTTTCGGACTTAGAAACCAATATTGATAGTCAATTCGAAATGTTGAAGATAATTGGTATTGCTGATTATTTTGAAATCAGCATGATTGTAGCTGCATTCGGATACGCAAAAATACCTCTGATTGATGTCGAGACTTCATATGAGGATCTAATGGCAATTAAGGCCAATCCAAATTCAGCAAATAGGTCAATTAATTTTTTGGCTCACCTCTCAAGCAATGCTTCGGATGATTTATTATCTGGGATCTTTACAGTTGCTGCTAATCTTGTCGAAAGATTGAAGTTTAATGTTAAAAGAGCATTCTTAGTTCCATTATGCCAAAATGCCATTAAGAAAGTAGCAATAATACCTGCTGCATTGAGGTTTCTTTCAATCATAGCCCGAATAGACCCATCAGTTGTTTCATTGGATTATGACCCACTTGAGGGATCAAAAACTGTTCAAGCAGTGAGGAATTCAATAATGAAAATTGAAGCAGTAGAAACTGAAAAAGTTGCAATTACCTCTTGCAAGACTCTTGATTCAATGTGGGGTATGATTGACCAGGTTGACCCACCAAAAGTTTATCCATTTGAAACATACCAAGAAATGCATAAAGGACTCATTGAGGTCTCAAAAATCCGAAAAGATACAAAAACAACCAATAGTTTATCGAGATGGACATCAACATTGGCGATTACATCACAAACACATTCGAATCACTCACTTCTTGTACCGGCATCATTGTTGGTATCTGAATCAGATATTGGCGATTTTGATGTGATTGAAACCAAAGATATTATCCCACAGCGCCTCGATCTACCAGTAGAAATGGACAATAAATGGATGTTGATCAGCTCTCACAATGACTTCTTGCAGAGTTTTAATAAATAGTGTACGATTATTTTACTGATGACCACCCGGTTTGCTCAGGTTGTAATTGGTCCTGCTGGTTCTGGAAAATCCACCTACATTAAACATGCTGTTGAGTATTATAAAAGTATAAAAAGGGTTGTTCACTGTGTTAATTTAGATCCTGCAGCTGATGATTTACAGTATGAACCAGTTATTGACGTTAGAACAGCAATAAATGTTAAAGAGATTATGGATACTCTAGGATATGGTCCAAATGGTGCATTGGTGCATTGTATGGAAGAATTGGTTTCTGATATGACATGGTTCGATGATCAAATCGGAGAACATGAGTATGATTATCTTTTGATCGACCTTCCCGGGCAAATTGAGTTATTTTCACATTTACCAATTCTTCCTAGCCTTCTTGCCATTTTGAAAGAAAAGGGGTACTATTTATGCGCTGTTTTTCTTTTGGATTCCCAGTTCATGATAGATCCTTCTAAATTTTTGAGCGGGGGCCTTGTTGCTCTTTCTGCAATGACAATGCTCGAGATTCCACATATCAATGTTTTGTCAAAATGCGACTTGCTTTCTATTGAACAAAGAGAATTAATCGATTCATACACTGAGTTTGATACTGATGTTCTGTCATCATTAGTTGCAAAGCAGCCTAAGATCGAAAAACTGACTGAAAAAATTTGCGAATTAATCAATAGCTTTAATCTCTTGCAGTTCCAGATGTTAGATCTGAAAGATAATGAAAGTTTGGCGAATCTTGAGACACAAATAGACATGTTACTACAATACTTCGATAATGCAGATATGGATGACCCAGAATTTGAGGATCCCATTGTTAAAAAAGAAGATGATGAATAAATAGATAATAACAATATTTACTTCGCCATTATTTTTGCTATGTTGATAAGCCTATCTGACAACGGGCACTGTTCCAAGTGGAAGAGTGTGTATAGCTTGGTATTTAATACCGCCTCTCTGTTGTTGAGATACTGTTTAATAATGGCACTTGAAATCGGATAACCGAGTTTTAAGGAGAATGAATCAGCATGCTGTATAATTGCATGTGATACACTATTCTTAAAAGGCTGAAAGAAATAATTAAATGAATAAAATACCAATAGGGTATCTAATAAAACATTACTAACATTTCTTGATGAGAACAAAAAATCGCTTGAGTTTTTCATTCTAATTATGGCTCTGACAATAAAACAAATTATAATTATTTGCATGATACTGAAGATTTGGTATATGATTTGATGTGATACCTTTGATAGATGATAAAGAGAAGAAAGATGAGCAGAGATTTCAAGGTTGGACATTATTTTGGTCATACCAGATGACATTACAATCTGTGGTTTGTAGAATCCAACCAAAGATGAATAATAAGCAGTATCTGATCTTGGATTAATGTTGATTAGTGGGTGATTAAGCACAATTTGATGATTAAAATAAATGTGAGACAAGGAGTCCCTGATAAGACTACTTGCAGGAATTGTTGCTTCTAATTTTAATAATAGTTTGGGGAATAACATCAATACAACCCTTAAAGTAACCAAAAAAATTAACAAATATACCCATATAAGGCTTGATCTTACTTCTATTGGGGATTGTGATCTACGGTGTTCTCGGGTGTAGCTATTATATATTGAATAATTAGGATATTCTTCATCACTGTCTGAGCATAATTCATGATCAATTTCTGTCTCAGTTCCTAGAATAAGAGGAGAGGAAAATTTCTCTTCATTTCTAATTCTAGAAAAATAATGAGCCAATTTAAGTCCCAGTATCAAACACGAAATCTCAAATAATATCAACAACTCATCACTGGCTAAATCAACCCATTCGGTTTTCGTTTTAGTGGAAGAATCAAGCGCCAAAATCTTACTTGAATATCCTCCTAGTACTTCCATTGGAATTCTAATAAGCATTAAGTGCATTAGTGTCATCATCACACCCAACACATAATCGTTCTTTAAAACCTTCCGGCCTTTTGCTATATATTTACGAATAATAAGCAAAACTATCATAGATAAAATGTTTGAAACAGAATTTATCAACGTTTTTTGTCGAGTTTTTTCCAAAGATAACAAATCTCCAGAAAACCGGCCCAAATTTTCAATCTGCTCATCTAAATATGAAATCTCCCGAAAGCATACAACAGAATCAAACAATATTGTTCCAACAACTAAAATCACAATACTTGTTGTCTTCATCAGAATTTATATAATTGATAATTGCCGGCAAAAACTCTCACAAAAGGAAAAATAATCCTGTCAAAATATTGAAAGTTGTGACAGGACAATTGATAGGAAAAAATTTTTGGTCAGAAATAATTGTGAAAATGTAATTCAACCTCAACGATAATTAGCAATGACACTTTTTGTAGATTGCAATAATGAAATTATTATGGGAAGGGAAAATAATGAAAAGTGACATGAAAAAGATCGATAAATAAATCTATCAATTTGTTATTCCCTTTATAAATGATAAATCATCCTAACATCAGCCTTTCTTTGATTTCGATCATCATGATTACATAGATATGCCAAAACCAAATACCTTGTTTCCAGAAATAAATAAAAACCCTCGAAATGGCTCTTATGACTTTGGAAATAATGGAATAATTGAAATATTTATTGATCGTTCAGTCACTTGTCACTTTTCGACACAGAAAAACAATAAATTTGATAAAAAAATGAAATTCGGTTTTTAAACAAATTTTATGCTGTGTTTGAGTTTATTTGTTCTTTGTTTTTCTGCTGAGAGCGTTGTTTCTTTGGATGTCCCATATATTAGAGAATCATTTTATGAGGGAGGGAAGTTGTATGATCAATTCAGATTTGCTGTTCCTGGAATTCATGAGTTTCAAGTGCCTGATGACGTTGATAGAATTTTTGTTAAGATGTGGGGTTCTGGAGGAGGAAGTTCATCATTAGGAGGAGGTGGAGGGTATTCATTTGGGATTATTCCTGTCCAACCAGGAGAAAATATATCAATTGAGGTTGGAAGTCCAAGTATTTATCTTTTACATAATAGCCTCAATTATGACCCAGCTGGGTCAAGGTCATCTATATTCCAAACTAGTTTATTGAACGAGATCATTGTTGCCGGCGGCGGTGGCGGTGGTACTCATTCCTCTGGTGGTGCTGGAGGGGGACTTCAAGGTCAATCCACTTCTACCATAAATAATGGAAATCCAGGCCTATGTGGCACAAGGAAGGTGTATGGATCAGGGGGAGGTACCCAAACAAAAGGAGGGTCTAAGGGTACTGCTGATACTTGGAGCGGATGCATGTCTAGTGGTGTTGATGGTGGAAGAAATTATGGTAGTAGAGGCCACTCAACAACAATTTGGCAGGGGTCACCTGGCGGAGGTGGTTACTATGGAGGTGGATCTGGTGCATCTACTTGTTATGCTCATGGTGGAGGAGGTGGAGGATCAGGTTTTATTCTAGGTTCTCGGGTCCTAAATGGAACAACAATCACTGGTAACTTTGCCCAGCCGGCTAATATCAATGATCCAGATAGATTAGATGCTGGTAGTCCAGGACAAAATGGCGTGGTAATTCTTAAATTCAGTTCGAATAGATCAACAAGGGTTACTAATCCAAAAACACCCGTATTTTTCTTAATGATAATAGGGGTGCTTTTCTCATAAATTTTTACAGTAATTCTAGAGAAATTTTATGAATAGATTTGTGTCATGTCTGTTTATCTGTAACTTACAAAGATCTTCAATGTTTTGCTACAAAAGTATTTATTTACTTGAATCCAATTTTAAAAAATCGTTTGGTAGTATTTTTTCATCATCAAACTTACAATCAAATGTTTTTATTAAAAAATCGGAGTTTATCCACGTTCTATCGACTTCTATTGCATTAGATATGTATGAGAACAATATTTATTATCAGAATCAAATCTGGAATACTGACTTATCATTAGTTGTTAATTCATGTAAGTTTCATCATTGTCATGGACAGTATTCGGGAGGATTTTGTTGCAAATCCAAATCAAGCAATATTAATATAAGTGACACAATATTTATTCTATGCGTGGCTGATGCAGCAACCACAAATGGATATAGAACAAGTGTTTCTTGTGGAGCTTTTATTGCCGATTGCTTATCTATGTATATGCAAAAGTCTTGTTTTTTTGGATGTTATGGAATAGGGGACGCCTTTGTGTATCATTCGAGTGCGTCTCAGAATAATCAATTGAATAAGTCTTGTTTAATTGATAATGGTAAATTGGAATCAAGACATTTTGGATGCATAATTGATTATGGTTATCAGTATTTTGTGGAAAATAATGGCACCTCTAATAGATGTAGTGGTCATGGATCATTTGCTGCAACTTGCTGTTTATCAAAATTATTTCATGTGAGTTACAATAACATTGTAAACAATTCTGATACTTTAAATTCGTTTGGATTTGGAGGGATAAATGAAGTGGCAATTCCATACATAGGATACTTGAATGTTATAAATAATAGGCCAAAAAACTCAGTATTCTGTTCATGGACAAAAGCATTTCAAATTAATTTCTCAATTTTTTTGGGTTCTATTTCAACAATTAATACTGCATATTCTGGGTCATTATCATTGTATTATTGTTATAGTGATACTTCATTTAATTCTGTACAGACAATTCAATGTTATCCAAACAATAATTCAGCTACAACAGTACCAGTTTTCGGTTTCAATTGTGCTTTAAGTTTGGACAATACAGTCAATTATCGATCATACTTTTTGATCCCAACTCTGATCAACATTGTGATTTATTAATTAACTAAATATCTGTTCTATTGAATGTATTCTTCTAGATTAGTAATACAAAAACCATGGAATTTAACAATAAACAACGAATTGGCCTATCTTTTTTAAAATGTTCCATGGTTCTATAAATAGAAAGGCCACATGATTCTGTATAGTGAATTTGGATAATGTGAAATACACCTTTTTTGTCAAATTGTGAGCTTGATAAAGAACAACCTTGAAAATACTCAGATGAATATGGAATATCAAAGTAGCAAGAAATGAATTGAACTGTATGTGAAACACCGGGCATTTGAATAACACTCTGATTTGCATTATTATCTACAAATACAAAATACTTTAGAACAATGTGGGGATTCATATTGTGAAGGCATATCCAGTTTCCACTAGGAACATAATTATTGATAAAGTTCCACTTACTAAGTTCAAGTGAGCTGTTATCAGAATAAAAAGAAACCAGGCCTTCAGTATATGAATCAGCTACCTGGCAAAACATTCCAATTAAGCCATTCGGACATTTATGAAATCCAATTCCGCCAAAATACCCAGGAATATAGTTTTGGGATGAATTACAATGAGAAATCAAATGATATGTCAGCCCTCCAGAAGGAGAGGAATGAAAATTGGTTCTACATTTAACCTCGCTCATCCTTGTTAAACTGGTTACAAGTGCTTGGTAGTGATATGACCATACTCTATAACTAGGATTCCTATCAGCAAAACACTTATAATAGCAAACAGCCGAAAAATTGCACAACCCACAATCTAAAACACAAATAGCTCCCGAACAATCGCCTATTTCAATACATGAACAATTATTAAACAAACATGTATCAAGAATAAGACCCCCATTTGCTACATTATAAAAAATGGCACCACCGTGTCCAGAATTTCTCATATGATGCCATTCGCAATCAACAAAACTATACGAACCAGCGTCATTGATTTGTTGCCTTGAGGTAACAACAGTGGAAAAACTCAATACAACAAGAAAACACAACATGAACGATTATAAATCGCTTGAAGGAAACTCAGTGTTGTATTTTGATGTGTATAAGAGCCAAGATATGTTTAATAGCGTATTTTGTGAAGCAATAATGAGCGTTGTTCAAAAATCTCCAGGATTTCTAGGGATCATTGAAAATGTGGTCAAAGAACGATTTTTTGTTGCATCCTTTGATAAATTTAGTGAAAATGAATTGAATAAGTTTATTGTTAATATTTTGGAGTTACTTATAAGTGATTTTTCGAGTTTAACTGTAATTTGTCGCGTGTTTCAAGTTTTAATCAATTTAATGAAGGATGGAAGCATTTTCAATGAATATATATGTGATTTTTGGATTATTGACATTGCTTTATCAATATTTCTTATGAATGATACCGATCTGTTTTCAAATTTGTGCTCATTTTTCGAAATTGTATTTCTCAATCCAACTAAAGGCCCTTCTCTTTTGAATCATGCTATCGAATCTGGTGAAATGATTAATCTATTTCACAAAAAGTTTTATTCTATGTCATCTATCCCAACTCAAGAAGCGTTTTGTTCTCTTTTGTTTACTGTCATAAGCCTCTCATTTTTGAATTTTCCAGATTTATTAACTGAATTTGGTGTTATAATTCCACAAATGCTCGATTTTATGTCTCTTTTCGGTATTAAAAGGATAGAACTTGCAAAAGCAATTGATTTGCTTTCTGAAGATCATCAGAATCTCCAAATCATGGGAAAAGACGATTTTTATGGGAAAATGGTATCTGTATTGAAAACTGGATTGCTTGAAGCAGTAGCTCCTGTTATCAGAGTATTAACAAAGATTAGCAACTCCGAGGAACAGCCAACCCTGTTATTTGAATCAGAGATAATGAAATACGTTAATCTCTATTTGAAAACAGAGGGAGCTGAAGTTGTTTCTAGTATTCTTGAGTTTTATAAGATAATATCCAATTCCAGTTTTCAGTTTTTTGTCAATTGTGGTGCTCTAGAGAGTGTATATTATGTTGCAAAAAATGGAAGATGTGAACCGAAGAAGAAATGCATTGTGGCACTAATTCAAATGTATCCTTCTATTATATCATTATTTGACAATGAGAGAGCTCAGTTTGATATCATTAATATCATTATTGAATCATTTTCTGAATTACCAAAAGACGAACTCATTCAATCATTGAATCTTATTGATATGATATTAGCCTCCAATGATTCATTGACTAATCAAATAGTCAACAAATCAATACTCATCGATAGCATTAATGATCTCTTCCTGATTGCTGATGAAGATGTTTCATTAGTGGCACAGTATCTACTCTCCAAAATAGGGCCCCTACCCTAATTATTTGTAAATTAACAACGATTATTTTTACATGTATTCAAATTGGTCAGTTTGGTCAAATCACAAATGTTTTGGGTTCTGTTATTTTCCCTATCCTTGATTTCCAGTGATGGATCTCGGGATTTTTATCAAATTCTTGGTGTACAACATGATGTTAGTGATCGTGAAATTGAAAGAGCATATATGAGACTTTCTAGAAAGTATCATCCTGACAAGAATAAGGGAAATGAAAAATCTGCTGAAATGTTCACAAATATTAATGATGCTTACGGGACTCTCAAGGATTCTAACAAAAGAAGAATTTATGATTTGTATGGAGAGCCCGGAGTTCATGTTTATGAAGCTCCTCAAACCGAGATGGATCCAATGCTCTCCCTTTCGAGATCTACTCATCCTGATTCAAATACAGAAAGAGTTAGGAGGAAAGGTAAGACTGTCAAAATGCATTTCCCAGTTGATTTGGTTGACTTTCTCGAGGGAAGAGTTTATCCTCTTCAAATATCCAGAAGTAATATGTGTAGATGCCCACAAGCTGGTTTCTATTGTCCCAAATGCAAAGGAAAGCCAACCATACGCGAAAACCTTACTCTTTCAATCGTAATTGAAAAAGGGTTCGATGAAGGCACTGTTGCTCTATTTAAGAATGCTGGTGATGTGAGCGAAGTAAATGGCCCAGGGAATATTGAAGTAACCCTCGTTTCAAAGCCCCATCCTCTTTTTAAGCGAAAAGGCTCCGATCTCCATATTACTATACCCGTCACCCTAAAAGAGGCTCTCACAGGGTTTTCTCGCACAGTACAACATATAGATGGCTCATCTTTGAATATTCAATCCAATTCCCCTCTTGGATTTGGTCAGACACTCATTATTCCAGGCCAGGGACTTCCAAAATACCTGTTTCCTGATGAGCGTGGTGATGTGGTTGTACACACACAAATAAAATATCCCAAGGGACTCAGCGAGGAACAGCAAAACGAGCTTGCAGAAACTATTGGAATGTATTAAATACAAAACTTCGATTTTTATGCAATCCTGCAACATCCACCCTCAGCAGATGCACCAGGAACGAGAAGCTTAAGCACAGCTTCAAAAGATGGGGTAATGTTAATGTCATTTTTGGCTGATGTCTCAAAGAAAGGTGCACCCCATTTCTTGGCAAGGGCCTTCCCCTGTTCGGTCGAAACGCCCCTCTCATCAATGCTAATATCACACATATTTCCAACCAAAACAACTTTGGGACTCTCTCCACAAAACTGAATCACTTTGTTATAGTACTTTTCAGCTTCATTGAAAGACACAACAGATTTAATCGAATAAACGATCACAAAAGCCTGCGCATCCTTAATGGCAATGTCAGTGATGCTTTGCATTTCATCTTGCCCAGCAGTATCAATAATGTTGAGAGTGTAGCTTTCGTTATTCAAGACCATGTTTTTCTCAAAAAAATCTTGTATAGTGGGAACATACTCAGAGTCAAATTTAGATCGAGTAAGCCTCAAAACAATACATGTCTTACCAACACCACCAGAACCTAATACAGAGACCTTATAAGATGAGGACATGTAAAAATATGTGTTCTCACAAATTTTGGACAATGGATTCAGAAAAAGTACTGACGTAAATTAGAGAATTGAGACTTTTACAGATCGAGTATTACAAATATGTCGGTGAGTTCAGATGTAATATCCACTTTCATTGAGGCGTATGTAATGGCCTTTACTTCTGTCCTTCGGTATTCGTGATGCTTCTCCATGAGGAAATCCTCACCATAGCCAACGGCTTCTATTGAAAAATCTTCCAGGTTGACATTTTTCACCACTATTGTAGGTGCAACGAAATCCTCTGTGTCAAAAAGAAACAGCCACTCATCAAGAAACTTGTAAACCATTGAATGTATATCATGTCCTTTGACAGAAATGTGCTTTTCTTTCAAGCTGTTGAATCCTTTCAGCTCAAACATAACCTCGAACATTCCCCTGCCAAGGGATTCTAAGGCCAGGCCGAGGGTCTTTCCCCAAGAATGGATTTGGATATCAGCTGGGTGATCGATGAATTCGTGACCTTTTTCCATATGTCACTTTTTTATTCTTTTGTGTCAAATCTGAGTTTCTCGTATAGTTCTCTCTGAGCCACTTCTGTGAAGAATCCGGCTCTTTTTGTTTCAACCACCTGTTCGAATTTGGATTTTGCAGCGTTCAGCTGTTTAAACAATGATTCATCTGTTTTGTGATACTTCTCAAGCTTAGCCATTATATCTGGCTGGTGGAATATGTACTCTTCTTTCATGAATCCAAATATATCCTCAAGATTATCTTCAGTGCTATAATCAATTCTATCAAAAGAAAACGGAACTAACATTGAATACTCATGCATTGCTTCAATCAAAGCAGAAAATCCAAGAGTTTTTGAGGATGACTTCATCATTGCGTCTCTCATCATTTCCACATACATTCTTTGTTCCAGTTTCTTTGATGAAAACATTGTTAACGTTTGGAATTGGCCAAGTGTAACAATTCCTCCATATTGCGCAGCATCCATTTCATATTGTTCCCTAATTTGATCTTTCGCCCTTATTTCTTCTTTTTCAAAAACATCCATGAGAAAATCGATAATCATATCTTGAGAAAGTGTTGACGAAGAATCAAGGTCATTCAAAGCAAATTTATCCTTCATTTCGTTGATATATATTGTGGCGATATCACTTTCAGTAATAGAGAATAATACCTTTTGCGCAAGTTCAGTTGCCAAAGATACAGACAAAGGCGAAAAATCGATTTTGTTATCCTCAAATGAATCATTAAAAAGATTCTTACTTGTTGTATTTGATACAAAAAATGAACCCACACAATAGCAATAAAAATCAAGGTAAACACTGTCTTTGAAAGGAGGAATAATGTCGCAAAATTGCAAAAATGTTTTGCACCTAATATTTCCAGATTCATAAAGATTGATTGCAGTCTCTATCATGTCATAAAAAGTCTCAGCTGCTTCAATTGGTGATCCAAACACAGTAATTAATTGTTCAAAAATTAAATTTGCAAAGTAATTCCTATTTGGAGCAAAGGGTAAAGATTGTTGCTTCTGGCTAAGCTCTGCCAATCTATTTGCGTAAAAATATGTCATTGCAGACATTAACCATTTAAGCGACCTAATTCTACATTGGTAATTGGGACTAATTCCTTTCATAATACTTGGAAACATTTCTTTTGTTGATCTTGATGGTAACTTATTATGATCAACAAAATGAGATATCTCCTCTAGTATTGAGAAAACTTCTGCAGATTGATTGGATTCAGTTTTTAATTTGTGCCTAAGAGCATGAACACGATCTGATACAATTTGAATAGTTACCTCTTGTGGAGCTTCTTGCTTAACTTCATCAGTTTTCTCTTCAATAATTTCTGGACTTGGTTGTCCAAGCTTTTCTTTAAGAGATTTGATTTGCATTAAAAGGCTCCTTTTGTTTTTAACTTGAAGATCAAGTTTTTTTCTCATATTTGCAAATTTTGTTTCTTCTCTTTCTCTGGAGTTAGACCATCTCTCTTGATCATCCCTATATTGCTGAGAAACTTGTTTTAGGCGGGCTTGGCAACTGTCCAACTCTTGTTTGAGAGCGGATGTTCGATCTTTGTGACAAGTAACCAAATACTTCTTCTCTTCTTGATGAAGTTGAACAACCCTCCCAAAAAGAGATTGGTACCTTTTCCATATGGATGACAGAAGTTTTGAGCGTTCAGGACACTCAACTGCAACCTGACGGCAAAGTTCATCAAAAGCTATTGTGAACCAATGTCTCGCATTTGTAGCCAGATCCAAAGGATCTTTGGTATCTTTTTGGTTTTTTTCCAGCACTTGATTAAGCCATTCACCAAGATTCTCCACCTCTTGGCGTGAATTTGTAGCTTCAATACTAGGGAAAACAGGTGTTTTCCATTGGTTAGTTTCTGGATCAGGAACAGATGTACTAGGCCGAAGGGGAATTGGTGTTGTAATTTCTCTTGAAAACTCCGGAGGAATAAAAGAAGGCAGAGTCGAAACGGCTCTGTGATCAGTAATATGCGATAAATCTGCGGTCTTAATTTTATTACTTGATAATTTTGCTGGTTTCAAAATACTTGATTCATTCGATTGAGCATTCGCTTCGTTATGCATGGAAGTTGTTGGTCTAGTATATTCTACGTTAAAAGTAACGGACATTGGTCGCCTAGAAGGAGAATTTGGTGTCGTCATAATAACGATTCAGAATAATCGTATGTTAAATGAAGATCCTCTTTTAATACCTAAATCGTATTAAACATAAGATGATAGTAGATATTTTTAGTATTAGAGAAAAACTATGAATCAAAAGTTTAAAGATCGGCTTAATTATAAGAAGTGCATGAATTTATTTGCAAAAGGACAGGTTATACAGGCTAGATCCGCGATGAAATATTTTGAAAATCATGATTTATTTAATATTAAAGTAATAATGAAAGCTAACCTTTATATTTTAGGGTTATTAGAGAATAAAAGTAGCTTTAGAGAGGATGAAGTTAAAGATATTGTTGTATTAATTGGAGGGATTAGTAATAGAGAGCTTTTCCAATCAACAATGTGTGTTTTTCTTCGAAATATTGTACTAATATTATCTCATGGTGATAATTATCAGCTTACTTATGGATACTTTGTTAAAAGTTTGGAGTTTAATCAAAGTGATTTGTATAATCAGTCTTTTTTCCTTCATCATCACCAAAATTCGGATGATGTTCAAAAATCTCCATTTTATATATTATGGGATTGTTATTTGAATCAAATTAATTTTGAATACCAAACACTTACTCACTATTTTGGTGATTCCAATTTTTTTAGCTTTGTTATTGGCTTTGATTGTTTTCTTCGGGGTGAGTATCTAAAATCTAAACAATACATGAACGATTCTATTAAAAAGTGCTTTAGAATTGCAGAATGCTACAATATTATTGGAATATGTGAGTATCACTTGAACAATATTGAGTTGTCAATGCGACAGTTCGAAAATTCTTATAGAATTTCTATGTCAAAAGAGTCACTGTTTAATATGGCAGAGTTATGCGGTGTGATTAGGAAACCAGATGAGCAACTTTTCCTTCTGAAACAGTATTTAGCATTAGACCACGATCAAATAACCAATGGGTCTATATCAACATTGCTCAAAATAGCACAAATTCTTTTAGAGAAAAAACAGTATCAGGAATCATTAAGCCAATATGAATATATAAAAAATGAATGCATGGAAAATGGTTGGGATTTTCCAACATATTCATTTATAATTGAAATGGCTCATGTGTATAACATGCTCGGAGACTCTTCATCAGCCCTAGCATTGCTTCTTTCATATAAATCCTACTCATTACCATATTCTGAAGTTCTCGCTCATTCATATTTCCTGTCATCACAATATGATTTGTGCGAAAAATGTTTGCAGCACCTTCAATCAGCTGAAGCCTATTCAAACAAATCAATTTTATTGTTTCTAAGAAATGATATTGCATTATCAATCCAAAACATTGATAAATCAAGAAGAATGAATCCCAACAAATTGCATTTTGCTAGGCTGTCTTCATTAATAAGGCTTTCAACAAAGACATTCATCCGCTCAGGGTACGAGATTTGGCTTACAACACATGGCTTCCAGACACATCACCAAAAATCATTTTACCAAGAACTACTCACTCTAATGTCTATTGAAGAAAATACTGACCAACTGGTTTTGGGAGCTCTGGCATTTTTTGGTACTGGCTAACGGCTTTACTTAGGTTTATGGAAGATATTCCCGAAATTGGTGATACTCCACAAAGCATATGGAGGTGGTTCTATAAACGCTTTATAGACCAAGAACAGATTCAGATGATTAATAGGTATTTCGATAATCCTAAATTGTCGGGAAAAAATAGGATCCAAAGTGATGACTTATTAAATTCAAGTGTTATGATTAATCCTTATCTGTCAAGGCCACCCAATTTGTTTGTTTTCCCGATTTCTCAAATACAAGACATTGTTACATGTAGGAAAAATGGGAAACAGTTGCAATATCTCGTGAAAATTGCAGGATGTTCTTATCGATCGTTAAAATGGTTTTCTGAGAATGAAATTTGTTCAGTCCAAAATGGATCAGTTGTTTTTGAATTATTTAAGAGATTTGGTGTTCAAAAAGGGAAGTTTTTTTTTAATCCATTTTTCTTATGTCCAGATATTGTGTTGTCCATAAATTCCGATTCTCAGACTGTTCTTGTTAAATGGCGTGGATTGCCCTTTTACTTTTCTACATGGGAACCCTATCAAGAATACCGTGCTTTGGCAGAGTCATATCTAGCAGCCTTTAGAATTAAGTATGATAAAAACGATGTATTGAATGAATGTGATTTCCAATCTCTTGAAAAAGAAATCAATGAAGTTTATGACATATGCAAAAAATATATTTGTCTTCGAAAAGAAACAGCTATTGACTTCATTGGGGGACCTTCATCTATTATGAGAAAAATAGTGTATGCTTTGTTGAAGATATTTTACTCTGTATCTATCCCGAGTATTTTAATTATTGACAAATTCAATAGAGATGTCATTATTCAGGAGATCCGAGATCGATTTCCTCCATATTTTTTGTTTATTGGAGATAATGAACCTGAAAGTCTTTTTATAGCGCAAATTTGTATTCAGACCAAAAAATTTCCATTTAGTATTTTAGTTATAGATATTGATGTTTTTTCTAAGTATTTAAACTATTTTTCTAATATCCAATGGTTATTTTTAATTACTTATTTGATTGAACCATCAATCATTCCATTTCAAACTTTGCTAAAATATTTTATTCATATGAGAATTGATATTAGTGTTTCTTTACAAAATCAATATTACCATACTGTCCGGCCCTCTATTGATCAGGGTTTATCAGAGAATGTTTTTGTCTGTCCTTTAATACCAATTCAGAGTTTATTGTATAAGTCTTGCCTCAAAAATATGTTTGAAAAGTATGAAAACGGATCAATATCAAATCAAGATATAAACAAATTAATCTCCATTTCGAATCATCCATCATTATTTTTTGATTTTGACCTTGACAAACTTAAGAATCAGGTTTCTATGAAAGATTATATTCAAGTTTTGTTATCATCTGGAAAAATGCTTTTTATTAGGTTTTTTACCGCATATTTTTTGAGAATCCAGAGAAGGTTGTTGATTTTGTCATATTCTAAAAAAATGATTGATATATTGGCAAGTTTTGTTCGAGAATCATTCGGGTTTGAATCAATAGTTGATAATTATAGAAAAGATAATTTTCCTCGAATAATAACTCAGCTTGTACCAACCAGCTTTGATATGATTTCAGTATTTTGCCCTCAAGTAGTCATTGTTTATGATGGTTCGTACACTTTAAAATACCCTCTTCTTGGAGACAACAGCACAGATTGTCATGTTATTAAATTAATATCAGCAGGCACTCATGAGTTATTTTTAAATTCCAACAATCTTCGAACTAGTTTTAATGATGTATATGAAGATTGTCTCAACTATTTTTTTCCACCATTAAGCGAAATTGTCAATTCGAAATATATTCCTGGTTCAATTGATTGTTTAATGTCAATATTCAATAAGATACAAATCCCAATTCGTCCAAACAGAGATTTTTGGGTACTTTCACCAGTTATGATTCAAAGCATTAATAAATTCAGAGAAGAAACAAACGAATTTGGTAAAAATATGGTTTCCAGAAAAAAAGTGAGGCTGAGAAAAAGAATTAAGAGACCCCATACTAAGCTTGTTAAACTTAGTGTTTCCATTTTAGATGAGCCTTTATTACCAATCACTTGTATAAGAAAAAGGGTTTCGACAAGTAAGAAAGCAATAGATATGTCCCTACTTAATAATAAGGATATAAGATCCTTATTGAAAGGAACACTCCAAAATGAATCAAAGTTTAATATTGTGAAAAGGTCTTACAAAGATACTCAAGGAAATAGTATTACGGAGTATCATAGAAATCCTGATGTTGAAGATATTTATCAATTGCCTCCAAATGAAAATCAATTAGGATCAATAATTTGTAAAGAGAGTATAATTCAAATTACCAATGTAATTGAGAGACAATTATCAAATAAGATCATGAAAGACCAAAGAACTTCAAATTGTTCTACATCATTGAATACATCTGTTACTCCTCACAATCAGGAGGATATCATTTCTCAAAGTTCAAGCAAACCCTCCCAATCAGTACCTCTTTATAAGAAATTCATTAATTTTCCACCAAATGACCAAATTCACAATGATGATTATCAATTTATATGGAGATTTGATGATATTTCTATCCTGAGTTTAGAATTGACTTTTGTTTGTTGGGGACGATGGGATTGTATTTACCAAAAGATGAAAGGTTTATTTTCAACATACTCAATCAAAGAGGCATCATATTGTTTACTTAAAGTATTAGATTCATGTGATTATCTTCAAGATTTTCCACTGCTCAAAGAGGCTGCTTCATCATTTTCTAGTCAATGGGACATACAATATTCTGTAAGTGTTTCAAATATGCTTAGGAATTATTTAAGCAATAATCAAATATCGAAAGAAAGACTAGGAAAATTTCAACAACAAATGGTTGCAAGTCTTGCAATCTCATCTGCATTATCTCTTCCTCGCGATATATTTATGGTTGATATTTTTCCTGGTAATAACTATCAGTGGACTCATGATGATGATAGATTGGTTTTATATGTTATATGGATAGGGGGCTTCGAATCATTAGGTTTCGAAAAAGTTTGTAAATGGAGTGGCTCGAGAGTGCCTACTTTTTCTCAGATTTTAATCAGATATGAGGAAATAACCTGCATTTTAGTTGGATTATATTCAAGAATTCCCTTCAATTTTATTTGTGCTAATTCATTATCAGATTTGTCTTATATTTTTCCATATATTGAACCATCTTTATTCATTCCTATCGAAACCGAACAATTGGTTTTTAATTATATAAATAATTTTGGTAAGATAACTTTGAGTGAGATGAACATAATGAGCGGAGAAAAGATACCAAATAATGAAAATATTCAAAAGTACATCGATATAATATGGAAAGAAAGCTATAATAAGAATTTCCATTTGGTTTATCCTCTTCTATTTCATCAAACAAGAGAATCCATTAAAGAATTAATGAAGAGATGCCAACAATATACAGAATGCGAATTATGTATTAATAATGAAACTCTTTGTTTTGAAGATCAGTGCCTTTTAAAGCTTTTTTTGATATATTATTATGGAAGTTACAAATATTCTTTCCTGATCGAGAGTGTATCAAATGAAACTATTCTTTCTAAACATACACTGATGATAAAGATAAGATCCATAATATTAAACATGAATAAACCAATAAGCTACACAAGAAGTTTATCTGACGAATTCGAGGTTCCACCTCCTACACCTTTTGTGGTTAATTTCTCTTTTGTTATAGTACATTTTGGAGAAATAGTAGAGGATGAAGGGTATCATTCATCTGAATACATTTATCCAGTAGGTTACGAATCCAATATTTATACTCGAAATGGGAATAATAGTATGAAATTGCTCTACATAAATCAAATTATTCGAGGGAATACAGGTCCTTTATTTCGAATAATAGCAATGGCTAGAACCCCTATTATCTTTGAAGCCGATTCACCAACAACTGCTTTCCGGAATTATTTATCATCCCAAAGACGAAATGAATTACACATACAGTTTTTGCAAAACAGAGTTGACGGGCATGAAATTTTTGGTTTAATGGATCCTTGTGTTCATATGATCTTACAAACCTTGGGATTAAAGAAAAAAATTCCGTTGTACCATAACAAAATGTTCAAGTCTTCCTTTTTGAAGCTTAAGAAATCAATAAAAAGCATCCAAGAATCAAAACAACCAAAGGAGAATAATACTGCTTCCCAAGAAGGGAGTATGGATTCTTTATCTATTCTAAGATTTTCATTTCCATTTATAGAAAGAATGAAAAATCGAGATAAGTTGCCATATGCAAATCATTTTTTTTCCAGTTTAAAAAATATTGTTGAGTCTTTAGATGAGAAATGGGTTGATGATAGTCATCTCACAAACAACTTTCATTAAATGTTATTTATTTAGAACTTATTTGGGTTTCCAAATATATATTCCTCCCTCAGCTCCGACTGAAACTATAATCGATTGATCAGGAGAAAATATTGCTTTCTTAATATTTCCGCAGTGTCCTCTTCCAACAGATATGAGATCTCCAGTTTGGAAATGCCATAATTTAACAAGTTTATCATCTCCGCTAATAATTAGGGTTTCTCCATCTGGAGATAAGCAAATGGAATTTGGTTGAGCATTCACAGAGGCCTCAAGTTCCCTAATTATATTTGCATTAAATCCATCCCAGAAGATAATTCTTTTGTCACTCGACACTGTGACAACAATTCCAGTTTCTGTGTGTAAGCAAGCTCCATTGAAAAAGGTTTGACCCATAAACCTAGTTCTTGAAGCCACCCTTTTAATATCCCACAAAATAACACTACCATCATGTGATGATGATAAAAATTCTGCACCATCTTGTGAAAACAGTATTTGTGATACCATTTGATGATGTTCTTTAAGAGTTTTCACGAGTTTCATATTCTTTGAGCCAAGCTCCCAAAGTGAGATATCACCTGTCATACCTCCGGTAATAACTAATGAATCTCTGGCTGCGATTGCAGTAACCCCATTCAAATGAGCTCCATTAATAGTCCAGAGTTCTTTACCACTTTGTGGAGTATAACCTCTTATTCTGCCATCACTCCATCCTGTTAAAATAACTTTACCATCAGCAGGAACAGCAATACAATTACATTCACTCCTTGCTAAAGATACCCTCAAAAGCTCTTGATATGTTCTAGAATTCCAAACATGAAAACCACCAGCAGAACAAGTTAAAAACATATCACTGCTCCTTTCTGGGAAGAACACATCATTAATAGCAGATGAATGACCCTTTGATAAAATTGTTGGTTTAAAGCTATCAGTGCTGATTGAACATATATCAGACTCATTAGTCCCGCAAATAATCTCTGCATTAGATTTAGGAACCATTGACACGGAAGTCACACTTCCATTAAGATCGCAACTGGCTAATATATGTAAATCATTAGAATCCAATACTGCGACTTTGCCACAGCCACTTCCAACAACAATATCACCCCATGGAGCTACACTTAATGCAAATATTCCTTCCCCAAGTGCTTTTCTAGGACCATAATTAACAAGCCTCTGAGATGATGTTGCAACTTTCATTACATCACCAGTAGTAGTCCCACAAAAAACAAATGAATCACGAGAATCAAAAGAAATAGAAGTAATTATTCTTTTTGTTTGATCCAATTTCATATTATCAGCAATAAAATTCCTTGAAGACTCGTTGATTTTCCAAAACCTAACATTATTATCACCTGCGGAAACAAAAAAGAGATCATCAGTGTTCGAAAAGCACACAGCTCTTGCGGAACCAGAAGATCCTATAGTTGCAGTTGCTCCATTTAAACCTTTTCTATTCTGAATATCCCAAATGACAATTCGATCATCACCTCCAAGTGAAGCCAAATACTTATCGGATTTAGAAAATGATAGAGATATAACAGAATCTTTGTGCATTGTCCAATTAATAATAGATTCCATTCGACTGAAATCCCATAAAATAATTCGGGATTCTTGGTCAATAGCTGAATACTCACCAGATGCAATTAATAAACCAGACCTAGAAACAGTTATCGATGTTATTTCGTTTTTATGGCCAGTTAAAAATCTTTGAGTTGCTGGTTTTCCTTTCTCCATAATTACCAGAATAGAACCTAGAGGATAAATAATATGAACTCCATCTGGATGAGCAATAAGTCCCCCATGAACATGCCCAGAAAAACCTATTGTTGAACAAAGAATCAACTCGTCAGTCATCATTTAAATAACGTATAAAAGTGACACAAGTTTATTTTTTGTAAATCATTGAATCAAAACGGGTCAGGATTTCTTTAATATCTTTGGGGGAAAGCTTTGATGCAAGTCCAGTTTTGATCAAGTTGGATATATAGTTTGGCTTAATCTTTTTTGTTGATAGCTCAGCCCATTTTAATAATTCTGGCGGTTTGAAGAAAAACGCATTAATGAACTCCATTATTAGTGAGGTATCTGTTTCAATTTTGGAGACAGATGTAAAAAAAGAAGCTATTGCTCTAGTGTCTCCAAGCATTAAACTCCTTCCGTTTCCATTACATGACCTTATAGCACCAAAAGCAGATATTAATACTTTTGAAACCCTTTTCCATGACCCTTTCCATATTTCGATCATTGTATGTTTTTGGATTTGAAAAGATAACAATACTTTGTCTAGGGATTCAAATGTTTTTTTGATGGAACTTAAAAAAGGATGATATTCAATCCTTAATTCCTCAATATTCCAATCAGAGGAAATTAGTTGATATTTTATTGTTCTCAACGACAAAAAATTCTTCGAGCAAATTGAACAAAGATTTACCCTAACTAATGGAAAGAGAGAATCAAAAAACAAGGTATATATAATTTCACAGTGTTCCGGTTTGGAAATGGCTACAATTATACCTTTTATACCTTTCAAGTACCATTTAATTAAATTTAGACCTTCAGTAGCTGTGATCATTTGCATTAATTGTGATTCACTACTTTCAATAGGTTTCTGTTCAGGTAATGATACAGTACCAATATATTTCAATAAAGAATTGAGGGCCAAATAAAATGGAAAATCTAGTTTCCTGAGGATTTTTGAACTTATAAAAGGAATGTTATCATCATTTGTTGCTATGAGAAGAAAAGGAAAAGAAAAATTTGATACTATGGATAGAAAATAGATAGAAATAACATTAATAATTGTGTGAATACAGGTTGAAGACTTTGATTCAATGGCAAGGCAAATCAATGCATGCAAAATTCTAACGATTGTCATTGATGAACTAGGTACAAATAACTTCTGGGGATCAACTTGATCCTCAGATATAAAACAAAAGTTCTGAGAATTCCGGGGGAAATTCTGAACATGATGAATAAAATCAATATCAATAGGATTTGGAGTCCATGAATCATTTGATACTAAAGCCCTTGAACTAGAAATAGAAACAGACGAGTTTTTTGAAAGATAATCATTAAATGCTATTCCAATCCACTCGGAAATTCCGTTTGAGCATAAAAGAGATGAAAATTCTTTAAGAGATCTGCTCAATTTTATGAAAGACAAAGCATCAAGTGAAGTTAAATTAATGCGTGATAAGAACTGAATTACACTTGATTCTGCAGCATGACAAAATCTATCAAAAGCAGATGAATAGCTATTCTGTATGGAACTCAAACGATTTCGAATTGTATCACAGTTTACAAGGCTGTTATGCTGGAGTTCTGGAGAAAAGAGCATTAAAACCGAAGTTAATGTTTGATGAGCCTCATGGTAAGATATAAAATTCCGAAAATGGGCAAGAAGCTCAAGGTTGGTTTCCATAAACTTAAATAATGTTTCCAAATCATTACAAAGAGATTCAAAATATCCAATTGAATCGCTGTGGAGCTTATTAGTATAGAAATCAAGTATAACTTTTGATACAGGTGGATTCTCAGATATAATGCAATATGACAAAAGCAATTCAGAATAGCGAGAAGAAGAAAAATGAAGTGCTATATCACTAATCTCTTGGTTTAAAAGATCAATAAAACTATCAGGGAAAGATGATATATGGTCAAAAACAGCTCTAAGGCATTTTAAATCAAGTAATTCGCCAATTCTCGGCAAAGAATCGATATGGGAGAGAGAGGGAAACTCAGGAATGTTAAAAATTTGGAGATTTCTTAAAATTGAAGAGTTATACTCTTGGGAAGGATCTTGTAAAAATTGACTTATGATACTGTATGCAAGTGCGGATTCAACAAGGTTTTTAGAAGAAATTGCTTGCTCAGCAAGCAACATGACACGAATAAAATGAAGGGTAACTAAATTCTTATAGCTCTTCTTACTCTCACCAATAACATTATAAATATCTAACATGGGGTCAAGAGTATTTGTTCTCACTTCTTTTATTTCTTTTTTCATTGCATTAATAGCATCAGTTGAATTCAAAACTAATTCTTGAAGAGTAATGAAATGATTTGTCGCAGAGAATATTTGATTCTGGGTAGCATAAACCCTTTTTGTCAATTCATCTGATACAACACTAATACTATTTTCGGCAATATCAATGCTCGTTTTTAAAGAATCTGTGAATCCACTCGAAAAGCCATCAGGTAATTCCTTTAAAACAGAAACAATACACTCATTGGATGATAAAGCGGAAAAAAATACATTAGGAACTCTTTGCAGTTTTATTTCATTGCTTTCTTCAACAATTTCTTCAGTAAAAGAATCATCCATATAATAATACACTTTATTAATCGTCTCTAAATCCCTGCTTCGCCAAACTTTGAATCAGATGATTCATCTGATGTTTGTTCTACGTATAAAACAACAGAAGAATCAGAATTGTCCTCTAAATTCGATATGTCTTCTATAGATGTATCACTGCTTCCTTCCAGAATCATACTATCATCCCATTCAGGAGAATTTACAAAGTCTTTTGGAAACCTCAATCGCGCATTTGATAATATAATCCTTCTTAATTCGTTTTTGGTACTTAATAAATCTTTGAAGAAGGATCGCTTCAGTCTCCAACCATCAACAAATGTAATTGCTTTGATTGTTTTATCTTGAATTTTTCCAAACATAATCTGCCTTTCTCCGTCAACATATCCCCTATCAACAGAAATTGATGCAAGAGCCACATCATTGAGAATAATTTGAATTATCCCACGGTTAAATATTAATAAATCAGAGATTTCTTCTTCTTGGATACAGATGGTATCTCCTGGAAGATATGTAAATGCTTCCATTGAGTCCATAATCATTAATAAATACTTTTGTCCAACTCCTTTAAAAAGGGGCATGGAAGAAAAAGTTCTTTCACAGAATTCGAGTTTGATACCATTTTGAATACTTTTAGGAAGAGGTTTTAAAAGTTTTTTCCAAGATGGAGCTCCATGATTCTTCTGCCATGTGTATTCCATGTAATGCTTAATATGTGCTCGATACACAGAAGGAATCCCCTTAAGCTTCATATACTGTAATGCACTCATATACTGTGCAAGAAATATATTGCTTTGGGGATCATCAATAGTGGCAACCATATTAGCTATGATTGATGATTCAAAAATTACTCCAGAAATCATCATAAAGGTTCCCAATATTCTTTCAACTGTTGATACGGGATGCAAATCTCCGAAACCTATGGTAAAAACTGTTGTCAGAACAAAATAAATAGAGGTTATATATAATTGAAACCTAGTATATCCTTGAATTACAAACTCACTAATCCATGATTCATTAATACCTGTTATTCTACCAGTAATATAAAAGCCACATGCAAAACAATGTACCATGAAAAAGAATAAAATAAGGTGCGGGAAAAGCCTGGAAATGGAACCAGTATATAGATTTGAATCGTTAATCATTCGGTATGATCTCCAAGCTTGATGAAGCCTTAAAAGCCTATTAATTGAGAGAATCCCGTATAAAACTGGATTTCCTTTAATAATTCCTATCCATCCTAGTGGTATTGTGGCAATTACATGCAAAATAAATGAACACAATCCATAATTTTGGATTATCTCCCATTTATCACTTATCATAATTCCCTTATGGATAAATGGAGTTTTAATAATAGCAAAATTGTCAATAAGCTGCAATATATCAAAAACAAAAAAAATTGAATAAGATGACACCGAAATGTGAGCATCAAATACCAAAACATAGGACATTTCAATCGGAGTGATTACAGAAACAAATAATATCAAATACTCCCAAAATCTTCTAGAAGGATCAAAATGAGACCAAGTGGTGTCAGAATCAACTTGATCAAATAATGATGATGGAATGAATTCGGGGAATTTCTCTCCTACACTTTGAATAGTATCCATTTTTTTCTTTCTGTTTGCATCAAAAGCTGTTTCTAATCTTATACTTGGGCTCGAATTTGGTCTATTAAGCATTTTAAATTTTACTTTCCGCAGTTACAAATACATCTTCATTAGAGTTAGGAGCAATGATAAGCTCTGATTTCCTAGATTTTTCCATCTTTTCTCTTATAATTTTCAAATTTTGAAACTTTGATCTCAAAGCATCTCTTTTTTGTGCCAATTCATCATTCGATGTTACTTTTTGTTTTTTTAAATACGTTTTAAGGCCTTTTTCTTTGTTTTCTAGGAGTATCAGCTCTTCTTTGAGAACTTGAATATTCTGTTTCTCTTCTTCGATTGAGTTTTTCTGTGAAATAAGTCGAGAATCTCTCAATAGTGCGTCCATATATGAATTATTTTTGGATAAATCCCCAATTTCTCGGCTTAATTTTGACACTTCTTGTTTGTAATTGAGTAGCTCTTCAAATAATCTTGAACTCGCGGTATTATTGAACATTTTTAGCACTTGAGCCTGCATGTCTTCGAGATTTGAAAGTTCTTTTTCAAGTTCAGATATCTCAAGATATAAATGCTGTTCTTGATCAAAAATATCCTCTTTGCTATTTTCCTCCATCTCTAAAATCACATCCTTGTAGTTGTTTTCTAGTTCTGCCATTTTTTGCCTTAAGGGCCTCAATTCTGCTTCAAGATCCCGAATTTCTTTGTTTAATTGTACCCTAATTTCATTTAACTCTATGGAATCTTTACTCGAACCGCCCAATGGTTTGTCTCTTGAGCTTGAAGACCTTGCAGTGTTTCTACTAGGTATCATTTAAACGTATTCTAAATAGTTTTCGTGTATTGTGATTTGGGCCTAGAGTTCTTGTACATGACGATTGTTACTAACGCAATAGTGGAAATCAATGAGAATATGATTATTATCAAGCTTTTGTTGCTGATAGATATAGGTAATGATTCGGAAAACTCGAGTACATCAAATGGCTGTTGTGCTTCTACATGCAAATAAGGGCAATCACCATTGTATTGATTTGTTGGACTCTCTTTAAAGACACCTCCGATATATTTAGAAACTTGATCGCTTGGAATATCAAAGCAGGAGAGTTTTGCGGAAACAGATGAATTGGAATCAGAGGATATTGGTTTCTTGATCTCTTTCTTTTTGGCTGAGATGGAAAAATAACAAGCAAGAAGTTGACATGTACTTGAAGATAAAACAATAACTGTCCCTCCTGGTTGAAACTCGCATTTATTTGCAGAAAACTGATTTGATTCCATTTTAATCCTCGAAAAATCTGCTTCTATTACAGCAGATGTAGATAATGCCCTATTCTCATGGAAAATTGTAGAATCGCTATTATATGTGGTATTAATCATTCTTATAGCACCTGATGATAATTCCGCCTTATTCTTCACAAATATGCATTCTTTCATCTCGACAATGCTGTTAATAGAAAACATTGCGCCGCCTTCTGATGTTGCATGATTCAATGAGAAATTGGATTTTTCGAAATGTGCAAATGAATTATTCAAATAACAAGAGCCTCCTGAAACAGCTGTATTTCCGGTAAAGAGGCAATCAATAAACTCAAGGTTATATCCATTTGCATATATTGCTCCTCCATTTTTTTCTTCGTCATTCCCATTCTTCGATACCAAAGCTTGGAATGAGCATGAAGAAAATTTTGCTTCTCCATTAATGGCCAAAAACCTTGATTGAAAATCTTTACCACTGAAAGAATTATCAGCTCCTAAATATACTAAACATGTTAGGCTATTCCGAAACTTTGTTCTTTCCACATATAAATTCTTAGGAAATCCTTTAATAGCATGATTAACAAATCCCGAAAATGAACTTTTTTGTATTTTTAAACTGTTCTGTGATAACGTTTTCGAAAACAAAAACAATGGGTGGTTTAAATAGTTCTTTTCTTCGCTTTTTAAAACTAAACTTAAATTTAGAGGATGAATAATTGAAATTATCCGAGATTTAGGAAAATCTCCAAGAGAAGACACTAAACATATATATAAAAACATTTGGGATATAAAATGGGGATGTCATATATGATGTTTATTTTTAAAGCAAAAGGATGTTAGATAAGAAAAATGAGCAAAATAGTGTCTTCTTGGTCCTAATAGTAACAATTATTGGATCAATAACATTTGCAATACAATATTGTGTGGAATAATGAGATATGCAATGTGTTCCAGCTTTTACAAAGCTGTTTCCATTCAAGGTATTCACAGTACCATATACACTTGTACCTGAGTGATCAATGTATGAGTTCAAAACCATAAGAAGACTTGATTCACAATGTAATAAAATACCCTGATTGTCGCTTATTACACAGGAACTGTAATTGTATCTTCCACTGGAAACAGTGACTATACCCAATGATGGACTAATATTCTTGATAATGTTCATATATGTGAGCAACCCTGATGTCCCAGTAGACTCGATACACATTGATGTTGTTGCATTGTTTCTCACAATGGTGCTAAAAGAGGAATCAATTGAATGTGGTCCATAAAACTGGATTGAAGATGTCAATCCGGCAGAGTTCAGAGTTAGATTAAGATTTGAAGTTCTCTGCTGTCCAAACAAAAACCTAATTGTGTATCTTGATCCATAGCACATAGATGAAGAAACCATATCTATCTCATTTTTCATTGATGATGATGTTCGAAGAAAAGCAAAATGACCATAATTTGATGAGCAATTATAACCACAGACACTTTTAAGAATGGAGAATCCTGTTGTTTCCGAATAAAAATAAATAGCACCACCATAACTGCTAACTTTGCAATCAATAAAGGTTGAAAACGAAATAAACATTGAATATGAAGCGGATTGAGTAGATATATAACATACACCACCACTTCCTGAATATTGCCCAAAGCGTTGGAAAAAACAATTAGAAACATTAAAATTAGATTGTTCGTATGATCTTCCAACTATTTGATTATAATTTAGGCATTCGTCAGATAGTGCAAAACACACCAAAGCATAAACAAACATCTTTTTCTTGACCAAGGTTCAAAATAGAAACAGGGATTTTTTTTCTTTTTGTTTTCCCCTTGGGTAATTTGGTTTACTTGGTCAATGTTGTGCCTGTTCATTCTTAGTCTTTTTAAAAAGTATCCACTAACTATGAATGTTTTAAAGATGATTGATGGTGAATGGTCGGGGAGGATTTTAATATCAGAAAAAGGTGACTCATCTGATTCTATTTTTCATAATGTATCTGTAAAGTTTTGTTATGAAAACGAAAGGAAATTTTCTAGTATTAAAATAATGTCCGAGGATCAAAGTTTTGAAAAAGATTTCTTTTTAAAGACAAACGGAGAGTTTAATGATACTTACACCTTTTCTGACCGCTTTAATGAGGATATTGGATTAATTCGGATTCATGAAAACAAAGATTCTGTGTATTATATTCTAAGAGGAATTATTTCACCAAAAAATGATCAAATCACAGCAATTATCAGGGAAGAGTATATTTCCATTGCAATTACCGATCAATTCTCCTCTAATACTACAACTATTTCTCTCTCACAAAGATCTGGTAAAAGAGATATTCCTAGCTATATGAAAACGATACTACTTGCCATTGTTTGCATAACAATTCTAGTAGGATTAGTAAAGTCTGGAGACTTGGCTGATGTCATTAAACCAGATGAAGGAAAGTATGCTGAAATGGCCAAAATGAAAGCTAGAAGGGATGAAAAAATCAAAGAATTCAATCAGAAGCTTGCTCAACAACAGGAGAATGGAAACAAAATTAAAACTGAATAAATGTTCTTTCTTAATAACCACCTCGTTTTTTTCCTGACAATATTGTGAGAAAATCATTTTATATGTTTGTTCTGTTGTTGTGTTGGAGATACATCAATGATGATGAACAATACTATGGGAAAAGAAAGCTTCATTCATGTGAAGGGAAAAAACCAATGAAATATCGAACAAGAAAATATTGGATCCATGCACCTAATACTGTTTTAAGTGGAACTGCAAAAGGAGAACCAGCAAAACATTCACAAATTGGAGGGGCTGCAGGATTCTTCTCAAAGAAAGATGATCTTAAAGAATACACTGAGAAACTCGCATCTGGACAATTGATAAGTGCAAAAGGAGAACCAGCAAAACAATCACAAATTGGTGGAGCTGCAGGATTCTTCTCAAAGAAAGATGATCTTAAAGAATACACTGAGAAACTCGCATCTGGAGAATTGATAAGTGCAAAGGGAGAACAAGCAAAACATTCACAAATTGGTGGGGCTGCAGGATTCTTCTCAAAGAAAGATGATCTTAAAGAATACACTGAGAAACTCGCATCTGGAGAATTGATAAGTGCAAAGGGAGAACAAGCAAAACATTCACAAATTGGTGGGGCTGCAGGATTCTTCTCAAAGAAAGATGATCTTAAAGAATACACTGAGAAACTCGCATCTGGACAATTGATAAGTGCAAAGGGAGAACAAGCAAAACAATCACAAATTGGTGGGGCTGCAGGATTCTTCTCAAAGAAAGATGATCTCAAAGAATACACTGAGAAACTCGCATCTGGACAATTGATAAGTGCAAAAGGAGAACCAGCAAAACAATCACAAATTGGTGGGGCTGCAGGATTCTTCTCAAAGAAAGATGATCTTAAAGAATACACTGAGAAACTCGCATCTGGACAATTGATAAGTGCAAAAGGAGAACCAGCAAAACAATCACAAATTGGTGGAGCTGCTGGATTCTTCTCAAAGAAAGATGATCTTAAAGAATACACTGAGAAACTCGCATCTGGACAATTGATAAGTGCAAAAGGAGAACCAGCAAAACAATCACAAATTGGTGGAGCTGC